>JAEEGF010582258.1_pt1 | contig 60993 bp, 58 predicted proteins | sample 9134171 | NCBI WGS metagenome assembly JAEEGF01 (sample SAMN16246542, study PRJNA631951) | gut metagenome | biome: gut microbiome; feature: rumen; material: AP-attached | host: Bos | place: Iran: Karaj | collected 2018-10 | reverse complement strand
ATTGTTCCTAACAATATTGATACCAACGCTGCAATTCCCCAATATGCTATTAGCTCATATTCCTCGGAAAGCGCAACTGATAATACCACTGATACTAAATAAGCACAAGCAACTTCTGATATAAATAAAGCAATTTGGTGAATTATCCCAAATTTAATCGTTTTCTTAAATATGCTAACATATATCCCTTTCATTATGCTTCCTCTCCACATATTCATATGCATAAAATGCAAAATACCTACATGTATACAATACGTGTATGCATTCTACCGCTCTATCTCTATATTCCCACCATTAAATGTCATAACCACATTACATTCCACATTTCCGTAATTCTGATGGTCTGTTACGAAAATGATTTTATCGCGTTTTTTTGCATATCCGGATAAAAGTTCCTGCATTATAGGTACAGTCTCAACATCCATTCCGGCCGCAAGTTCGTCTGCTATTATGACTGCAGAACTATCTGCTCTTGCGAGCAGCTTCATGAGAAAAAGTTTCTTTCTCTGTCCGCCCGAAAGCGAATCACCGTTTCCGGTTATCATCTCATCTTCTCGATTAAAGTGAAATCTTTCCTGCCACTCTTCTATTGTCGCATCCGAAATCTCGCTGCCGCTTATCTCTCTAAGATAATTCTTAATACTTCCGTTTAAGCACTTTTCATCCTGACTTATGTATAGTATCAGCTTATTAAGCGATTCTCTTCTTACCTCTGTAAGTGATTCGCCGTCAAGCTTTACGCATCCTGTAACCGGGCGGTATAATCCGGTAAGTAACTTATAGAAAGTTGACTTACCCGCACCATTCAAGCCCTTTATGCATACGGTATCACCCTTCTTTAATATAAAGCTCACATTCTCCAGCACTTTTTGCTCCGAGTCCGGATATGAGAATGTTACATTTTCAAACTCTATTTTCTCAATATCACCAATATCCTTATCTCCGTCAGCTTTTTTAAGCGACCGAACTTTTTCAACATTATAGCAGCTCGGAATATTCCTTACTACCTGCAGAATCATCTGCGATACATTCTGCGACTCTGAAAGAATCATATTCGCAATTAACGTAAAGAAAAGCATGTCAACGACATTATGCCCGGCAGCCGGCCACACAAGTATCGCGGACAGCAATATCGAGAACACGGCATGATATCCACCCACAAGCCCTGTCCACAGATCAACAGGCACATCCGCTTTTCTTGATGCCTCGATAAAAGCTCCTATAGCACTATTCGTTTTCCTCTGAAAGTATCCCACAAGATTATTTGTCTGAACCAATGGAATCAGGGATATATATTCGGAACATCCCGCGTCGAACTTTTTCATCATAAGATTGGTCTCTTTGACTGCTTCCGCAATATGACGCTTACTCTTAACCGAGATAATTATCCCGATTATGGTCGCGGTAAGAATTAGAAGTGACATCCACATATCCTGAAACAGCATATAGATAAGCAGCAATACTATGGTAAATAGCGAGCTTACAATATTCGGTATGTGATGCCCAACCGTCACAAAGACGTTGATTACATCCGTATAAAGGATATTTCTTAGTACGCCTTCAGACATTACCTTGATATCTGCATAATCCGCTTCCTGAAGCGTTTTCTCGAGTGAAATCGCCAGATGTGACATGTACCTGCCGCCAAACAAATCAAATGCTCTATATAAAAAGATATTGATAACCGTCTTGATTGCGTACATACCGCAGAATACAAGTAATCCGACAAGTATCACATTAATCCCGCAACCATTTGAAACCTGCATTATATAATACCTTGACCCGATTGGAATCAAGACTCCAACCAGCATCATGACAACCGCAAGTATGATGCATATAGCAAATTCCTTCGTGTATTCTCTTAATGCCTCTTTAAAATATTTCGCTATAACACGCATCGCTAATCCCTTCTAAGTATGATTTATGTTCTCATTTTTATCATCTGTTATCATTTGAGATTTCTTTTATAATTTGTTATCATCTGTTATCATTATCTCCATCAATATGTCCTCCTCCGTACGGCCATACTCGCGGAAACCGCACTTTTCGTACACATGTATTGCTCTTAAGTTATCCGGGAATACTCTTAAGAAGATTCTCTTTAAATTAAGCTTTTTCATTCCATAGTCTACGATTGCCGGGACAGACTCGGTTCCGTATCCCTTATCCTGCATACTCGCAGTTATTGTAATACCAAGCTCGGCTTCCTCATCATGGACATCCATAAGCTCGATATTACCGATGAATTTTCCGCTGCTCTTCTCAATCATTGAAAAGACAGGTGCTTTATTCTCAAGGTTCTTATGAATCCAGTTAAGTTCGCCTTCTTCTGTCACAGTCTTCGTTCTTCCCAATAATCTTGCGACATTAATATCATTTATCATCTCAAGATAATCCTGCACCAAAAGCTCCGTAAGTTCAATAAACTTAATATTCTCTGTTTCAAATACTGTATTCATGCCTTATCCCCTCCCTAAAAATTTAAATCCAATTATACCAAACGTATCCCCCATATTCAATTATATTTTACAATACTTACAGTGACAACATTACAGGAGATTTATAAAATGATTCGTAAAGCAGAAAATAATGAATTGCAGGTTCCGTCACTCATGAATAATTATGAAACCACCTCCGTAAGTAATCCTATGATGTGAGCATATTCGATATAGCCCTTAAATACAAGGATTATTATCCAAGAGGTCATGATTTACGCCTGACAGGTATGATAACCCCGTCTTCTCCGACAAACTCAAAAAAGGAGCCGCATAATGCGACTCCCTTCTATTATGAGCTTTTAAACTTTAAAGAATCCTATAAGATCCGATAATTCTGTTGATAATCCCTTAAGTTCATCGGACATTGTGCTTACCTGCGATACCGCATTTGAAATCTGTTCAACCGATGACGCAGTCTCTTCTGCAGATGCCGCATTCTCCTCACTGATTGCCGATAGATTCGACACACTGTCATTTAACGAAGCACAAAGTTCCTTTACTTCATCACTGCTTTCCTTGATCTCAAGTACTCTTTTCTTGGTATTGCTTATGCTATCTACAAGGCTTTCAAGCGAACTTCTTGATTCATTACTGGATGCTTTCTGGCGATTCATTACTACATTCATATCCTTTACAAGTTCTACTGCAGTATCTGTCTCACCATGAAGCTTAACCATTATCTCATTAATCTTATCGGCACTTTCCTTAGACTGAGCCGCCAGCTGGCTGATCTCTCCCGCAACAACCGCGAATCCCTTTCCTGCTTCGCCTGCTCTTGCAGCCTCAATGGATGCATTAAGCGAAAGAAGATTCGTCTGTGCGGCGATTCCATTAATATCATCCGCCGCCACAGTTACATCGTTAACTGCGCTCGCTACACCTTCCATCTTGGAAACGATATTATCAAGGCTCACTATACTTACATCTATATCATCAATAAGCTTACCGAATGTATCAATAACCTTATTTGATGCTGCCGTCATCTCATCTGTATTATCACGTGTGCTTATTACGTTCTTATTAACGTCTTCCATCTTGCTTAAGATACCCGCAACATCATTTGCTGCGGACGTAACTTCCTGAGCCTGAGACGTAGCGCCTTCGGCGATACCGTTAATTGCACGCGACAAATCATCCATTGTTGTGGAAGTACCGGTCGCAGTATCTGCAAGCCCGTCAGAGTTTTTAAGCAAGGTGGTTATATTTGATCTTACACCACTTATAGCCTCACCAAACTTTTCCTTAACCGTATTAACACCACGTGCCATATCACCAAGCTCATCACCACGCGAAGTTCCAATAATAACCTGATTCCCGGTAAAATCTCCACCCGCAAGATCCATACATACCTTCTGTGATGCCATAATTACACGATTGATCGTTCCTGTGAGCATTACTGCTACGATAATCGTAAGCACCATAAAGATTGCTACGATTAAAAGAATTCCCAATACTGTCTGTGCGATAGAACTGTTTATTTTTTTCATACTCATGCCTGTGAATACCGAACCGCAAATATCTCCGCTATCCTGGTACAACGGAATATAAGCCACTACGCACCTGGTTCCCCCAACCATCACATTAGCTGCTACATACTCTTTGCCACCCATCACCTCGGAAGCAATTCCCCCATCTATCTGAGTCCCGACTGCCCTTTCTGTACCGTTCTTAACAGATGTAACCATTCTGGTATCACCCAGTATAAGCGTCGCATAAACTTCTGTTTCTTCAAAATATTGATCAAAAAGATCATTAACGTAAGTCATATCCTCTCCACCTTTGTAGAGGACACCATTCTCCGCTGTAAAATCACCATCCGTTGCAAGCGTCAACATAGTTCGTATCGCTCTTGCAGAATTCTTTAAAGAATCCTCCGCGTCGGAAAGCATTATTGATTTCAGCCTGAGAAATACCACAATCGATACTATCAGCGAGATAACTATCACAGGTACAATTACCAATGCCATTAATTTTGACTTGAAGCCTATCTTCTTCATAACTTACCTCCAAACTTGCTTCAAAATTCTTTCCCATTCCACAAATAACAGTTAAGCACCTAAATGTGAACAAAATGTTGACTTTAGAGACTTTTACCGTCTTTTTTTTCGGACATAACATCTTTTTTGCTTTTCATATTTTTTTCACATAATGCATAAAAAAAGAAGCGGCACAAAGCCGCTTCCCGCTTAATGTATTACTTAATATTTTTCTTAAGTTGTACTTTAGGCTCTCTTGGTATAGCAAATCTCGGAACGAATCTATCGAGTCCGGTAAATGTAAGAATAAGTAGAGATCCTACTGCAATGATTGCAATAAAGTTATACTTTAAGAAATCCATCTGGCGAAGCTGTACAAGCGGATATACCGCAGCTGCAACGCCTACATAGAATCCCAAGTATACGTGCCAAGGAATAAGCTGTGAGCCGAATACACCCATCGCATCCGAGAATGTTGCGTTACGAAGGCTTAAAGTATACATGTCTTCCTCGGAACCCACGACATTCTCTTCCGTAATATCCTTAATAACAGGTCCGATTGTAACAATCTGAGCCATCTCATCGGAAAGTGCAGCATTACCGAGAAGTGACATAACCGCATTCCAACCCATTAAGTGACGTACCTTAAACGAAATCTTACCTATAAGCTTAGCAAGAGGCTCAAATGCATTCATAAGCTGCATTACGCCACCAAAAGCTGCAACCCACATCATCATTGGTATAACCCATGAACCTGCGCTTGAAAAGCCTTCATATACATAGCTGTCAAGGAAGTCCTTTAAAGAACCTGCTGTACCTGCAAATAATCCCAAGATATATGAAGAAATAATACCGGAACCGATGCAGATAAACGTATTAAACTTGCATACTGCAAGAGTTACAACCAGGATAAGCGGAATAATCATATATAACGGAATAGATCCACTGTCTACCTGGTTTAAAAGTTCTAACGCGATAGGCTTATTCTCTGTTAAGTATTCTATAGCTTCAGCAGAAAGATTCTCAGTGAGATTGAATGCCTCTGCTCTTGCATTTGAAAGTCCTAATGCAACACCTGCAAAGTAATCGGCAATAGCTGCCAAAATAAGACATGCTACAGACCATACACCCTGATGACGAACACGGTCAGGAATATTTTTAATTCCCTGAATAGCTGAAGATACGATCATACAATCGGATATAAGTCCCAGGTTATCACCGAAGCAAGCACCACCGGCGATAGCGCAGGCCGTAAGATAAATATTACCGCCCACTATATGAGATAACCATAAGAAAATCGGTGCACAAGCAGCAAATGTTCCCCATGAAGTTCCCGTTGCAACGGAAAGAATCGATGTACATACAAGACCTACTACAGCAACTGTTCTTGCAGTAACTCCTACCTTAAGAGATAAAGTAACTACCGCAGCACCTACTCCGAATCCCATGAAACAATTGGCCATTGTATAAGCCAGCATAAGAATAAATACTGCAACCAATATATTCTTAACGGACTCAAGTGCCGAGTCAAGGCACTCCTGCCATTTCTTCTTCTCTGTTATCATTGCGACTATAACTGCCGTAAAGAACGCAATCGGTGCAACTACCAACGCATCAAATTTCGCAATCATAAGTCCAGCCAGTATAAATACCGGAACGAATTTTAAGAAACCTTTTACAAAATTCATTCTACATTCTCCTTTTTATCCCAAAGCAATAATTAAAGGCCGGGCACAAATGCCCAGCCTTTGTATTATAGCATATAATTTAAATACATTCTACATCAATTTATTCGTTGGAAGAAGAATCGTCGGATTCGTTTGTTTTAACCTCTCTGAATTCTACATCCTCAAAGTGACCTTCTTTTACAGCTTCCTTTACTTCCTTGGCAGCTTCCTTAGCTTCCTTAGCCGCCTCCTTTATTTCCCTCTCGGCCTCCCTTGTATTCTTACGTCTGCCATGATCATATGTAACAAAATCATATTCAGGAATAACCATCGTAAGTCCAATCGTAAGAATCAACGCAATAAGCATCATTGGCCAGAACTCTACGATAGGAAGACCTAGCGGTTCATCTATAATGCAGTATACGATACCTGCAGGAAAAGTCATCTGCCATGGTTCGAGTTCTGCTATACCGCTTATGAAAAGAAGTACACATATAACAACCGCAGCCATCTCCCAGCCGCTAAGCTTGGTTAATACCGCAAGGTCCTGTAAAAACGGAATCTCGACCTTAAGCTGTGCAAGAAGTATACATACAGCTGCTGCTATAAGTAAAATTCCGGCGAGTAATTTACGTCCGTATCCGAATCGATTTCTTATAATTACACTCATAACTTACCTCCTACACATAGATAACTTCAAGATGAGAGAATACTCTGTCGCCCTTAACAATAATCGTCGGTGCGCCTTCTACATAAGGATCCTTTGGTCCCTTTGTTGTAACTCCGCCACTGAATACCGAGTCGCCTTTAACTTCTACATTCCATCCTCGCGGAACATATAATTTCAAAGTGGAAAATACTAAATCCGTATTAAATATTGCTTTATCATCTTTAAGCTTTGCCTTATCAAGATAGATATTAACCGACGAGAAAACAATATCGCCATTATATCCCGAGAAGTTCTGACTATCTATATATCTTGAAGCTGATGAGAATACACAATCATGATTGATTTCATCGGAAGAATCTCTCGTTCCGTTCTTTTCCCATGCTTCATCGGAATCATAATCTCCGACTCTCTTAAAACTAAAGCTGGTCTTAAAATTCGGGAATATCAAATGTAGTCCGAATACAATTACCGCACATATCGCTACCATTGTAAAAGTACCAATCTGCGGTAAACCTAACGGCTTATCAATAATGCAGTAACAAATTCCAACTGCGAATACCATTATTCCGAAGCTTTTATCAATTGCTCCTTTAATAAAGCAGAATACACAGCCAAGTGTAAGAATCAAGTGCCACAACCCGAAATTCTGAAGGAAACCTCCTCCAAATATCGAAATATCAAGTCCGAGATGCTTAAGAAGAAGCGCTACCGCAAATATAATAAGCATTACTCCAATAAGCCCGGTTGTCTTTCCGACTGCTCTATATTCTCTTTTCTCTCCGTTATTGTCTATAACACATTTCATCTTATATACCTCCTATTTTCCATTCTCTCCTGCAAGGCCTTAAAATAGCTTCGCGATACATATAACTTCTTGTACGATCCTGCAAATTCGACCTCGCTCGCCCCGGCAAGATTCCTTACCATAGATCTTATATGATGAATATTGATGATCGATGATTTTGATACTCTGACAAAATAACCCGGTAATATTTCTTCAAGTTCATATAATCTATTATGAACCTGGAAGACATCATCAACGGTGTGTGCACTCACCTTGCTGCTGTCTGTCTCGAAGAACAGAATCTCATCAAGCGATAAGTAATATTCTTTTTCTTCTTTGTAGAATATTATTCTCTGTGTCTTGGAATTAATATCCTGTATGGATTTCTGTATCGCGGTTATCTCATCAGTAACGCTCTTGCATCGAATTATGACTTCGTCTTCCGTAAGACTGTCGTCTATTTCGATTCTGATTTTCATCGGATCACCTCCCTCAAAGTATATTAAAACAGAAAGAAACGTATAAATAAATAGGTTTTCACTAACAGGTTGAATATCAAATGTAAGTGGTCGAAAATAAAGCGCATTCGTCAACTAACGGATGCGCTTTTATACTTATATGTTAATTGAGAATTCGAATGACAATCTGGGCTGGCCGTTAAACGGAAATTCGTCACGTGTTATAGCCTTAATAAATACGCTCATAAACTCATCCTTAAGGTTATTCTCTTCCATAGCCTTAAGGCCTTCAATATCGTCGAAAAGCACATACACCGTAATCTTCTCTCCGTCTTCTATATGGCTCTGATATACGATATCACCGATTGGTGCAGCGGTCTTCTTTGAAAATGTGATCGTCTCTTCTGCTGCATTATTAAGTATCTCTTTTGCTTTTAATTCCTTATCTTCCATACTCTCACTCCTTATGCGTTGTACTCCGACTGCGGATTAACCGGCTTTCCGAATTCCTCAACGTTCTTCCTATACAATAAATACGCTATCACAGCAGCAATTACAGCTTCAATAAGAATAATAACCTCAGTTACAAATACATTGCTGATTGCTTCCTTCTGATAAAGTGCTGCAGGCATATCGAAAAGCGCATGCAATACTACTGCAAGTAATAAATATATGTAATTCTTCTTACCTGCTCCTTCTTTAACAGCCTGGAATATAATCATTGTAAGCGCAATCTGCATAATAACTGCGGCAACTCTCTCAACACCGCCCAAAAGACATGTAAGATTATTCTCATAGAGCATGCTCATATTACTCTCAAATGCTTCTATAGTGGCAGCATCAGCACCTTGTTCTGCCAATGTCTCAATACACTTATCATAACCAAGCTTATTAATCTGAAAAGCTGTTGCAAGATTACTTGCAAGCGGTAACACACCTAATATCGCAGCTTCTGCTATACCGTATCCTACACCGAACTGCAATGCAAACCCCGGGCTTGTAGGCTCTTTTACCATATACTTAAGACCGACGAACTTAGCTGCACCTTCAAATACAGCTGCCATAAGGCATCCATAGATAACATAATAAGCTGTCACCGTCATTATCGGGCTGCCTTCTTTCAAGACAATCGAATGAACAAGGCGCTCAAGTAATAAAGCAAAAACTATAAATAAAATAACTCCCGTAAGCATAATTCTTGCTCTAAGCGGCATCTTTCTCCCGATAATAACAAGAAAAGCTATAGGTCCAAAAACACATATAACCAATGAAATAATTAAATATGCAAATGTACTTGCAGGAATTGCCCCCATTATAATGTCCTCCATATTTCAAAATGCAGAGCTTTTATACTGCCCTATGTATAAGATTTTAACAAAAAAAATAAGGTACCGCAAGTCACCTTGCGATACCTTATCATATTATCATTTGTAATATTAATTACTGATGATCCTTGTTAACCTGTCTCTTAACATACTTTGTATGAAGAAGGTGATGTGCCTTCTCTCCACCCGGCTTGCCAAGGTACTCATCGTAAAGCTTCTTGATTGAAGGGTTATCCTGAGACTTTCTAAGCTTAGCGTCCTTATCGATGTTATAAAGAACTGCTGCTCTCTTAGCACGGATATCAACAGTATTTCTGATGTATCCAGGTACCTGAGGCTGTCCACCACCGTTTACACATCCGCCAGGACATCCCATGATCTCGATGAACTGATAATCAGCTTCACCCGACTGAACCTTATCAAGTAACTCTCTTGCATTAGCAAGACCTGAAGCTACTGCAACCTTAACGTTAAGATCGCCTACCTGGTAAGCAGCTTCCTTGATTCCGGCTGTTCCACGAACATCCTGGAAATCAATAGCTCCAAGTTCCTTACCTGTGATAACTTCAACTGCATAACGAAGAGCTGCTTCCATAACACCACCGGTAGCACCGAAGATAACGCCTGCACCTGTGTACTCGCCCATCGGATCATCGAATCCTTCTTCAGGAAGTTCGTTGAACTTAAGACCTGCTCTTCTGATCATACGAGCAAGCTCACGAGTTGTAAGTGCGATATCAACATCCGGAACACCGTTAGCAGCCTGATCGTCACGATTGATCTCGAACTTCTTAGCTGTACAAGGCATTACAGATACAACAACTATCTTCTCCTTCGGGATGTTAAGCTTCTCTGCTAAGTAAGACTTAGCGATAGCACCAAACATCTGCTGAGGAGACTTGCATGTTGAAAGGTTCTCTGTCATATCAGGATAGTAGTGCTCGCAGTACTTAACCCATCCAGGAGAACAAGAAGTGATAAGCGGAAGCTTGCCGCCGTTCTTAATTCTCTCGATTAACTCTGTACCTTCCTCAAGGATTGTAAGGTCTGCAGCAAAGTTGGTATCGAATACCTTATCGAAACCAAGGCGACGAAGTGCTGCGCACATCTTACCCTCACCATTAGTACCGATTGGGTTACCAAACTCCTCTGCGATAGCTGCTCTTACAGCAGGAGCTGTCTGAACAACTACAAACTTATCAGGATCTGCGATAGCATCAAGAGCTTCCTTGGTGAAGTCCTTCTCATAGATAGCACCTGTAGGACATGCAGCGATACACTGACCACAGCTTACGCAGCTTGTTTCACCAAGTTCCATATCGAAGATCTGTCCGATATATGTATTGAATCCACGCTCGTTAGCACCGATAACGCCGATTCCCTGTGTCTTCTCACATGCAGCAACGCAACGACGGCAAAGAATACACTTGCTGTTATCACGTACCATATGTGCAGCGGACTCATCAATCTCAGATTCAGGCATTGCACCTGTATAACGAGCTGAGTTGTCTACGCCGTAATCCTTACAGAGCTTCTGCAATTCGCAGTTCTCAGAACGTACACAAGCAAGGCAGTCCTGTCTGTGAATTGAAAGAAGTAACTGTAATGTCTTCTTTCTTGATTCAACAACCTTTGGTGTGTTGGTGAATACTTCCATACCCTCGTTAACCGGGTATACACATGCAGTAACGAGTGTTCTAGCACCCTTTACTTCAACAACGCACATTCTACATGCGCCGATTTCATTAATATCTTTTAAGAAACATAATGTAGGTATCTCGATATGCGCAAGTCTCGCAGCCTCTAATATGGTGGAGCCTTCCGGAGCTGATACTTCAACATTATTAATCTTTAATGTAACATTTGCCATTTTCGTATCCTCCACTTATTTCTTGCTGATTGCGCCAAACTTACAGTTATCCATACATGTACCGCACTTGATACACTTGTCAGTATCAATAACGTGTGGCTCTTTAACTGTTCCTGTAATAGCGTTAACAGGACAATTTCTAGCACATAATGTACATCCCTTACACTTAGCAGGGTCAATTGAGAAGTTAAGAAGTGCCTTACATACACCTGCAGGACATCTCTTCTCCTTGATATGTGCTTCGTACTCATTACGGAAATATCTTAATGTGGAAAGTACAGGGTTAGGAGCTGTCTGACCGAGTCCGCAAAGAGCATTCTCCTTAATGTAGTATGCTAATGACTCAAGTTCATCAAGATCCTTCATCTCACCCTTGCCATCTGTGATCTTATTTAAGATCTCAAGCATTCTCTTAGTACCTACACGGCATGGTGTACACTTACCGCAAGACTCGTCTACAGTAAACTGTAAGAAGAACTTAGCGATATCAACCATACAGTTATCTTCATCCATTACGATAAGTCCGCCGGAACCCATCATGGATCCGATAGCGATTAAGTTATCGTAATCGATCGGTACATCAAAGTGCTCTGCAGGGATACATCCACCGGACGGACCACCTGTCTGAGCTGCCTTAAACTTCTTGCCGTTAGGAACGCCTCCACCGATGTCTTCAACAACGGTTCTAAGTGTTGTTCCCATAGGAATCTCAACAAGACCTGTGTTGTTGATCTTACCGCCGAGAGCGAATACCTTAGTACCCTTGCTCTTCTCGGTACCCATATCAGCAAACCACTGAGGACCGTTAAGAATAATCTGCGGAATGTTAGCCCATGTCTCAACGTTGTTAAGAATGGTTGGCTTTCCGAATAATCCCTTAACTGCAGGGAATGGCGGTCTTGGACGAGGCTCACCACGATTTCCTTCGATAGAAGTCATAAGAGCTGTCTCTTCACCACATACGAACGCACCGGCACCAAGACGAAGATCGATATCGAAACTGAAATCTGTTCCGAATACGTTCTTGCCAAGCATTCCTGCTTCTCTTGCCTGCGCGATAGCAATCTTTAATCTTTCAACAGCGATCGGGTACTCAGCACGTACATAAATGTAACCCTGTGTAGCTCCGATAGCATAACCTGCGATTGACATAGCCTCAAGTACTACATGAGGATCGCCTTCAAGTACGGAACGATCCATGAATGCACCAGGGTCACCCTCGTCGGCGTTACAGCATACATACTTCTGTACATTTCCTCTGTTGCCCGATGCAAACTTCCACTTAAGACCTGTAGGGAATCCTGCACCACCACGGCCACGAAGACCGGAGTCGATCATAAGCTGGATTACCTCATCAGGAGTCATCTCTGTTAATACCTTGCCTAATGCCTGATATCCGCCTGTACCGATGTACTCGTTGATATCTTCAGGATTGATAACACCACAGTTACGAAGTGCTATACGATGCTGCTTGGTATAGAAATCAGACTCTCTGTATGTCTTGGTAACACCGTTATCTGTCTCTCTGTAGATAAGACGATCAACCGGCTTACCACCCTTAAGATGCTCTTCAACAACTTCATGAACATCTTCAGGCTTAACCTGTGCATAGAATACTGCATCAGGATATACGACCATAATAGGTCCCATAGCGCAAAGACCGTGACAACCTGTCTTAACTACAGCTATTTCATTGTCAAGGCCGTTCTTCTTTAATTCTTCTTCTAAGTTAGCAATTATCTTGCCGCTGTCAGATGATGTACATCCGGTACCGGCACAAACCAATACGTGATAACGATACTTGCCATCTCCACCCTTGTGCTCTGCGAACTTTGTACGGGTTTCGATTCTATCAAGCATGCTCTCACGGACAGTTTTTAACTCTTCTAATGTCTTCATTTTTAACCTCCATAAAAGTTTTCATTTGTATGAATCCTTACCTCACCCGAAATACGGGCGCCCCCAATACGTAAACGTTAAAATGTCAAACGTTGACTTCAATTAGTTGTACTTCTCAAGGATTCCTTTTACCTGATCTACTGTGATACGACCATATACATCGTCGTTAACGAGCATAACCGGCGCAAGACCGCAAGCTCCTACACAACGGCAGGTATCCAAAGAAAACTTTCCATCAGGTGTGCACTCGCCATCACCAATGCCGAGAATCTTCTGAATTTCGTCAAATACCGGACCGGAACCCTTAACATAGCAAGCTGTTCCGAGACATACAGAAACCTTATAGGTTCCCTTCGGATAAAGATTGAACTGTGCATAGAATGTTGCAACACCGTATACCTTCTCAGCCGGTATACGTAATTCATCAGAAATGATCTTCTGAACTTCATAAGGCAGATAACCGTAAATGTCCTGTGCTCTTTGCATAATAGGCATAAGACATCCAGGTGTATCACGCAATTCTGCGATTACTTCAAGCAGCTGCTTTTCCTGCTCTTTTGTACCCTTAAATGGGACTCCCGCTTTTTTACTCACGTTTGACCTCCTACAATATTTGAAATTAGGCGCACTTGTCCCTATACAAGTGCGTTAATATTGTAACACTTTCCTATAGCGAATACAAGTGTAAGAAATGCAAATTTACTATAGGCTTTTGCATTTGAATACGATAAGTTTTTGTCAATCCGCCAAAAGGTATTTATACCTTATAAGTATATGTTTTTATTGCAGACTACTCCAAACGGTGATAATATAAGACTGATGTGGTCAAATACCATATAAGTTAAACAATGCAAAAGGGGGCTTTTAAGCTATGATGATGGATGCCATCGTTAAGCCTACTGCAGGCCCAGGTCTTGAGCTTAGAAAAGTTGAGAAGCCAACACCGGGTCCGGGCGAAGTGCTTATTAAGATTCACAAAACCGCTATCTGCGGAACTGATGTACATATTTATGATTGGAATGACTGGTCCAAGCAGCATATTAAACCGCCTATGACAATAGGTCATGAGTATGTCGGCGAGATTGCCGAGCTTGGTGCTAACGTTACAGGTTATACCATAGGTCAGCGTGTTACAGGAGAAGGTCACATTACCTGCGGACGTTGCAGAAACTGCCGTTCAGGTAATATCCAGTGGTGCAAAGACACCAACAGCGTCGGAGTTGACAGAAACGGTGCTTTCGCCGAGTATCTCTGCATTCCTGCTACCAACGTAATCGCTATCGATCCTTCTCTTGATGAGAATGTTGTAGCTATGTTCGATGCTGTAGGTAATGCTACTCACACAGCTTTAATGTATAATCTTGTCGGTGAAGATGTACTTATTACCGGTGCCGGTCCTATCGGTATCATCGCTGTTGCAATCGCTAAGTTTGCAGGCGCTAAGTCAGTTACAATCACCGATATCAACGATATAAGACTTGATCTTGCCAAGAAGATGGGTGCAGACAAGGTTGTTAACACAATGACTCAGGACCTTCATGCTACAATGAAGGAACTCGGTATTCAGGAAGGTTTCGACGTAGGTCTTGAAATGTCCGGTGCCGGCCCTGCATTAAACCAGATGCTTACCGTTATGAGAAACGGTGGTAAGATAAGCTTACTCGGTCTTGGTAATGCTCCTATCAATGTAGATATGAACCTTATTATCGGTAAGGGTCTTACATTACAGGGTATCTACGGACGTAAGCTTGACAATTGGTATCAGATGTCAGCTATGGTTAAGGGCGGTCTTGATCTTACACCTGCTATTACTCACCACTTCCATTACACAGAATTCGAGAAGGGATTCGAAGCAATGCACAGCGGTAAGTCAGGTAAGGTTATCTTAGACTGGACAAAATAGGCAGAACTTTTACCTATTCAAAATATAATTTGGAGGATTACTTAAATGAAAACAGCTTATGAAGCTTTTAAAGCTACATTAGATGAGATCAAGGCTTCCGGTACTTATAAGGAAGAACGTATCATCACAACACCTCAGAAGTCCCGTATCGATACTACGGTTGCTAAAGGTGTAGTTAACATGTGCGCTAACAATTATCTTGGCCTTTCCAACAACCCTCGTCTTATCGAGGCTGCTAAGAAGAGTTATGATTCTTGGGGATTCGGACTTTCTTCAGTTCGTTTCATCTGCGGTACACAAGCTATTCACAAGGAATTAGAGAAGAAGATTGCTGATTTCGTAGGTATGGAAGATGCTATTCTTTATTCTTCATGTTTTGATGCTAACGGTGGTTTATTCGAGACACTTCTCGGTGCTGAAGATGCTATCGTATCAGATGAATTAAACCATGCATCAATTATCGACGGTGTTCGTCTTTGCAAGGCCATGAGATTCCGTTATAAGAACAATAACATGGAAGACCTTGAGGCTCAGCTTAAGGACGCCCGCGCTAAGGGTGCTAAGAAGATTATCATCGCTACAGACGGTGTATTCTCAATGGATGGTTACATTGCTAACCTTAAGGGTATCTGCGATCTTGCTGAGAAGTATGATGCTCTTGTAATGGTTGATGATTCTCACGCTGTAGGATTTATGGGTGAGCACGGTCGTGGAACTGCAGAGTACTGCGGAGTTATGGGCCGTGTTGATATCATCACAGGTACATTCGGTAAGGCAATGGGAGGAGCTTCCGGCGGATATACAGCAGCTCGCAAGGAAATCATCGATATCCTTCGTCAGAGAAGCCGTCCTTACCTCTTCTCCAACTCTCTTGCTCCTGCAATCTGTGCAGCTACAATTGAGACAATCGATATGTTAAACGAGTCAACAGCTCTTCGTGACAAGGTTCATGAGAATGCTCAGTACTTCCGTAAGGAAATGGAAAAGCACGGCTTCGATATGCTTCCGGGTGAGCATCCAATCGTTCCTGTAATGCTTTACGATCCGGTTGTTGCTAACAAGTTTGCTAACAGAATGCTTGAGAAGGGCGTATATGTAGTAGGCTTCTGCTATCCGGTAGTTCCTAAGGGACGTGACCGTGTACGTACTCAGATTTCTGCAGGTCACACAAAGGAAGATCTTGATTTTGCAGTAAAGTGCTTCGCAGAAGTAAAGGAAGAAATGGCTGACGAGCTTGCAAAGGCTGCAGCTAATGCAAAGAAGTAATTTAATTTCAATGCTATATGAAGAAAGGGAATGGCTTTTGCCATTCCCTTTTTTACTGTTCAATTATCTTATAAAGTATCTTATAAAGGCTTTCAATTTCGTCCTGTTTTAATAGCGAAAGAACCGATGCGACTTTGGATGGGATATCCTTACACTTCTCCTTCAAGTCATTGCCCTTCCCGGTTATTACAAGTTCGGTTACACGCTCATCTTCCGCGGAACGCTCCCTTGTGATATAGCCTTCCTTCTCGAGCTTTTTTAATAATGGGGTAAGGGTTCCTGCATCAAGACTTAAGGTCTTACCAAGTTCACCGACGGTAACCTTCTCCTTGTCCCAAAGCACCATAAATACTATGTACTGTGTATACGTAAGTCCAAGTGGTTTTAAATGCGGTGTGTATGCATTTACGATCTTTCTTGCGCATGCATAAAGCGGAAAGCATAACTGGTTCTCAAGCTTTAACTGTTCGTATTCCTGTGCCATATCTTACATAAGCGAAGCAACTGCCTTCGCTACTTCCTCCATCTTTGTCGTAGGCTCGAATCTTGCTACTACGTTACCGCTTCTATCCACGAGAAACTTTGTAAAATTCCATTTAATCTCCGGATTATTCTTATAATCCTTATCAATCTTCGAAAGCATAACTCCCATCGCAAGTGCCTTCGGACCCTTGCCGAATCCTTCAAACCCTTTCTGACTCTTTAAGTATTTAAAAAGCTCAATCGCATTCTCTCCGTTAACATCGGACTTCTTCATCTGTGGAAACTGTGTATTATAGTTCAACATGCAAAACTCGTGTATCTCGTCATCCGAGCCCGGTGTCTGTCCTGCAAACTGATTGCAAGGTACATCGATAACCTCGAAACCCTGATCGTGATACTTCTCGTATATATCCTCGATATCCTTATAATGTGGTGTAAAACCGCATCCCGTTGCGGTATTAACGATCATAACTACCTTGCCTTCATAATCCTTCATTGAAATCATTTCGCCGTTAGCTGCTTCAACACTTAAATCATAGAATCTCATTATTGTATCCTCCTATTATTTCATTGTCTCCCGGGAATTATTACCCCCGTTCTTTTATCTATGATACAATTATATTGGATAAAATATAATTTGTCAAGCATAAATTTAAGGGCCTTATTTTAGGCCCTTAAACTCGTTCTGAATATATTAATATCAGCATTCGCATCCCAATATAAAACCATATCGCTCAGCATAAAAACTGTTAAGTCCGTATGCGGGATAACAAAGCACATCTGCATTAGGATATTCGGCTATAATTGCATGCTTAAGCGCATCTGCAATTTCAACATTCAATACATTATTGATTCGGACCTTACCACCTCGATATCCTACAGCCTTCATTTCTTTAAACGTATCCCTTACAAGTCTTACATCTCCGCGGCTTTTGCCTACCGGCTCAATCGTACCTTCCTTGCTTGCCGTACCCAATATGCTTATTCCCAACAGTCCTACAGCCGATGCGATAAGTTTATTAACTCTACCGCTTTTTGCCAGATTATCAATGGATTTTAACCCGAAAAACAGATGATTTTTCGCTTTATAATCTTCGATACGAGTGCATATTTCATCAAAAGATATACCTTCTTCAATTAATTCCGAAAGCTTTTCGATTAACAAACGTTCCCCGGGTCCTGTAGATTTACTGTCTACCACGTATACTTTTCTTTCAGGATGCTCCTGAATGTATTGATCTCTTGCTGCACAAGCACTTCCGTATGTTCCGGACAATGATCCTGTCATAGTCACCACAAATAACTCCGTCTCATCTTCAAATGCATCAAGAAATCCTTGAATCGAAGGACATGCCGTCCCGGTACGCCCCTTATAATTCTCAATAAATGTCAACATCTCGTCTACATTAAGATCTTCCCCGTCAACAAATTCACGCTCGTCTGCGGAAATAATAAGTGGTACAACAGAGAATTTCACCCCCGGCAATATTGCCATATCGCAAGAAGAATCTGCCACTATTTTCATTACAATGCCCCCTTAAACCCTTTAAGTAGTTTTCGTTACTACTTCACATTGTAATCGATAACGCGTCAGTGTGCAAGTATATATTTTCCGGATTATAAAATAGTATTAATAATCAAACTGTCTGTAATATCTTCTTATGGACAACGGATGTCTCAGGAATAGCTCCATATATGTATCTACACGTGCATTAACTGCTCTCATAACAAGATGTGACAGTGAACCCCTGAACTTTTCACTTATTCCCTCGAGCGGAAACTCCTTGGTATCTATTATAGTATAGTTGCCGTTTACCTTAGGCAAAAATGCAGCAACTCTTTCCGCCAACGGACGTTGTTCATCTTCTCCTATAAAAAGTGTAACGGGCGTATCTGCCACAATTATCTCCTGCATACCATGGAAAAATTCCTGACAACTTACAGACTTGGTTCTTATCCACATCTGTTCTTCCCAGTAACACATAGCATACGAATACGTCGCACCATATTGATTACCTGAGCCGATGAAATAATGAGGCAGATCTTTATGATTATTTAAAAACTCCACCTTATTCTTCGCATATTCATAAGCCCATGTATCTACTGATTTTTCTACTTCAACGAGTGCCTTTGCAAGGTACTTCTCCATCTGCATGTTATATTCGTCATAATCCTCGAACTCGCCGTTTTTATACATAAGATAATTGGCAACCATATAGAACTTAAGCTGTTCATTGGCCGGATAAGTGATTAAATAATCTCTAAGGCTCTCGTCCGTAAGCGTACTGCCCGGTGTATCAATAAAAGCGAAAACTTTAGCTCCTATACTTTTTACCTTCTTTACAAGTTCTACCATCTCTTTGGTATTACCCGATACAGATGAATAGATAAGTACTGACTTCTCCGTAAATCTCTTGTTTCCCGTTGTCAAAAACTCTGCGGCATTTTCTACATATATCGGAAGAGTCGATCTTCCACGCATATATACCTCAACCTGCATACTCGAAGCATAAGTCCCGCCTATTCCCATGAAATAGATTCCATCAAATCCGTCCTCATATATTTTATCAACGATTTTCTCTATCTCACTTCTTAACATAAGCGCGCCATTCACGGCAGAAATCTTCTTCTCTTCATCAAAATCCCTTAAATTAGGACCTTTACTCTCTTCCCACATACTTCCATTTATCATGTTCAATACTCCTTATTCTTTAAAAAAGCAAACACTGAAATCGCACTTGTCGCCACGCACATAATTCTTATCGTATTCTATTACACGACCTTTGTCATCATAAGACGTACTCTGAAAATACATAAGAGGCATTTCTTTATCCACCTTCAATAATTCAGCATCCTTAGGTTCCGGAAGGATAAGATCCAATGTCTCTTCTGCCATATATAAATTAATCCCAAACATCTTATACGTCTCATAAACCGAGAATAGATTAAGGTCTATTCCCGAAAGCTTAGGCACAAGGTACTCCGGAATATATATTTCCTCCAACGAAACCGGGTCATCATCAACAAAGCATAATCTTTTAATAAAAAAAACTCTGTCATCAGGCTTAATCTTAAAAAGTTCGGCATAGAAATTCCCTGCTTCTCTTAAGTACTTGCTTATTATCTTAACAGAAGGCTTCAAGCCCTTTTCAAGAATTGTCGAATTAAAACCCTTAAGGTCATCCATATTCCGTTGTATCTTACCACTCATATCATTATCACGCATATCCAAATACTATTTCTATACTTTTACCAGGCTCCGAAATACTGTAACGTATCAGTTGCAGTTTCCGCACCCATTGTCATCGCTTCTTTTACCGTCAGTCCGCTGATGATGCCGGTTAAAAAACCGGCAATATAACTGTCTCCGGCTCCCATCGTATCAACAATGCAATCGCACTCTTTGATTCCGCATTTTATAAAGTCCTTACCGTCATAGCATACACTTCCGCGACTTCCAAGCATGCATATAACAAGCTTGGGTCCCCTTGATCTAAGAGACTTCATCTTCTCCATAATCCTATTCATATCGGTCTCGTTTGAAGAGAAAAACAGATAATCCACGTATGGTATAGCCATACTTACCCTATCCGAATCCGGATTATCTGCCAAGTCGAAGGCGGTTGCAATCCCTTTAAGTTTTAACTCTTTAAAGTACCCCTCAACTCTTCCCCAAAGATCGGCAACCACAACGTCATGGGTTAATATAAAGTCTACATCTTCCGCACTTAATGAATACTCCCCGAGAACGCCTTCGTCATAATCCCCAAACACTCTTTCACCATCTATAAGTTCCACATTCGAGACAGCTGTCTTTCCTTCTTTAATATATAGATGTGAAATATCAATTCCTTTCTTTTGCATCTCGTTCAACATAAATGTTCCGTATTCATCATTACCGACAGGGCCTATATAGGATGCCGTACCACCAAGTCTGATCGTATATACCGCCATATTAACGGGACCCCCGCCTGCACAAGGCCTACCCCCGTCAATATTCGTATAAAAATCCACGCAATTACTACCTATAGAAGCAAGTTTCATTACCCTATTCCTCATCATCAACAGACATTTTTAACAAACTTTTGAATCGAACCAGATCTGCTCTGTTAAGTATCTTGAATACTTCCACCGGTCTTTCATCTATATCCTTTATCACGCCCTCAAGGCCAAAGAGAAACGTTCCTTCTCCAATATCCAGTAACCCGGCCTCTTCTTTTGTTGCAAAATGAATTCCGATATTCTCATATCCGTGACTTACATTAAGACCATAATTCTTCAATATTTTATATAATGACTCATCTGTAAAACTCTCATTCTCAATACCTTCACACAGGGCATAATTTAAAAAACTCTCTTCAAGCCTGAACGGAATATTATTCTTCGTTCTTATCCGTTTTAACATAAACACCTTATCCCCCGTATTTATATCAAGCTTTAAAGACAGTTCTCTGTCAGCCTCAATCAGTTCCGTCTTTATTACCTCACTGAACAGATAATTACCGGTTCCTCTGAATGCCTCCGTCATAGATTTTGCATCTTTCAAATTCAATGTAAATTTAGGCGGTGCTACAAAAGTTCCCGATCCTGCTTCGCTGTATAATACACCCTCTTCGATAAGCTTTTTTACCGCAGCGCGCAAAGTAGACCTGTTAACATCCCACATATCGCACAATTCTCTTTCACTCGGAATTTTCGCATGCGGTCCGAGTTTATTGGTCGATATATACCATCTTAATTGTTCCGTCACATATTCTTTGGGTTTTACTTTTTTAACCTCGTCCACTGTATGTCGCCTTTCGTCATTATATATACATCCGAATTTGCGGCCGTCAAATTCTAAGTTGATTCTATCAAACCGCGGTCGTTTAAATCCATATACCAAAATTACAAAATTGTTTTACTTTTTTATACCGATTTTCAATATTGTATTATTTAAAATAAACAAATTATACCGCTTCCGTCAAGATGCATAATTAATTTTGTATTTTTGGTGCATTATCGATAACCGTAAGTATATAAAAACATCCGGGAAAAAAAGTTTCCCGGATGTCACTTTTTTAAATATTAGATTCTCTTCGTTACAAATTCAAGTATATCATTCCATACTTCTTCTTTACCGATTTCATTATGAATCTCATGTCGCATATCTTTGTATAATTTCATACTGTAGTCAGCACGATTAAGCTTGCGCAATCGACTATCGACTTCTTTTATTCCGTTACCGAAATCGCCTACAGGATCCATATCGCCCGAAATCATGAATATAGGTAAGCTTGTTGGAACCATTCCGTCCCACTCGTCACTTGATACGAAAAGAAGAACATTTACAAGATCTTCATATGCTGCTGCCGTAAAAGTGAAAGTACAATACTTATCCTTCATATACTTATCTATAACTGCCTCATCATGTGTGAGCCAGTCATACTCCGTCTTAGGATTCTCGTACTTCTTGTTATAGCTTCCGAACATCACGTTCGTCAAGAACTTCGAACGACATCTGTCGCCCTTGAACTTACGAACCATACGAATAACCTTTAATCCTGCTTTAGCAGCACCGCTTCTTCCGCCTGTACCGCAAATAATAAGTCCATCATAATCATTACCGTGATAAGCCGCATCAGCTCTTGCAATAAACGAGCCCATACTGTGTCCCCAGAGGAAAACCTTAAGACTTGGATACTGCTCCTTCATAAGCATAGTCATCTTATGAACATCTTCAACCATATGGCGCCAGCCGTCTTTTGTGCCCATATATCCAAGTTCATCATCGGACGCAGCGGATGTCTTGTGTCCAAGATGATCGTTACCGAATACCAATATTCCGTGACCTGTCAAGAAGTCTATAACGGGCTCGTAACGCTCGATATACTCGCACATACCGTGTGATATCTGTAAAAGCGCCTTAACCTCAGTATTCGGCTTATAGATAAAATAATGAATATCATTTATTCCATTGTCACTTAAAAAACTACCTTCTTTTTTCTCGTAATTCATAAACCATCCTCCGGTGATCATATTCGGACCTCTAAAGAATCTTTAAAGGCCCGCTGTAAAAAGTATATTATGCGAAATATGCCTTAACTAAACTATATAATGCAAACTCATCTTCCGAGCCCATGAACTCTCTTGAAGAATGCATTGCAAGCATCGGGATACCGATATCGATTGTCTTAACCGGTGTATGTGCAGATGCGATTGAACCTAATGTACCGCCGCCTCTTACATCGGAACGATTCTCGAATCTCTGATACTTAATCTTATTCTTATCGCAAAGTCCCTTAACGATTGCGATACCTTCGCAGTCTGTTGCGTATGACTGTGAACAAGCTGCCTTGATGCAGAAACCACCGTTTAATACAGGCTTATTGGTGATATCCATCTTGCCTGCTTTGTTCGGATGAAGTGCATGTGCAACGTCTACGGAAAGAAGAATTCCGTTATAGATTGCGGAGATTCTCTCCTGTTCATTAAATGAAAGAGCTGCGGAAATCTTCTCGATTACATGATGAAGTAAAAGTGAACCTGCACCCTGCTTGGTACCTGAGCCGATCTCCTCATGGTTAAATAATGCGATTAAATCAATGTTCTTCTCGTCTGTTCCTTCAATAAGTCCGGAGATTAAAGCCTGACATGAAGTAATATTGTCTAATCTGGATGCGGAGATGAACTCCTTATCAACGCCAACATATTCAGGCTTCTCAGGGTTATAGATGAATAACTCGTAATCCAGGATGTCTTCCTTCTTGACAGCAAGCTTCTTGGCAAGATATGTCAATAAGAATTCCTTATCTTCGAGCTTTTCCTTAACCATACCGATAATCGGAAGCATATCTACCTGAGCGTTAATCTCAACACCCTTATTAACCTCACGGTTCATATGGATTGCAAGGTTCGGAATGTAAAGAATCTTATCCTTTGCATCAAAGAATCTGATCTCCGGCTTAAAAGGATCCTTACCGCGAACGGCAATCTTGCCTGCCATAGATAATGGTCTGTCAAACCAGGTATTAAGAATTGCACCGCCGTAGATTTCGATATTTAACTCGTTGTAACCGCTTGCTGCAACCTCTGCCTTCGGCTTAACGAAGAGGCAAGGGAAATCCGTATGAGCTGCTGCCATACGAAATGCAGACTTCTTGTCAGCGCTTTTACCTACATGGAAAGCAATGATTGTAGAGTCATTATGATTAATATAGTAATTGCCACCCTTCTTTAACTTCCACTCATCGGTCATGGAAAGCGGCTTATAGCCTTCCTTCTCAAGCTGCTCAATGGAATTTAATACTACGTGGAAAGGTGTTACGCCCTTCTCGAGCATAGTAAATAACTTGTCATTAATTGCTTTAACGTTCTTATTCATAAAAAACAGATACCCCCTATGGATTGTTTTATTATCATATGTATATATAGTATCACTCTTTGTTGCAATGAACAACAATAATACTTATACTTATTATAGGAATGTGAGATTGCATTTCTTAAAAAGGAGATATTTAATGATTCTGCTTAATTTACCCAATGTTAAAAGCGCGATGAATTCACTTCTTGCAAGCGAGTCATTCGACAGCTTCGTCGTTCACGAAATACAGCTTACAAATGATATAGGGCTTACCGTTAAGGGCAACATGAAAGAATATTCAACGATTCGTCCTATAGTATTTGAAGCCGTTAAAAAGCGCGAAACGCCGTCAAGTATGCGTTTTATCTTAAGCTTAAGTCCGGAGAACATTGAGAAAACCGTTAAATCAATCGGCACCGATACAGATCCCGCACTTATATCCGGGATGTATATCAATATAGCATATAATAACGGCGTACTTAATCTTACGACCGGTATTTCATATACAACCTTTATGAAGGATATCGTCTTAGAAAAGGAATGGGACCGCCTTGTCCCGATATTTCTCTCAAAGCAGGGAATTGAATTTAATATGGAATAATTATTACTCTGAACTTTTCATCCTTTCCTACGTACCATTTCGCTTTTAATAACACTCGGTTCATTTTTTTGATAATATAAATTCACTAATTCTTTACTTTGTGAAAACTTTATGATATTATAAAAATGTTATATAGCAAATTTAAAAACAAATTTGCACTTTACGTTTTATGGAGGATTAAAAAATGGCTCAGGGAACTGTAAAATGGTTCAACAACACCAAGGGTTACGGATTCATCTCCGATTCTGAAGGTAAGGACATCTTCGTTCACTTCTCCGGAATCAGTATGGATGGTTTCAAGACACTTGAGGAAGGCGCTTCTGTTCAGTATGAGATTACAGAAGGTGAGAAAGGACCTCAGGCTGTTAACGTATCCGTTATTGCATAGTGTATTTGTATAATTGTTAGAGCTTAAGACTCAAGCAATCCGTATCATTATATATAAGCAGTAATTAATAAGTTTAACAGAATAAAAACAGAGAGAAGTTTTGGAACTTCTCTCTTTTTTCTTGCAATTATATAAAATGCATTGTATAATAGCAACGACAATTTAACAAATGGGAGCTTGTATTACAGGCTGAGAGGAAGGTATAACCTTCGACCTAGAACCTGATTTGGATAATGCCAACGTAGGGATGCCCGGTATGATGATACCGAGAATAACGAGATCTATTAAGGAAGTTACCAAATCGGTAGCTTCCTTTTTTATTACTTTTGGGGGGATTATATGGTAAAGCTCAATGGTGAGGAACTAAATATTGCCGGTATGACTGTTACTGAATACCTTACAACTACAGATTACGATTGCAAACGAATCGCAGTAGAACGTAACGGTAACATTGTACCTAAGGCACAATATGACAAAACTATTATAAAAAACGATGACATTATAGAGATTGTCAGCTTTGTAGGAGGTGGTTGATCTGATTCCGACAAAAGAAGAATGGAATAAAGCCTTGTCAAATCGTCACGGAGAAGTACTGCAAAGAAAGCTTTCAGATACAACTGTTGCTGTCTGCGGTCTGGGGGGACTCGGTTCAAATATTGCCGTATCCCTATCTCGGGCAGGTATCGGAAAACTTATTCTTATTGACTTCGATCGCGTAGATATCAGCAATTTGCATCGGCAGCAATATAAAATAACTCAAATCGGAATGAACAAAACAGATGCTCTTTCTGAAAATTTAAGAGAAATTACACCATATATTATACTTGAGACACATACCGAAAGAATTACAGAAGAAAATGCTGCCAATCTGTTACAAAATGCGGATATTATCTGCGAAGCATTTGACAATGCGGAATGTAAAGCAATGCTGGCAAACTTTGTTCTTGAAACCATGCCTGACAAATATCTTGTATCTGCATCCGGCATGGCAGGCTTAGGCAGTGCCAACACAATTCAAACAAGAAGAATATCCGAGCATTTTTATGTATGTGGCGATAAAATAAGCGATGTATCAACGGAGACAAGTCTTGTATCTTCCCGTGTTATGATCTGTGCCGCGCATCAAGCCCATACTGTCCTCAGAATCATCGCAGGACAATTTGAAACTTAGAAAAAGAGGGACCTAAAATGAATAACGACAAACTTATTATCGGTGGGCATGAATTCAACTCACGTTTTATTCTTGGCTCCGGTAAGTACTCTATGAAACTGATTGAAGCAGCCATAAAAGATGCGGGTGCCGAAATCATCACCCTTGCGGTTCGCCGCGCCAACACCAAGGAGCAGGAAAGCATCCTTGATTACATTCCGAAAGGAATCACTTTACTTCCCAATACTTCCGGCGCAAGAAACGCGGAAGAAGCAGTCCGCATTGCCCGTCTTGCCCGTGAACTCGGTTGCGGCGATTTCGTAAAAATCGAAATAATGAGAGACTCCAAGTATCTGCTGCCGGATAACCGTGAAACCATTAAGGCAACCGAAATTCTTGCCAAGGAAGGTTTCATCGTTATGCCTTATATGTATCCGGATCTAAACGTGGCAAGGGATCTTGTTAATGCAGGAGCTGCATCAGTTATGCCTCTGGCTGCTCCTATAGGCTCTAACAAAGGACTTGCCACTAAGGAATTCATACAGATACTGATTGATGAGATCGACCTGCCTATTATCGTAGATGCAGGTATAGGCAGACCATCTCAGGCTTGTGAAGCAATGGAGATGGGCGCAGCAGCTATCATGGCCAACACCGCTCTTGCAACTGCAGGTAATCTTCCTGTAATGGCTTCTGCCTTTAAGTCTGCTATTGAAGCAGGCCGCATGGCATACTTATCCGGAGTCGGTAGAGTTCTTACTCGCGGAGCATCCGCATCCGATCCTCTAACCGGTTTCTTACATGATTAAGAGGTATGTATTATGGAAAACCAATTTTATATAGATTCAAAATATCTGTCACCGGATGCACTCACAGAAAAACACCGTCTTGAAACCAATCCTGCCTCAAGGACGAACCACATGGAATATCTTCCGGGAATGGAAGTGATTGAATCAAATGTTCAATCATGTGTGTTGGAACAAATGAACTCTTACGACTATTCAAAGTATACTGCTGATGACGTAAAGAACGCATTAGAACACGAATCATGCACAACAGAAGATTTTAAAGCGCTTTTATCGCCCGCAGCAGAACCGTTTCTCGAACAAATGGCGCAAAGAGCAAGACTTGAAACGTCCAAACATTTCGGTAATACAGTTTACATGTTCACACCCCTTTATATAGCCAATTACTGCGAAAACTACTGCGTATATTGCGGTTTCAACTGTTATAACCATATCAAGCGCATGAAACTTTCTATGGAACAGATTGAAAAAGAAATGAAGATCATTGCCGATAGCGGAATGGAAGAAATTCTGATTCTCACCGGTGAAAGCAGAAGCCAAAGCAATGTGGAATATATTGGTGAAGCCTGTAAACTTGCCCGTAAGTATTTTCGTATGGTCGGGCTTGAAATCTATCCTGTCAATACGGAAGAATACAGATATCTTCACGAATGCGGTGCAGATTATGTAACGGTATTTCAGGAAACTTATGACACGGACAAATATGAAAAACTGCATTTACTTGGTCATAAGCGCATATGGCCATATCGTTTTGATGCACAGGAAAGAGCCCTTCGCGGTGGCATGAGGGGAGTCGCTTTTTCAGCACTTCTTGGGTTATCAGACTTCCGTAAGGATGCTCTGGCAAGTGCGTTACACGTCTTCTACCTTCAAAGGAAGTACCCACACGCAGAGATGTCACTATCCTGCCCCAGACTCCGTCCGATCATCAATAACGACAAGATTAACGCCTTAGATGTGCACGAAAAACAACTTTGCCAGATACTATGCGCTTACCGTATTTTCCTGCCTTATGTCGGTATAACGGTATCTTCCCGTGAGAGTTCCGAGTTTAGAAACGGAATTGTTAAAATTGCCGCTACCAAGATCTCCGCAGGCGTTTCCACCGGCATAGGCGATCATGAAAGTAAGTATACAGGCAAAGAAACCAACAACGCACAAGGCGATGAACAATTTGAGATTAATGATAATCGGAGCCTTGACTCGATGTACAGGGATATAGCCAAAGAAGGTTTACAGCCCGTTTTAAATGATTATCTGTATGTATGAGGTAAAAAAATGATAAAATTCGATTCCGGTTTGTATTTTATAACCGACAGCACTAATTATTCCGAGGAAGAATTCCTCTATCGTGTCGAAGAAGCCCTTAAAGGAGGCATAACCCTTCTTCAGCTTCGTGAGAAGAACAAAAGCACTAAAGAATATATTCAATTGGCAGAAAAAGTACATGCACTTGCAGGACGTTATAATGTACCACTTATCATTGACGACCGTGTAGATGTTGCCCTTGCCATTAATGCAGAAGGGGTTCACGTGGGAGCAGAAGATATGCCTGTTAAAACAGCTAGAAAACTCATGGGTAACAATAAAATTGTAGGTGCAACCGCAAAAACAGTTCCATGGGCGAAGGATGCATACGAGCAGGGCGCAGATTACCTTGGCGTTGGTGCGATCTATCCTACTACGACCAAAGTAAAAACAGTTCTAACCTCAACCGATACGCTTCGTGATATATGTAATGCAGTACCAATACCTGTCAATGCCATCGGAGGGCTTAACCCCGATAATATTGACATTCTGTCAGGTATTCCGATTGCAGGCATATGTGTAGTATCGGCAATTATGAAAGCGGATAACCCTAAAGCTGCAGCAGAAAAACTACGCTTAAAAGCTAAGGATCTCGGCTTATGCTAAATATACTCCCTCTAACGGGTTTTATAAGCCATTACCGAAATCAAGGAGAACTTTTATGAAAATGAAGACAGCATTAACAATTGCAGGAAGTGATTGCAGCGGCGGTGCCGGTATTCAGGCAGATCTTAAAACCATGACAGTTAACGGTGTATATGCAATGAGCGTAATCACCGCGCTTACTGCCCAGAACACAACCGGCATTCGCGCAATAGAAGAATGCGAGCCTGAATTTATCCGCCATCAGATTAATGCAATCTTTGAAGATATCAGACCGGATGCAGTTAAAATCGGTATGGTTTCATCAGTTGAATCAATCCGGGCCATTGCAGAACGTCTTATTTATCATAAAGCAGAACCCATTGTCCTGGATCCTGTAATGATATCTACAAGCGGTTATGCCTTAATTAAAAAAGATGCAATTGATGCTCTCAAGACTTATTTATTACCAATCTCATCCCTTATAACTCCTAATATCCCCGAAGCAGAGTTGTTATCCGGAATGTCTATCAGGAATGATACCGACATGCTTGCAGCAGCAGAAAAAATCCTTGATTCATTTCATTGCTCTGTTCTGGTAAAAGGAGGACACAGCATAAATGATGCCAATGATTTGCTCTGTACCAAAGAAGGATTCCGATGGTTTAAAGGCAAACGCATCAATAATCCTAATACTCACGGTACAGGTTGCACCCTTTCAAGCGCAATAACTTCTAATCTTGCGAAGGGCCATGACCTTGAGACATCTGTTGAGCGGGCAAAAGAATATATATCTGCGGCTCTTTCCTATATGCTCGACTTAGGACAAGGTTCGGGACCTATGAACCACGCTTTTAACCTGACCGATCAATTTTCAAAATAATAAAATTATAAAGGAATTTAACACAATGAGAAATTATACTACACAAATGGATGCCGCGAGACATGGCATCATTACACCGGAAATGAAAGCAGTTGCTGCCAAAGAATACAGAACAGAAGAGGAAATACGTGACCTGGTTGCAAAAGGTCAGGTTGTCATATGTGCCAATAAACTGCACACATGCATAGAGCCTAACGGTGTCGGTTCTATGCTTCGTACCAAGATTAATGTCAATCTCGGCGTATCACGCGATTGCAAGGACTATGATATTGAAATGGAAAAAGTTATGGCAGCCGTTAATATGGGAGCTGAGGCAATTATGGATCTTTCCTCTCACGGTAATACGCAGCCTTTCCGTAAGAAACTGACAAGTGAATGCCCTGCTATGATCGGAACAGTTCCTGTATATGACAGTGTCATTCACTATCAACGAGATCTCGCAACTCTTACTGCCAAGGACTTTATTGATGTAATCAGGCTTCATGCAGAAGATGGTGTGGACTTTGTAACTCTTCACTGTGGAATTACACGTAAAACTATTGATCAGATCCGCAACCACAAGAGAAAAATGAATATTGTTTCCCGTGGCGGCTCTCTCGTTTTTGCATGGATGTGTATGACCGGTGAAGAAAACCCGTTCTACGAATACTTTGATGAGATACTTGACATATGCCGTACGTACGACGTTACTATTTCTCTCGGTGATGCATGCCGTCCGGGCTGTCTCGCAGACGGAAGTGATGTATGTCAGATTGAGGAACTTGTACGCCTTGGTGAGCTTACTAAACGTGCATGGGAAAAGGATGTGCAAGTTATGGTAGAAGGACCGGGACATATGCCAATGGATCAGATTGAAGCTAATATGAAAATGCAACAGACTATCTGTATGGGGGCGCCTTTCTATGTGCTTGGTCCTATCGTAACCGACATTGCCCCGGGATATGACCATATCACCTCTGCAATCGGCGGTGCTATCGCCGCTGCTTCAGGTGCTGCATTCCTTTGTTACGTAACCCCTGCAGAACACTTGGCACTACCTAATATCAATGACGTAAAGCAAGGTATTATTTCAGCAAAAATTGCAGCTCATGCCGCAGACATTGCCAAGAAAATTCCTCACGCAAGAGATATCGATGATCGTATGGGCGATGCAAGAAGAAACCTTGACTGGGATACACAATGGGAATGTGCTTTGGATCCCGAAACTGCCAAAAACATCCGTGATGAAAGAAAGCCTGAGCACGAAGACACATGTTCTATGTGTGGAAAATTCTGTGCGGTACGAAGTATGAACAAAGCACTCAATAACGAAATTGTTGACATTCTGTAATATACCAAACAAAGATATATATAAAATACGGTGCAGTTTTTTGCTGCACCGTATCTTTCATAAACCGCATCCTTCAGAATATGACTTAAAAGACGAGTTCATTATTATTCAATTGAGTATCCCGCAGTCAAATATACCATCGCGATAAAGACAAGTACCATAAACCAGCTTAAAAAGCACAAAGGTCTTGTAAACAAAAACTCTTTGACGAATTCCCATATTTCTCTCTTTTCCGCCTTCGGCATCTTTTCCTTATAGCGCCTTTTCCTGCCCTTCTCATCGATTATATATATCCACGGCTTATCATATAACTCATTAATACCGAACTTTATAAGGAAAACAGGCAATAACGGAACTGCTAAGCAAAACCACACCGCAGAACCACCAAGCCAGATCTTACCAAAGTTAAAGCCGTTAATGAAGAGCGCACATATTACCGGGAAGAAGAGTCCTACAAGGCTTATTACAATTGTCCTTACAACACGCGTAACGGATGTAAACTTAATACTTACCTGCTTTCTCTCACCATTGATCTGCTGAAAGAATACAGGATCCATAACTTTTCGCTCGATAATCTTATCATCCCATACAAGCTTACCCTTAACACGCTTTACCGTCTTCGTTCCCGAGGTAAATATCTTCCTGCCCTCTTCAACCGAGAACGAATTATGCTCGGTATCGCTATATAAGCACATAAGCACAATAAAAGCAATTAACCCGAAGCATCCTGACGCAACGGTTATTAAATCCATTTCTGCGCCAAAAAGATACATTCCGCCGGCAAGAACTCCGGTACTTATAATTGTTGCAAGTATTCCCTTAAGCCACCAGGGAAGAAAATAATATTTCGTATCTTCCTCGGCTCTGACACTTACCTTACCCGTCTGACCGTTAACTGCGGCCATAAAGTTATCCCCCGGGTAAGTCTTGCCCTTATACATCTTCTCTTTATTTTCTTTGTTGATATAGTATACAGGTAAAAGAACCGGCATACGAACTGCTTCTTCAACATCAGAATTAACATATACAGCCTTAGTCTCAAGGATTTTTCTTACCTTAGGCTCATATGAATTAGATGCTTCCTCTCTGACTCTATATTCAAATCTCTCATCGTCAACATCCGGTGTCTTAACACGCTGCCCCGCAACATAAGCAAAATCGAATTCCGCCATTTCTTCAAAGTCAAAAGGCTCCATTCCATCAAGAAGAAGGTTATCAAGCTGCTTCGAGCGATTAACAAACTCATCGTTAATGAATCCTTCGCAGGAATATACACTGCCATTAGCCATTCTTGAAATCTTCATATGTACAGGACCTCTTACGAGTTCATACGGAAGATAGAATCCTTGAAGTTCATCAATTAAAGGAAGAAGATGCTTAGCTTCCCTTTTATGCTTATTCTTCTCACACCAATTACGTAACTGTACCTTAGCCTCATCAAGAGTAATCTTAAAAGGCACAATATATTCAGGAAGTTCCTTGTTATGAACGTATTCACGTCTTACCAAACTTCTTCCGCAGAATGCACAGTTTGATACTGCTTCATTTTCATCAAATACAAGCTCAGCTCCGCAGCCGGTACATACTGTCTTATAAAGCTTATAATCCTTAACAGACTCATGAATCTTCTTTATATGTATTTTTCTGAAGCCCTGCTTCTGCTCGATAGCTTCCTTTATTCCGACTTTACCGCCGCAGTATTCACATTCGTAGCGTTGATTATATATATCAAATCTTGCCGGTGCACCGCAGCTCGGACACTGGATATCCGTAATTAGTTTCTTAACCGTTGCCATCTTTTTTACCTGATTCCGTATATGATCTTTGCAAGCTCGGAATTCTCATCAAGTACAAGTGTCTTATCAGAACCGACGAGCGCTTTTAATGCATCAAGACCACGAATAAAGTTATAAAAGGCAGCCTTATCAGCATCATTATATGCCGCAGAAAGAATTCTCATGTACTCGGACTCTCCTTCAGCCTCAATCTTTGCTGCCTCTGCTTCTGCATTGGCAGTAATGATACTTACATTCTTGTCTGTCTCATTCTTAATCTTCTGAGCTTCCGCAAGACCCTTAGCAGTGTACCCCGCAGCGATATTGTTACGTTCGGAAATCATTCTCTCGTATACCGCTTCCTTATTGTCATCCGGAAGGTCGAGAGCTTTTATCTCGGCAAGCTTAATAACTATACCGTACTGTGATATGTCGGTATTGGCCTTCTTGGTGATAAGGTCCGTTAATGTGGTTCCTCTTGCTGCGATTATCTCATCCTGAGTCATTGATGAGATGATATTCTTGGTTGCGTTATATACGGCAGCCTCAATTCTCTCTTCTGCACGTGCTCTTGCAGCACCCAATGTCTGATAATACTTCTTGGCGTCTTCAATAGACCAGATTACGTAATTATCCGCAATCATTGACTTCTTGTCGGACGTAATTACATCTGATGCAGGAATATCATAGAGAATATTACCTGTATAGATCCTCTGAGTCATCTCTACGAAAGGAACATGGATATGCCAGCCTGTATTGGTCTCGATTCTCTTAATCTTGCCCAGGTTAATTATAATTGCCGCCTCATTGGTATATACCGTATAGGAAGAGCTTAAAAAAATGAAAAATGCAATAACTGCTATTACTATTAAACTTACAATTGAAACTTTCTTCTTCATTATGCATTCCTCCTTTCCTACTCTTCATCCCAATCATCCGAATCACTTGTGTTGTTATCGTATGAATTGGTTGTATTATTGTTAACTGTATTAAAATTGATGAATGAATCAAGCGGAAGAACGGTCTGTGTATCCCCGCTTGTGATTATTACCTTAAGTCCAGGTAAAATCTCTTCCATTCGCTCGAAGAATAATCTTCTCTTGGTTATAAGCGGATATTTCTTGTATTCCTCATACATCTTAAGGAATCTCTCCACCTGTCCGGTAGCTTCCGCAATTCTTGCTTCCTTATAAGCTGAAGCTTTTCTTATAATAGCATCTGCATTTGCTTCTGCCTCAGGAATCTTCTGATTCTGGTACTGGAGCGCCTCGTTCATTGCTGTATCTGCCTTCTGCTTAGCGGTTTCAACTGCCTTAAACGCTGCGGAAATCTCTTCTGTAGGAGGTGCGGAATCCTGAACTGTGATGTTAACTACGGATAATCCGATGTTATACATCTCAAGTTCTTTGATCATTGCCTCCTTAACATCTGCCTGAATCTGGCTCTTTCCCGTTGTCATTGCCTCATCAACCTTGTAATTGGATACAACGGTTCTTATATTAGCAAGTGCAATATTGGAAAGAATCTGCTCCGGTTCCTCTGAATTATATAGATATGCGATCGGATCCGTAACTCTGTACTCAAGATAGAAATCAATATTAAGCAAGTTAAAGTCCGCAGTAATCATGATACCGTTATCATTATCGGTTATATTCTGTCCTGTCGGGGATACTATATAGCCGATTCCGGTTCCGTGAGTCGTAACATCAACCTTATGCACAGACTGCCACGGTGCCTTGAAATAGAAACCTGCGGTATTAACTTTTACAACGCGGCCAAACTGTGTGACTACCGCATTATGCTGTTCATTTACAGTATAAAAGCACTTGAACACTATGATAAGTATAAAGAGCGCAAGCACGCCCCAACCGATGCCCGTCTTAACCTTGTGGGCACGTTCACTGTCATTCTTAAACATAGAACCTCCTAAATCATAAATAATATATTCTCCATAACCCGTCGGATTATACGAATTATATTAAATTATAACATAACCACGGCAAAAATCTATGTTTTTGCCTTAAAAGAAGGCACAAAATAAAGGGCATATCATATTGATATGCCCTCTGATTCATAAAAGCTCTAATTAGTCATTCTTTGCCATATTCTCATATGTAGCGTACTTTTCCTTAGCACCTTCTTCTGCCTTCTTAAGCAATACTTCACCCTCTTCAGGGAATGTACGAAGAAGTGATGCGTAACGAACTTCGCCCATTAAGAACTCTCTGTAGTCCATTGAAGGAGCCTTGGAGTCTAACTGGAACGGATTCTTGCCTGCTTCCTTAAGTCTAGGATCGTAACGATATAAGAACCAGTAACCTGCTTCAACAGCATGCTTGGTCTCTTCCATTGCGGAAGACATACCCTTAACGATACCGTGGTTGATACAAGGAGCATAAGCGATAAGTACTGAAGGTCCCGGATAGCTCTCTGCTTCCTTCATAGCCTTGATAAGCTGTGCAGGGTTAGCACCGAGTGCTACCTGAGCTACATATACGTATCCGTAGCTCATTGCAAGGAGACCTAAATCCTTCTTGGCTGTCTTCTTACCGGATGCAGCAAACTGTGCAACCGCACCGATAGGAGTAGCCTTAGATGACTGTCCGCCTGTATTGGAGTATACTTCTGTATCTACGATTAATATGTTAACATCTTCGCCTGATGCAAGTACGTGATCGAGTCCGCCGAAGCCGATATCATATGCCCAGCCGTCTCCACCGTACATCCACATTGACTTCTTAGCGAGATGCTCCTTGTTATGAAGGATATCTTCAACAATCTTATTGTCTTTAATCTTTTCAAGTGCTGCTATTAAGTTATCCGTAACTTCACGGCTCTTATCGGAGTCCTCGGAATCCTTCATATACTCTTCAACAGCCTTCTTTGCAGCTGCACTTAACTTCTCATTAAGTAATTCCTCAAGCTTCATTCTTAAGCGAGCTCTCTGCTGCTTAACTGCGAGCACCATACCAAGTGAGAACTCTGCGTTATTCTCGAATAAGGAATTGGACCATGCAGGACCTCTTCCGTCCTTATTGGTTGTATAAGGTACTGAAGGGCTTGCAGCTCCCCAAGCCTGTGTACAACCTGTTGCGTTAGCGAAGTACATTCTGTCACCGAACAACTGAGTCATAAGCTTAGCGTAAGGTGTCTCACCGCATCCTGCACATGCTCCCGAGAACTCAAGGAGTGGCTGTTCAAACTGGCTTCCCTTAACTGAGAACTTATCCATTGGGTTATCCTTATGAGGCAATGCTGCTACGTAATCCCATACCTTAACCTGATCGTCCTGAGTCTCAAGGTTAACGAATGAAATTGCCTTCTCCTTAGCAGGACATGCTGCAATACAAGCGCCGCATCCTGTACAGTCAAGAGGAGAAATGCTGATTGAGAACTGGTAATTCTCTAATCCCTTACCGTTAGCCTTTAATGTCTTAATACCCTTAGGTGCTTTCTTAACTTCTGCGTCTGTTAAGAGGAACGGACGAATTGCTGCATGTGAACATACAAGTGAACACTGGTTACACTGGATACACTTGCTCTGATCCCAAGTAGGAACATCTACCGATACACCACGCTTCTCGTACTTACTTGAGCCAAGCGGAACAGTACCGTCTGCCATATTCTTAAATGCTGATACCGGAAGTAAATCTCCCTTAAGTGCATTGATAGGCTCCTGAATGTTCTTAACGTAATCAGGTACATCCTTTGCCTTCTTAACTTCATCTTTTGCGGTAGCCCATGATGCAGGAACTTTTACAAGTCTGAGTGCATTAATACCCTGATCTACAGCTTCCTTATTCATGTTAACTACCTTGTCACCCTTGTGACCGTAAGTCTTAACAATAGCGTCCTTCATATACTTAACGGCATCATCGATCGGGATGATGTTGGCAAGCTTGAAGAATGCTGCCTGAAGAATTGCATTGGTTCTGTTACCAAGACCGATCTTTTTCGCGATATCTGTTGCATCGATGCAATAGAACTTAATGTTCTTCTCTGCAATTGTTCTCTTAACGTGTCCCGGTAACTTCTTATCTAATTCCTTATCGCTCCAGATTGTGTTAAGTAAGAATACTCCACCCTTCTTAACTTCTGATACGATATCATACTTATCCATGTAAGACTGATTATGACAAGCAACGAATTCAGCTTCCTTAACAAGGTAGCTTCCTCTTATTGGCTTATCACCGAATCTTAAGTGAGACTTAGTAATACCGCCTGACTTCTTGGTATCATACTCAAAGTAGGCTTGAGCATACTTATCTGTATGGTCACCGATGATCTTAATGGAGTTCTTGTTGGCACCGACTGTACCGTCGGAACCAAGTCCCCAGAACTTACAGCTTACTGTTGTCTTATCGCAGAGGTTAATCTCCTTACCAACCTTAAGTGAAAGATGTGTAAGGTCATCCTCGATACCTACTGTAAAGTGAGTCTTAGGAGCTTTTGCTTCAAGATTCTTAAATACTGCAATAATCTGTGCAGGTGTTACGTCCTTTGAAGAAAGACCGTAACGACCGCCGATAATGTAAGGTGCCTTCTTAGCGTTAGCATATGCTGCAACAACATCTAAGTAAAGAGGCTCACCTACTGCACCGCACTCTTTTGTACGGTCAAGAACTGCGATTCTCTTAACTGTCTTAGGAAGCTGCTTTAAGAAGAAATCTACATCGAACGGACGATATAAATGTACCTGTAAGAAACCGGTCTTCTTGCCCTTCTTGTTAAGATAATCAACAACTTCCTGAGCTGTTCCGCTAACAGACCCCATTGCTACGATAACATCTGTTGCGTCAGCAGCACCATAGTAATTGAATAAATGATAATCTCTTCCCGTAAGCTTGTTAATCTTCTGCATGTACTTCTCTACAATACCCGGAATTGCATTGTAGTAAGGGTTATTAGCCTCACGTGCCTGGAAGAATACGTCAGGGTTCTGAACTGTAGAACGCTGAACCGGATGCTCAGGGTTAAGGGCATTCTTTCTGAATTTATCTAATTCTTTTCTGTTAACGAGCTTTGCAAGATCCTTATAATCAAGAACATCAATCTTCTGAATCTCGTGTGATGTTCTGAATCCGTCAAAGAAATGCATGAACGGTACATGACCTTCAATTGCTGCAAGATGAGCAATACCTGCAAGGTCCATTGTCTCCTGAACAGAACCGGATGATAACATTGCAAATCCTGTCTGTCTTGTTGTCATAACATCGGAATGATCACCGAAAATAGAGAATGCATGTGTTCCGACTGTTCTTGCTGCTACATGCAATACGCCCGGCATAAGCTGTCCGGCGATTCTGTACATAGGAGGGATCATAAGCATAAGTCCCTGAGAAGCGGTGTAGCTTGTTGTCAAAGCTCCTGCCTCAAGTGAACCGTGCATAGCTCCGCAGGCACCTGCCTCGGATTCCATCTCTACAAGACGAACTCTCTGTCCGAAGATGTTCTTCATTCCGTTTGCTGACCATACGTCAACGTGCTCTGCCATAGGTGATGACGGAGTAATAGGATATATGGTAGCTACTTCAGTAAACGCATAGGAGACGTAAGCCGCAGCTTCGTTTCCGTCCATAGTTTTCTTCATTATATAGCTCTCCTTATTTATAAAAATTATAAACCACCACTGTTAGTACATAGTACCACGAAATCTATTATAACCCCGCAAGCCTTCCCGTGCAAGGGTACGCGCTTTCTTTTTAAATAAAAAGGTATAAGCATTTCGCTTACTGTGATATAATCAATTTATAGAATTCTTAAGAGGTGGACAGGCTATGAACAATACTCTTATTATTGCGGAAATAGGCGTTAACCATAACGGCGATGTAAGTACCGCCAGGAAAATGATAGAAGTTGCAAAGGAATGCGGTGCGGATATCGTAAAGTTCCAGACATTCAATACAGATGCACTGACTTCCAAGTTTGCGAAGATGGCTGAATATCAAAAGAAGAATATGGGCGAAGAGAAAAGTCAAAAAGATATGCTTAAATCTCTTGCCTTATCTTATGATGACTTTAGAGAGCTCGCCGATTACTGCAAAAAGGTCGGAATTATGTTTCTATCAACTCCTTTTGATATCGGAAGTGTACACTTCCTTGATTCATTACAGGACATATGGAAGATTCCGTCAGGGGAGATAACCAATTATCCTTACCTCGTGGAAATTGCCAAGACAAAGAAGAAAATAATCCTTTCAACCGGTATGTGTACTATTGACGAAGTCGAAGAAGCGCTTAAAGTATTAAAGACTAACGGTGCTACCGATATAACACTTCTTCACTGTACGACCGATTATCCTGCACCGTTAGAAAGCGTGAACTTAAAAGCAATGCTTACCTTAAAAGAAAAGTTCGGTTGCCCTGTCGGTTACTCCGATCATACAAAAGGTATCGAAGTAAGTGTCGCAGCTGTCGCAATGGGTGCAGAAGTTATAGAAAAGCACTTCACGTTAGACCGCAATATGCCGGGACCGGATCACAAGGCAAGCCTTGAGCCTAATGAATTAAAGGAACTTGTCGATGCAATAAGAAATGTTGAAAAAGCGCTCGGAGACGGTAATAAAAAACCTACCGAGTCAGAACTTTTAAATAGGGCAGTCGCAAGGAAAAGCATAGTAGCTTTAAAAGCTATTAAGGCAGGGGAACTATTTACGGAAGATAATCTAACCACCAAGCGCCCCGGCAACGGAATCTCACCGATGCGCTGGAATGAGATACTTGGCACCCGTGCCAAGCGCGATTATGAAGAAGATGAGCTTATAGATTAATTCACACACGAGTACATTATCAAAAAACATAATTAAAGGACTTTCCTGCAATATAGGAAAGCCCTTTTCTTTAGTTATTCAACGAATTAAAGATTTCATCTACCGCTTTTTCATTATACCTCTTATAATAATAAATCACTCCGGTATTATCTGAAATACGTATACATTTCGCGTCTGTATTAATCGAGAAATAAGTGTATTTTCCATCTTTATAATACAAACCAATAATATAGAAAGTTCCCGGGCGTTGTTCAAGTACACCGCCTAACTCGCCGGTGTCTATCTTATGTCTCTTAAAACGCATTCTGTCAAGTATTGCCAAAAATTCTTCCTGTTTATCTATCGGAAGTTCACATGTGACATTTCCACGATTAATCGTTATCTCCCTAATATTCGAAGCCGTCGTATCTATCGGCTTCTCACTCCACACCTTTCTATGATGTACGGCCGCAAATACGACTATTGCTATAACAGCAAATACTATAATCAGATATCTAATACCCTTTTTTAAAGTCAGGCTCATATCCCTTCCCCCATTACTTATTGAAATATACAATCTCTCTCAAAACATTATCCGAAACAGATATCAAACTTCTGCAGTTTACATATCATTTTTTTACGAATTTTTCAATGACTTCACTGCTATATTCGGTAACTAAATACTTCTTACTAACTCCATCGCAACGAATTATAAAACTTTTTTCATCTGAAGTTATCATAATAGTCGTCTTCATTCCATCCTTGTAATTAATCTCAACAAAGAACTCTATTCCCCCCGCCATTGCTTCACCCAATTCTGTTTCTTTAAACCTAATTGCCTGCATATTTTCAAGGAATTTTCTAGCATCACTCCCCGTTAAAAGATTGCTCTCTTCTCCGGTAATCACCTGATGATTATCATAGATGATAATACTTTCTATCTCTTCATACTTCAAGCTTATCGGTGATTTTTCCCATCCGATAATAAACCAAATCAGTTGGTATCCAACAATTATAACAATAATTGCTAGCAAACCTATATTAATCATTAATCTTCCCCGATTTTTCATCATTGATACTCCTTGTCTGACTTATTTTTATTTCGATCATAAATACGCAAGATAATATAAGCAACAATGGTTCCGAAAGCACCGACTAACGCTCCCGCTAAAATGGGATTAATATCAAACGTCTTAACCGCAATTCCCGTAGCCAATCCGGAAAAAAATACACACCATAAAATGTCAAACCTCGTAACCTTCATAACATCCACCTTATCCTCTCAATTTATACTATTTCTCACTTAAATTTACCAAAAACTTCGTACGGTCCAATCAGAACGTATTTTTAAATTCATAATATCACATGATTGCTTATTTTCACATACATTTTGTGTTGATTTTTTAGCTTGGTTGTTGTTATTCTTATTATATTTATGTACAATGTATATACATTATACGGAGAGGTTTCTTATGGAAGTAACAGTACGAACATGGGGAAATAGCTTAGGAATAAGGATTCCGAAGCAAGTTCTTACAGAACTGAAGTTAAAAGAATCTGACATCCTTGAAATAGAAACAGTGAATGCAACTATAACATTAAGAAAAAAATTCACTCACAAAACCTTTGAAGAAAGGCTTGCTGATTATGGCGGTAAAATTAAACCTTATGATTTCGACTGGGGCGAGCCAAAGGGAGCGGAACTGGTATGAAAGAATTCTATCAAGGAGATATTATCAAAATTGCAGACTACGAAAAACAGTTGTTTGTCATCATAAGTGAGTCTGTGAAAAAATCTCTGTAAAAACGAAATAACACTGTATGAACGAGGTCTCCAAAGATAAAATTAATCTTAAGGAGGCCTTTTATTATGGCAAAAGAAAAGAAAGCCGTACACAAAGTCCAGATGACAGACGGTAAGCGTCAGATCATGTATGCAGGTAGGCTACCCGAGTAATAAAAATCTCTCTGGTGCTGTTCATTTGAACAGTACCAGAGAGTCTTAGTGCGATTATCTTCCGGTTTAAACGAATATTACCTTCCTACAAGTTTTAAGAATTTCTTATCGTTCATTTGCTCGTTTGTAACATACTCCCCATCATGGAATAACGCATAATTCGTGATCGGTGTCGGTGCATTCTGCGCTTCTTCTTTGCTTTCAAGATGTATTGCCTTGAATGCAATACCATTTTCTTTTGCTGTCTGCTCCAAAACCGGGACATATTTTGCATTGAACGGGCACTGATTCGTATAGTACAGAACATATCCCTGCTCTTCTATATGCGGATGTTTTGCACATTCCTTAAACACCGGAGCTTTTGCATTTTTATCGAATGGCATATACCAAAGCTGAATACCATTATCAGCTTCATCGCTCACGACAAATCCTTTGTACTTCAGAAACTTCGGATCAGCCAGAAATGGTTTCTTCTTTGAAGCGCAAAGAATACAAAGCCCTTTTTTCCCCTTTTCCTTACTATCCTCGATGCAAGCAGTAAGTAGATCAGTAGAATAACCATGTCCTTTGAAAGCCCCAGACACCCAGAGACAGTCAATGTACATATATCCATCTGCTTTTATCGGAATCCATGCGTTTTCCGCCGGGATATATTCGATAAAGCACTTTCCGCGCTCTACGCTCTTTAGGAAAACAAGTCCTTCATCAAACCGCTCCGAAAGCCATGCCTTCTTAGAAGAAACCTGAACATCCTTATTATTTGATATCGCACAGCAAATATGCTCCTCTTCGAGGTTATCTTTTGTTACATGAACATATTCCATGACCGCTCCTTTCAATAATTTGCCCCTATCATATTTTTTTGGAATAAAGGACTTCTTCTGTACCAAACGCTGGCTGTGAAATCCCCGTCAGCGCAAATCCTTTTGTTTCATAGAAAGCCCTAGCAGGGAGATTATCCCGAAATACCCATAGTACCACTTCTGAATATCCAGAATTCTTAATATCCATCAAAACTCTATCCATCATCTGACTACCATAGCCCTTACGCCAATTGTCAGATAAACTGTGAATGCAAATAAGCTCTGCTTTCCCGACAAGTTCGGAGTCTCTTGCTGCATCCCAATATGCAATGCAATGAGGTTTTCCGTCCACAGTGAGAAGATATCCATTTCCCTTATTCTCATCTAATAGCCTCTGATACATAGAGGTCGCTTGTTCAATATTAGTACATTTTGTTAATGTCTCAGCGTCAAGGATGCTCGTAAAAGCTGCTTTCCAGCTTTCCGTTTGAATATATGCAAGATTACTAGCATCACCTTGCTGTACTTTTCGAATAACCGCTTCCATTTCCATATCTCCTCATTTATCTTCACAAGAGTACGACAAATCCCGATTTTTAATTCAACTTCAATATTAAAAACTACAGTCTCGCCACAATCAGTACAATGAACCTAACTCCGTCCCCCGGACCATCATATTCCATAAACCGCCAGCCCTGATAAAGCCGCAAGGCATATAAGTCCAATTGGGGAGAGACCTTTCTTTAAAACTTTTCTTGAGCCAAAATAAATTGCCCCAAAGGCTAAGGTCATTAAAACCGCCGTAATGTCAACACTTCCCGCAGTCTTTGCATAGCAATTTCCAAAAATCATGTAAATGCCTGTTGCGAGTATGACACCCATTACACAAGGTTTTAGCCCATCCATCGCAGCCTGCACATAAGGATTCTTAAGGAGATTTTTCACGACAACCATCACAATAAGAATAATAAAAAATGCAGGAAGCACAACCGCCGTTGTCGCAATTAAAGCCCCCAAAAGGCCTCCCTTATTGCTACCAACATAGGTGGCAAGATTCACCATGATTGGGCCGGGTGTGCTCTCGCTCACCGCTATCATGTACGAAAGCATCTCGTCGTCCATCCATCCATGGGAGATCACCACATCTCTGATAAGCGGTATCGCTGCGTATGCTCCGCCAAAAGAAAACAGTCCGACTTCCAAAAATCCTATCAAAAGGTCTAGATAAATCATACCTGTCCCTCCTTTCTCTTTCCTTTGTTTAAAAGAAAGAAGGCAACACTTACGACCGCTGCCAAAAGCATAATCATAATCGATGAAACGTGCAATTTAAGCACATTAACAAGCATTATAACGACAAAAGAAACCAAAAGAATGCCTATCTGAAGCGATTTCTTTTGCATTTTCTTTATCATCTTAATTGCCGCATCAAGAATCAATATGCCTACCGCAATCTTGATGCCAAGGAACGCATGCGCTATCCAGGTAATCTCTAGGAATCCTTCCAAAAACATAGAAAGGGCAAAAATAATAATAAAAGACGGCAAAGCCACCCCGATTGTGGCAAAAATAGCACCTAAAAGCTTACCCTTTTTGTACCCTACAAACGTGGCACAGTTAATTGCAACCGGCCCGGGAGTCGACTCCGCAATGACCGTTATATTCATCATTTCATCATGGGTTATCCAATTTTTCTTTTCAACGCAGATATTCTCAATAATCGAGAGCATCGCATAACCTCCGCCAAAAGTAAACAGGCCTATCTTTGCAAAGGTCAAAAATAATTCAATAATTATGGGCATTTAATGTCCTTCTTTCCGGTGCCCCCTTTAGAGCATACTTTGACACAGCATCATATATTATTTTCAGTATTCGCGCTTCCACAGCCTGCAAATACTGAAATCACCACTAAAATGACTCGCTAACCCCGTCCCCCTGAGTCATCAATGCCTTTTCTGTCGCTTCCTTATAGCTAATATAACTGCGCCAACTCCAGTCAGTACAAGCACAAGTATTCCATAGACCATCACAGCAAAAGCACCAACGATAGGTGTCTCAGAATCCGAACTTATAAAATAGTAGTAATAGTATGTGTTAAGTATCATTCCAACAACACACGACAGCAACAATAGCAACGAAGCTAGGAGGTACTCCCTCATGCTTTTTGCCATAAAAACATTCATAATTGTCAATGCTACTGCAACGAGCAGCCATATAGGATTAACACCTGCCATTCCTAGCATATCCCGAATTATAAACAATACCATCGGAATTAGATTTATCCACTTCCAATACTTCATTTTTCCTCCATAAATGCTGATTTGTTAATTTCACTGTCTTCAATTATACAGAATCCTCATCCCCCTGAGTCAAAACAGGTCGAGCATGCTGTCCAGATACACTGCTTCCCGTACGTGGATCTGGTACTCGGGTTTCGTCAGGTAATAGAGCAAGAATTCCAATACCATGGCGCTTCCCAGGCCTCGACCTTCGATTTTAAAATTGGAAAATCCAAGTGGTAGATAGGTATTTAAGATGTCGTCGATTCCTATGAATCCGGGATTTGTCATGGCATCCGAAAAACGATACCCCCGCTGGGCCGTTGGTGAAACGCAATAATGCTCGGCACAATCTTCACCAAGGCTTTTACGGCTGACATTTTCATAGCAGGCTTTCCGATCGTAGCAATCGAACCAGCAGCACTCGTTGCAGAGGAATTCTACTTTTTCCTTCTGCTGATTATCTAGCTGCCCGAGCTGCTCTAACTCTTTATTCAAGCGGAAATCCGGTACCACATAGCGAAACTCCGGTCGATTCAATTCTTCCACCAGTTCTTCAAACTTCCGTAGTACTTTTGTTGTAGATGAAACAAAATAAAATCCGGAATAATGGTCGCGGATGTACTCCATCAGTAGGTCCGAGTGCAGGATGATGCCATTATCTACACTGCTTTTTTCAAAAAGTGCGCACAGGCGATTGCACTTGGTATCCGACAAATGCTCAGGTTCCAATAAGGAATTGCTGAAGGTCAGGCGGGCTGAAATCCCATACTCTTCCATCAGTGCTGCCACCTTGGCCGGCGACGCATCGCCGAAGCCAACCCGGCCGCCACCCCAGAGGGCATCGTCAGGCGCACCATAGATGGAGCCGATTTCGCACCAATTATAGAAGTACTCCGGATGGTTGCGGTAGATGGGCAGCCAAATCTTATACAGTTCATAGAATTCAAATAAGCCGGGTAAATGATAATATGCTTTCATTATTCAATCCCAAACACAATCACCAGTAACATGCCAATTATCATTGGCACAATAATTCCAAAAGCCATCCAAAACGGTGAGGACTTGTTGCCCTTCTCGGCATCAAAGACCTTACCACCTTCGGTATGGTACAGGGTCAACTGGGTTGGCGGTGCCCCTTTTTTTGCAAAATCCAACTCATAAATTGCGCTCTCTCCTGTTACCGGATTGACGTAATTGTAGTGGAATATACGAATATCGTTCGCGTCTCTTTCCCCACGAAATACATCCTCCGGCACATCATTGATATAGGATGCCGCAATGGTGCGTCCCTGCTTCTCCGCTTTCTGTTTCTTGGTATCTATGAGGCCTGTTTTTTTCAGTGTCACCCACATTACTACGCACAGTATAATTACGGTTAAGCCAAGCAAGGATTGTTTAGATCCAAACAGTTTTAACGTATCCAAAAGCTCATGCCATGTTTCTACTAGCTCTGCCCACTCTTCCTGAAAACTGCCTTGTTCAGAAGCCAGCATCATTGCCATATGTATCATCTTTGTTTTCCTCCCATTCTATTTCGAACCCCCGGGACGGAGTCCCTGAGTCATAGTGGCAGACGTAGCTGCCGGTCAATCCAGGACTCCTGGGGTACATCGTGAATTTGGTCCCCGGGCATATAATTCCCAATCAAAAACGGAGATGTCGGATCGTGGCGCTTACTAAGCTCCAGCACCAGGCTATTCTCGGCATTGGCATAACAATAGCGGCACAAATGCTTGCAGGTATTGTACGCTCCGATGTCGCAAGACAGATAGCAGGCACATTCTGCCCGGGCGCCCTTTTTCTTCGGGGCGTTCAAGCGAGCGCCGATGGCCGTCTCATAATCACTGAGCTTCATGCATCCGCTACAATCCGCGCCGTACGGTGCCAGGTCGTCCCCTTCCGCACAGGGTTTTACCACCATATGATGCTGTGCGGCGATTGCAATGAGTTCCTTCCCCAATGCGATTCGGTCTTCCTTCGACACTTCTCTGGCCTCCGGAAAATTCCGCCGCACCTTCGGGTACAGGTCGATGAAACTGATTACCGCAGTCTTGGTATATCCGTCCAGGGCCTCGGCAATCTGTGCAAAGGCATGGATGTGATAGTCCATGGTGTAACGCTCCGTTAGCAGAATTGGATCATAACGCCATCCCACGGAATTCACGCCTACCGTCTCCGATAAGTGCCGAAAATCTTGTATCAGCCGGTGCTTATCCTTCACATTAGGCTCAATATCCCGACCATAGGGCGTGATGCTGACAAACCAATACTGGCCATAATCCTTTAATAGCTCCATGTAAGGAAACATCGGTGCCGGATTCTTGGTGCAAAAGCCAATCACATCCACCACCGACGAGTCCAGCCGATACCGACTCACCTGGCTCTCGTTATATGGATTTCGCACGCAGACGAATCCTTCTTTTAACCGATTTGCGAACCACTGGGCGTAAAAAGCCGGAATGTCGGTTCGTTGTCCTGTGTTGATTATCATTCTACTATGATAACACACTATTCCGGATCGATGGCAGTTACTTCATAGTAGAAAATCATGCCGTCATAAAGATTCACCGGTTCAATATTCAGGCGATAAGCAGAATGCATCAGGTAACCTATTTCGCTGAAACTTTCGCCTAGGCTTCCGGTGGACATTGGCTTGTGCACCATGTCGTATACCTTCTCGTTGGTTGCTTGATCAAGGGATGCAAAATCTACATAGTAACGATGGTCCTCTATGTACTTTGCCTGATAAGCCATAGGATCTGCTGTGGTTACGAAGAAGTCCTTACGCTTATCTGCACCGATTACACGAATATTGGATTTTCCCTTGAAGAAGTCGGTACCAAGACTATAGTAGGCATCGCCATACTGCTCTTTTAATACGACACCCATGCTTAGATAACCACTTTGATCCCTTAATCCGATATGTCCGTTGTGAGCTGCTAACATGACTTTACCGGTTCCGATTTCTTTTTCCAAATCCAGAATCCAGCTGACATTCGCCGCCATAGAAGCATCACGGAAAGTGAGCATATCCGCCCCATCCATGGTATAGTACTCCATTGCTGTCCGGATATTCTCTACCACCTTGCCTGCGCAGATGGTATCGAAATCTTCATCCTGTGACTCCAGGGCCTTTTCAATAGCAGTAAGTTCCGCCTGAATTCCGTTCAGGTTCTGCTCTGTCAGTGGTTCCGTACGATTCTCGTCTGCCAGAATTTTTAGGTTTGTTGTTCCGCAATCGCGAATGTCATGGGCATCCAAATATCCAATCAGATATGGCACTCCGGGTTCCGGATTTTGCATATCGAATCCATAGAAACGTAGGCGATTGTCCGCTTCCACACCTGCATTGTATGCTCTCATCCACTCCAAGAGATCTGCCATCTGCTGGGTATGATAGATGGTAAAAGCGAAGTTGTTTACAATATCTCTTGCATTTCCTTCGCCGCCCTGTACGTACGCGTTGGCAGCCAAGCAATCACAAAAGTCTGCTTCGATTGCAATGGCGCGGTAATCATACTTTTCTACCAGAATCTGTAATACATCCAACTTCGATTCCTGGAACTCCACGCTACCGTGGCTCGCCTCTCCAAGTCCTACGATTTGCACCCCTTCCGGAATCGTAAGGTCAGTCACCTGCTTGGCAGCTTCGATCACTGCATGATTCTTATGGGCTGCAAGTACGGTTTTGAAATTGAGGCAAACCAACAATGCGATGGATACCACCAATACAGCACTTACAACTACCTTTACAATCTTTTTTAACACCTTCATCTTGTTATGTCCTCCCTGATGAATCATTTGATAATCCAAGGGTAACAAAAAAGGAAATGCATTGCCTTTGATTTGGCTTACATTTCCTTTGTGTTATCTTACATTATTGTAAGGTTGCAATTGCCTCTGCTTGCTTTAGTTTTTGTTTGTTTTCGTACATTTCCTTGTCGGCCCGGTCAAAAATATCGGACACCAGGCTATCCTTATCCGGGATGTACTCTGCCATACCGGATGCTAATATCGGTCTTTTCCCGGTTCGCAGGTTCTCCGTCACCTGTTCCCGCAACTGTTTCATCAATTTTTCCCGGTTGGTAAAATCGTCGCTACGCAGGAAAACAACGAACTCATCACCGCCCACACGGAACACCGGACTGTGAACAAAAATATCGCAGAGCAGTTTTGCTGAACTCTTAATGTACTCATCCCCTGCCACGTGGCCTTCTGTATCATTGATCTGCTTCAAATTATTGGCATCACACACCACTAGGGCAAAGGTCAGATAATCCAAACCATGCTCGATATTTTCCTGTACGGATTTTTCCAGTTCATGGTATGCGTTTTTATTTTTCACACCGGTCAGCTCATCCCGGCGAGCCAGTTCCTTCTCCGTAAGCAATGCCTTCAGATGCTGTTTTTCCTTCTGAATCTCATCGTCCACATTTTCAATACCGATGATGTAGTGGCTGTCGTCGCTGGTCTTGCGCACTGTCAATCGAACATAATGGGCTTTCTTTCCAATCATAATCCGATAATCAAGGCCGCTACTCTTATAGGTATCTAAGGCTTTCTCCAGATTCTCTTTTTTCAAGAAATCCATCACCATCTCACGGTCGTTTCTGTGAACAATTTGCAGGATCTCATCCTGACAATCCGCGAAAAAGTCATCCCCGCGTTTTTTCATATCCATTTGGCCGTAAATATTTCTGCACTCGAAGCTGATGTAGTCTGCATCCTCCGCATTCACATAGTAAATCACGTCGTAGTTGACCGCTAGGCTCTCCGCAATCTGAGTGAAGGTGACCTGCTTCTTCTCTGCTTCCAGACGCTGCAACTCTGCACGGATATCGTCCTCGATGTCTTTTTCATATAAGACAAGATTGCGACCGTCGTTGGCAAGCTTAATGGTAAAAAGAAAGATTCTCGGCTGGCCATTGACCATCAATCGGTATTTGTAAGAATAGGATTTCCGGCCTTCTAAGTTTGCAAGCATGGTTTCCTTGTGATACAACGATTTCGCTAACTCCCGGTCGTCCGGATGCACGTAAGCATCGATGTTCGCCTGGGTCTCCCCGAAGAAATCCCGACCGATGACAGGAATATTCATGGACTTGTATTCCTCGCTTGCCACGTATTCCTGGTATTCCCCCGTCTCGGTATCGATGTAATACATCGCCGCATAGTCTTCCGCCAGGCCCTTGGCGATGTTGTCATATACGCGTTTTTCCTTATTTTCCCCAAGCTCCACATAGGAATGCATCATGCAGATTCCAATGATCAGGCCCATGGCATAAAAAGGTTTTGTGGGGTCTAATATCTGCAGAATCAAGAAAAGCTCCATTGCAACGCACGTGATGCCAACGGCAAGTCTCCGCACTTTTTCTTCGCCACGGGTTTTGTGGGCAATGTAAAACATGTACGTAGACACCACCACATAAACCGCAACCTGCAGCAAAAATGCGATATATCTGCCGGATTCCGGAATATATTCATGTTGTTCGTTGAAGGAAAAAATATACGGATGCCCAAAATTCAAGAGTAAATAGATAAGTCCCAAAGTAAACATGGACCACACAGCATACAGCAGCGCCTTGCTACGCAGTCGTTCTTTGTTCAGATATGCAACGATGTAGCGCGCCCACGTCAACATCGTAAGAAACATGAAGGCAAAATATAATACACCGACGGTATATAGTAGCGGAAACAGTGGTGCCACGTCGTGGTGTGCGTCTAGGAGTCCCCAGGCGATGTCCACTGCAAAAAAGCAATTCGATGCTTCGACAAACAGACAATAGCGCACGGCTACCCGATGCTCTTCCAATCGCTCGCCAAAGTGTCCCTTGGTGTTTCGAAGCGCCAGATGGTTAATTATGAGGTTCACAATCAGTGCCAGCCCACTTATCATTGAATACGTCATACGCAACAACAAGCCTCCCCATATCCTGCTAACTACCACCTCTATTATAGAACAATTGACCCCCTGCAACAATGCAAAAATGACTCAGGGGGACGGAGTTCCTGAGTCAAAATAGATTGCGCCGGATTCTTCATCCACCCGGTAGGTTAAGTCGAATAACTTGCAGAAATCCTCTACCGTCAGGCTAAACAACGGGCGGTTATCCGGGCTGTTGTACATGGTTAGCGGAATCTTCTTGCCGTCACGCTTCACCACAACATCCAGTATTTTCTGTTTTCCCACCTCATCACTATCACGATATCTGCCGGTCATCACCCAAGTATGGTCCCCGATGGTCCACCGGGACTTCAGATCGAATTTATCGCTATCCTCCTGGGCTTTGGCGTCTTCAATCACGTAGGTGCCGCCTAAGTGGTCCACGTACTCGGCAACCACCAATGCCGGACTTCCCCATGAGCTCTTTACAAATCCGCAATCGCATACCATCATGTAGCTTTCTGCATCATAATCGTAAAAAGCGTATGCATAATCATCCGTAATCAATCCATAGTACACATAGGGACTGTCGTTGTTATCATAGAGCATCTCCTCATCATCCAGATAAATGTGCTCTAACTTCGATGCATGGGTCGCAGACAGTTCCTCATCCAGGCCCTCATAGGCAGATCCGTCCAATTCGCCGTCTTTGATGCCCTGGGCCACCTCTTTTCGAAGCGTCGCTGTTATTTTTTCCACACTGTCGGCGGAGCCATCGATATCAATTGCATGGAACACGTTATAATGCGCATCCTCCGTCACCACGCCGGTAAAATAGAGGCGCGTATATGGGTGGGACTGCACCCGTTCGGCAGAGTTATAGTTCAACTCCTCGCTATAAATGACGTTGGCGTCATGGACACACTTTGCAGCCTGCTCGATATCTTCCACGGAATTCACTTCGATATCGCCCCTGTCATTCTCCGGCACCGCATCAAAAACTTCTTTCATCTTCGGCCGATAATACTCCTGCACCTTCTGCCAGTAATTGTCATCTATCTTCTTCTGATACCAAAGCGTCGCATCGGATGTTGGAATTCCAACACCCATGCGATAGCTTCGTACCGTAAAGTTCAGATCCCGCTCCCTGGATGCAAAGGTATAGTCTACCTCGCGAGGTGACTCGCTGATGTTTTCTGTATCGATGATTTTTACGCTTTCATCGCAAAGCTTGGCTACGTAGCGCTTCACCGCGTGCTTGGATGGTACCGGACCATCTGCCCGACATCCAACGCACATGAGGGCACTACAGAGCGCCAGCGTGCAAACCATGCTCTTTTTCCAAATTCCCTTATTCAACCGTTACGCCCGCCTTTTCTTCCCATATAGATAGGAGCAAATCAGTGACACCGCAGGTACCGTCAGGAAGATTCCCATGCTGCCTGCGATGGCACGAATCAATTCAATCATAACAAAATCGGTATTCACCAACTGTCGGAAGGATACACCGTAGGAGTAAATCAACACTAGCATGTTCAACGCTCCTCCCACATAGGCTAATACCAGAGTATTTGCCATAGTACCCATGGCGTCTCGTCCAATGTTCATACCGGACACAAACAGTTCTCCTCTGGTACGCTCCGGATTCAAACGATGCACCTCGTCTAAGGCCGAGGCAATGGTCATGGCAACATCCATCACAGCCCCCATGGCTGCAATGAGAATGCCACTGACAAATAAGCCCCGTAACCCGATAGCAAAATTGTTCTTCATCAGAAGCAGCGCTTCCGCCTCCTCCATCTGGAAGGTCGTCACTCCACCTAAACGGGCTGCAATTCCTCCGATTACAGCTGCCGCCAAGACACCACACAAGCTTCCAAGCGCTGCACCAACAGTCTTCACCTGCCATCCACCGATGAGATAGAAGCACACGGCACTGGTGGCAAAAATGATGACACAAGTCAGCGGAATACAAGGCACGCCTTTTAGGGACAGCGGTAGTAACAAGAAGAAAATACAGATGACCGTATACACCAGTCCCGCAAAAGCCTTGGCCCCTTGTCGACCGCCCAAAAGAATCAACGTCACCGCAAACAGCACAATCAGACCAATAAACAGCGGCATGCGATTGTAATTATAAATCGCAGCAGTATAGGTTCCCTTGCCGGTGGTATCAATACGCACACTCACCGTATCCCCTGCTGCCACATCCACGTTGTACATGGCGCTGTAATAATTCTCCACGAAGCAGATATCTCCCTTATATCTGCCTGTAAGAATCTTGATTTTCAGTTCCGTGCTGCCCTTCTTGACGTTCTCTGTGGTGGTATCCACCGTAGTATTGTCCGCTTCCACCGACAGCACTTTGGCGGTTTCGTACTCCGTACCGGTGCTCTCGGTAATGGTGTAGTGCGGTCTGTCATAGTTGGCAAAAATGAGAAGTCCCACCATCAGCACTCCGAAGAGTGCCGTGGCGAGAATTTTCCCGATGTTGTTCTTAGATTTCATAACTTACTTTTTCAATAACTTTGCTAAAACTTTGAATAATCCAAACTTATTGGCTACTACAGTACCTGCTGCCACAACTGCAACCGCACATCCTGCAGCAATCGGTGCCACCGGAATGCTTGGCTTAGACTGGCTTGCCGGCTCCTGCGTTAGGGCATCCCCCGCCACATTGTCGGTGCTTAAGGTGTTGTTCGCCTTAGGCGCTTCCACAGCAGCTGCCTCCGTTACTTCTGCACGCTCCGCTGCCGCTTCATTGCCGCGGAAAATTCTGCGGAAGAAGTTACGTACACGGCGAGCGCCTTCCTGAATTTTCTCTACAACCGTGTTGACTGCGTTAGAAATTGCATTTACAATCCGCTGTCCGATGGATGGCTGGCTCGGTTTTTCTTCGCTTACCGGCTTGATATCATCACAGTCGCGTACACGGAAGACCGGAACGCTCTCTACCTGATCATCCTCCGGATGCATATACAGGATACCGGTAGCTTCAATGTTAGCGCCGACTTTTACAAAGCTTGCCAATTCATTCTTACCGGTAGTTCCGGAGAGAATGTATCCGTCGATAAAAATCGCTGCCTCTGCGCCGGTGTGATCCTTCAGCCAGAACTCCTCGATGGTCTTACCGTCAGAAGCCATACGAATGCGGCTAACCTTACCCTTGGTCTGTAAAAGAGATCCGCCCAATGCTTCATAATCCATCGCCGTCTTGGTATCTACTACCTTCGGTGCATAGACCTTAGGCTCTGCCTCTTTGTCCACGGTAACAGAAATCGCACGCAACTCCAGGTCACCCTGGTAGTCGTCCACGGTACCAACCACGCGAACCTTGGTTCCGATGGCAAGTCCACTCTCTGCATATGGGAAAATATCGATTCCCGCAGTGTCGTCCTGAATGTAAATGGTATCGAAGAAGGTGGTGTCCGGATTGGTGGTTCCGCTGGTAACATAACCTTCTACTGCAAATACTTCACCGTGTGCCGCCTTACGAACCTCGGCAATCGGTGTGGTTTCCATCTGAACGGCCTTATTATCCAAGATGTTTAAGATGATGTTACGGTTCGCGTATGGCAGAGAATCATTGTTGTCCATCTCTGCATTTACTTCGAAGTCGGACATGAAGATACCGCCGGATACGAAGATATCTCCTCCTGCTTTGGTGCTCTGATGGGCAAGAAAAACAACATTGCCCGGCTGAACCACCTTGGTGTATGGCAACTTAGCCGTACCATTACCAATCACCTTGCCATTATCGTCCTTACAATCTACGGAATAAGTGGTATCAAAACCGCGAACCAGGGCTTCTGCTTCATCCACCAAATCCGTTGCGCCTGCATTGGTAATATCCACGCTACATCCGCTGTACTGGCTGTACTTCTGCTCTGCTGCAATGCCGGCCATGAACTTGCTGTCCATATTGAAGTTGGTTGGGTACAGACGATATGCCTGTCCTCCGTTATTTACTTCATCATAGACCTCATCGCTGTTCATGCGAATGGTAGATCCAATGGCTGCTAACAACTTGTTCTGCTCAATTGCAGTAGATCCCGTTGCTTGATCCTGATAATCCGCCATACCGCAGATGATGACAGTTCCGCCATTTGCTACGTAGTCCTTCACGGTACCCAGGAATTCCTCGCTATAGTGGCTGGCTACGTAATTTACCCCGTTTGCTTCGCCCTTCTTTTTCGCAGGAGCGGAAATAACGAGAAGCTGGCAATTCTTTAATGTTTCTGCCGTAATCTCGTTCTTTTCTACACGAACTCGTAAGTTCTTGTTGGCACCGAGCTTCACGAAGCTGGTGACATTATTGGCATAATATCCGTTGACATAATCATTGTAGTGGGTTCCGTCTACCACCACATCGCCCACCAGCTGTGGGCTGGTAAACTTCATGTTCATGGTTCCGGTGTACTGCTTCTCAACACCATTGAGTTTTGCTTTCACTGTAACGCCGATTTTGACCGTGCCTGCTTTTTCCGGTGCCCACATCGTGGTAAAAGTACCGGTACTCTTGCTGGCAATCGCATTCACCTTCTGCTCTGCAAGTGCATCACCACGGAAGGTTGCAACCTCCTCGCCGTCAGCGGTTACGGTAATGGCTTCAATCTCCAGTGGCGTCTTCTCGTTGTTGAAAAAGTCCACGTTGATGTCTGCCGGTTCGCCCGCTACGCAAAGAGCGGTGTTGGTGTAGGTCTTGTTAATTCCGCAAGCCTCTACAGTGCCAACCCAAACCGGAGCGGTTACTGCGATATCGCCGTCGGCTTCTGTTACCTTCAAATAGTAGTAAGAGTAATTTGCCGGAATATCAAACTCAACCACCTGTGCATTGGTGTTTACCTGTTTGCTTGCAACGCTAAGGCCACCGTTTACAATGACCTCCACCTTGCCAAGCTGCTCTGCCTTGCCGTTACGGGTAGAGGTGGTGTCAGCGTCGGTAAGCTCTCCGCGAATATGTACGGTTTCCCCTACCGCATCCTTGTCCAACTGGGTTCCCATAATGTAGTTATCCAGTGTGTAGTAGATGCTTAAGTTATTATCCTCGGTTGCGTACATACGATAGTTCTTCATAGCATCGTAAATGTTCGCTTCCGTATTGGTGTCTGCCAAAACAACGGTTCTTGCGGTATTGGCATCGCCCCATTTTCCCTTATGGTTATCCTGGTTGTTGGCCGGAGCCACGTGCCAGCCCTTGTCCAGTGCACGGGTGTAGTACTCATAGGATGGGAAATATCCACTGGAACCAATGGTTCCCTCTCCGTTACCAACCTCAATCATGGTGATTACCGCATCGTTGTCTTCGCTGTAGTATGCGAAATCCTGGAAGTCACCGAAGGTGGTTCCCGGGTGGTTAAACATACTTGCGGAATCCGGAACCTGACGCAACTTCGCATAGTAATTGTTCAATGCCGTTCCGTAAGTGGAGAACTCCTTCTGGGTTCTGCTCTGGAATCCTTCCGTATTGAAGGTATTCATGTGACCAAGTCCGTTGGACCAAGTCATTTCATATCCGTAGATACAGGTAAAATCCTCAGTACTGTACTGCTTCGCCAATTCATGGCCTCTGGTCCACTCTTTTGTCGCATCCGCATCGGTATTCTTGGTGATATCGCTGTCTTCTGCTCCATCCAAGGAGTTGGAATGATCGGTGATACATAAGTAATCTAAGTTGTCCACTTCCTTGGAAGCATGCTCAAAAGCTTCTTCCGGTGAACCCGCACCATCGGAAAAGTTGGTGTGAGCATGAATCTGTCCAAAATAGACGTTGTACTTGTCGTTCTGCCGCTTGGTAAACTTCAAGGTGGATACCGCGCTGTCCTGCCAGCCCTCTTTTACCGCTTTCACACGAATGGTGCATGGCAAAGTATCTACTGCAAAAGGCTCTACATAATCATTCCAGGTAAGATCTGCATCGCTCTGATTATCATCCGTAACATATGCATATCGAATGGTTGCCCCTTCGGTCTTGGTACGCAGGGTAATCTTCTGCCCCTGTGGAATGGCACCGCCGTTCGGATTGGCAATGACGGACTGCACCTTGCTCTGGGTGTACTGATAGATGGCGGTTGCACTGTTCTTGCAGCCGTCCTTGGTTCCATAGGTAACGATGCATGCCGGGAACTCAGTAATCACCGGCTTGTTGGCTGCATCATAGGCCTGGAAGGTTGCACCCTTATCCATGGAATAGAGAATGGTGGCACCTTCGGTTGCGGTGGTAAGCTCAATTGCAGTATTCCCTGCAATCTCGCCGCTTCCCGGATTGGCCTTGATATAACCAACCTGGTCACCTGCTACAATCGGATGTCCCAATAACTGTACGCTATCTAGGCGCAGGGTTCCAGTCTTGGCGACTGCCTTGCCGCCTTCCTTATCTGTCGGTGTGGCACGCTCTGCCAGTGGTACCAGTCGGATATACAACTTTTCTGCATTGGCTGCCCCCTGTGGTACATCAAAGGTAAAGGTAATGTACTGGGATACCAAATCTTTTACATAGTTGGTCTTGGCAATTCCGTCAGTAATGTTGCCCTCAGCCTTCTTTTCCGTAGGCTTATTGTTCACATACTTGGTGTAGCTACAGGTATAGCTTCCATTTGCGAAATTTGCATAGGTGCTTCCGTCGGTGGAATACTGCAGCTGCATTCCGGCCGTTGCTCCGCCGGTTCCGCGCATACGGAAGGACAACTTCATGTCGCCATAGCCCAAGGAGCTGGTTGCAAACTCCGCATAGTCGCCCTCTGTCGCTCCGATTCCGGCGCCGCCCATGTAGTAATTCTTCACGCCGCCGGCATTGGTTCCGGTTCCTGTGGTAAAAGGCTGCACGTGCTTGCCACCGCTTACTACATAATAACCGGAAGTAGCATCTGCCATGTCGTTGGTCTCATAACGATCACCGGCAATATCCCAGCCGGCTTCCTCAGAAAGTCCGCTGTAATCACCGTTGCCGGCCCACTGTGCTACTGTTGCAGTGATGGAGTCGTCCACGGTTGCTTCTGGTGTTACTTCCGGCAGTACGGTGCCCGGCATTGCATACAGACGCATAGCAAAGGCTTTGTTGCCCTCTGCTTTTCCGGTATTGTATCCGGTGAACTTGCCGTTATATGCTTCCAAATAAATAGGCTGTGTTTTGCCGTTGTAGGTATTAACAACTTTGGCCGCTTTCCAATACGCATTGCCATCCTTATCAGATTCCAAAATCCAATAGCTTCCGTCCACTACACTATCATTGAGTGCAAGGTTGCTACGACCGGAAGTTGTTAAATACTTACCGTCTGCAGTACTTAGTGTCCACCAGGTGCTGCCGTCTGCCTGTTCATTAGCATGGGCAGTTAATACTGCCATCTCTGCAGTCAACTGCAAGCTGCCGTCTTCTAAAACGGTGGTTGCAACATGTTTTAAGCCATTGCCCAAAACCAATTTTTGATCTGCATTGTAAATTACAAACTGTGTTCCGTCTGCTACGGCGGTAATGGTCTGTGACAATGTAGTTGCCTGCTCTTCCACCTTTACGGTGTATGCATAAGATACGCGCGCGGAGTCACTCATACCTTCCTTGCTTGCATACGCCCATAGTGTGGTGTCTTCGGCAATTGTAATATCACTGCCGTCGTATTCCTTGTAACCACTGTTTTCCTCCCGGGAAACATAGATGATAGCCCCCTCGGTCTCGCAGGTAAGCTGTACTGCGGTGTCCTTGGTGACCTCACCGGCTGCAACGGACACCTGCGGTACCGCTACCGTTTCCAGTGGTGTTTGGTTGTTTATAGGTTCTGTGGGTGTGCTTGATGGGTCTGTGAAACCCGTAGATGAATCCCCGGCAGCAGGTGTGCTTGCTGTCGGTTCTTCGGCCCATACGGTAATGGTGCCGACGCTAGTAAACATGATTGTAACTAGCATAAATAGAGCCATCGCAAACGCAATGACTCGGGAGAAATTTCTTTTGTGCATAACTCTCCTCTTTCCTCCAACATTTTATTCAGAAATGATCCACGTGGACATAAAAAAATACTCCGCTTATCCACACGGACTACGTTATTCATTCTAACAAAACTCCGAGGCGCTATCCACATTTTTTTCACCTGTCTAATTTGACCCAGGAACCCCGTCCCGGGGGTTCATTCGCCAGCGCAAAAAGAGTATACTCAATCTTGAGCCAAACTTATGGGCAAAACATTTTAAGGGGAGAAAACAAAATGACAATTCGACAAGAGCTTATCGACAGCTTTCAAAACACACCGGTATGGCAGATTGTAACCTGGCTAATCATCTGCATCGTTGTATACGGCGGAATGCGCTTTGCAATGTCCAGAATTCCGGTATTCAGTGAAGGAAAGCGCAAATTCCAGGATGCAAAAGAACACAATCGAAAAATTTTAGCGCACTTAGACAGTCCGTCGGTAGTTGCGATGAAGAACGAGGGATTCGTTATTCCGGGCACGAAGATTCGTGTGCGCTACTACCGTTATCGCTATCTGCACCCGTATATCCAACAGCAACGCTACTATTACTATTTTCAGTTGCGTCGGATGACACCCGGGGATCGGATTAACCTTTATTACGATACCGATGGACGTGTTTTTTACAACGAAAAGGATGCCACTCCGTTGGCAAGAGTATGGAGAGCAGTTGATCTGTATCTGCCACTGATTGTGATTATTATCATTAGTAAAATTCTGGTTTGGCCGAATCTTGGAGCATAAGCGCCTATGACGATTTCAGAGTATTTTCGTGAATTGCATAACAAAGACATCATCTGCTGGGGCAGCGGGAAGCATTTTCGCAACAGCACCTATCCGTTTTTGAAAAAAAGCGGGTTGCTGGCAAATCTAAAGGGAATCGTGGACCCAAGTGGAAGTACGGATATATTGTTGGAAGAACAACATTTTCCGCGTCTAGGGAAAGAAGACCTTGCGGTGCAAAACCCCAAACGCACGGTGATTCTGGTTGCAGTAACCGGATATGAGGAAATCATGAATCAGCTAAAAGCCGATGCACAGTTGTCGGCCTTTGAAGCGGTTCCGGCCATGTACCTTGAAGCGTTATACGAGGATATTCAGCTATTATCCGTAGAAAAGCCACCGGTTGGCTATCGGAAGCACGATACCCCGCAGATTCCAAGGGTGATTCATGCCATTTGGTTCTCAGACAATCCGCTGCCGGCGTTGTATCAACGCTGTTTGGCGTCCTGGAGGAAGTATGCCCCGGATTTTGAAATCAAGATTTGGACGTTGGATACGTACCAACCCGGGCGTTGTCTTTTTTATGAGCAGGCACTGGCGCATAAGAATTGGGCTTTTGCCTCGGATTACGCCAGGGCAGACTTGCTGCGCAGATACGGCGGCATCTATATGGATTTGGATGTGGAGATGGTTCGCTCTATCGATGATTTGCTGTACAACGATGCGTATATGAGTTTCGAATCCTTGGATCGTATCGAATGCGGTTCCGGCATGGGCGCCCGTCCGGGGCATCCAATTATCGAGGATATCTGCAGGAGCTACGAGCGCAGACCATATCTGAAGCCGGATGGTTCCTGGGATAATTCCACCTGCCCCGTGCGCTACACCAAGGTGATTGCAGAACATGGTCTGGTAAAAAACGGTGGTTTCCAATTCGTGGAAGATATTACGATATACCCGTTTGAGACGTTAACAGCTAAGAGTTTTGATACGGGTGTAATTTACAATACAAAGCATACCTACACCATTCATCATCACAACGGAAGCTGGATTCCGGACCCTGCTCACAAAGCAGTTATGGAACGCTATGAGCGAATTCAGCAATTCCTCGCCGAACTAAAATGACTCCCCGGGACGGAGTTCCTGAGTCAAAATTGTATTGCACACAATTGTTTCGCATGATATAATACATTGTATAAAATTTAATTGCTCTTGCAGAAAGGAAGTGTAATATGAATAAAATGTTTGATTTATCAGGAAAAGTAGCACTTGTCACCGGTTGTTCCACCGGACTCGGCGTACAGATGGCCAAGGCTCTGGCTAGACAGGGCGCTTCCATCATCGCTCTTGCAAGACGTCAGGAGCTGATTGAAGCCGTTGCCAAAGAAATCCATGACGAGTACGGCGTAGAGACCTTAGCAATTAAGTGTGATATCACAGATACCGAAAATGTTGAGAAGGCCGTAGATGAAGCCCTTGCACACTTCGGTCACATCGATATTTTAATTAACAATGCCGGAACCGGTGCGGTTGCTCCTGCAGAGGACATTACCGACGAGCAGTTTAGCAACGAGCTGAACATCGACCTCTTCGGTTCCTTCAAGGTTGCAAGATCCGTTGCGAAAAAAGCAATGATTCCTGCCAACTACGGTCGCATCATTAACATCGCTTCC
>JAEEGF012217514.1_pt1 | contig 61047 bp, 51 predicted proteins | sample 9134171 | NCBI WGS metagenome assembly JAEEGF01 (sample SAMN16246542, study PRJNA631951) | gut metagenome | biome: gut microbiome; feature: rumen; material: AP-attached | host: Bos | place: Iran: Karaj | collected 2018-10 | reverse complement strand
AAAAGTCAAGCATGCCTCCGGGCATACTTTTCTTTTCGGCTATTGCGATAATCAGTTGGAAACGGCTTTCTTGTCGGGTTGCGTCCACCATGTGGGACGGGCGACAGAGTCGAGGTAGTACTGTTCCTCGGGGTCAAGATGGGCACTGTCGACATACCATGGCCTATGCTGGCAGGCATAGGGACCCGCCACACGGATGCGATGACCCGTGGCGCGGTGTCCGATACGGAGGTTGGGCTTGTGGAGGGCGAAGGTTGTGTCGATGTCAGCAAGGTATTGGTCGTCACCGAGAGGCTTTTCCCAGAAATGCCTCTCCCACTGGAGGACATCGTTCTTGCGGACATAAAAGTCTGGGAGGTCGTCGATGCGCAAGGCACAGCCCACCTTGGCGGTATAAGGGGTATTGACAAGAATGTCGTAAAAATGTTTCAGGAAGTCGTCAGGGCAACAGTCGGGGAGGTAGATATCGGAGTCGGTGTAGACGAAGAAGCGATTTTTAAACTGCTTGTAGATGCCTGCAAGGATAAAGGCGCGATAGCCGAGGTTGCGATCAAGGTGGAATATTTTATAGGGGAGTGTTTTGTAATATTCAAGCAGTGGCGGATAGGTGGAGTGGTTGTCGATGATGTATAGGTTTCGGTAGCCACGGCGTTCGAGACATCCTATGAGGTCGCGAAGGAAGGTAAGTCTGTTGTAGTTGTTGATGATAATAGGTATCTGCTTGCAGTCGTCAACATGCCGTTCGGCGAAAAGAAGGTTGCGCAGGGCAAGACCATAGTAATAAAGCCTGTACTTGAGGCAGTGTAACGGGTATACAAGCCTTTTGCGCAATGGTTTCTTCTTTTCTTCCATAACTACAGTTTCTCCTTATCTTCCTTTTTCTTATCTTCCTTTTTCCCTTCTTTGTTCTCCGTCGCCTTCTTCTTCGGCTTGGGCATCTTGATGTCGCCAAGAGTATGCTTGCGGTTGAATTTGCTGATATCGACATCTCCGCTAATTCCCTTCACATGACCTTTGTCAGTGAATTGCCACAGGGTATGTCTCCCTGAAGGGATACCGCCGGCGTATTTGGCGATAAAGAAGTGGTAATTGGCATATTTTTTGCCTCGGAAATGCTCCTTGTAGCAGTGCTCGCTGGTGTAGATCATGGGCTTGGCTCCATATTCACGTTCGAGGAGCTCGAGAAGCTTGTCGACGCGCTCCATATAAAGACCGTCGGAGTATTTGCCTTCGATATCGAGCACAGGAATGAGGTCCAGGTCCTTTTTTTTGACAATCTTCCTGATGTTGGCCATCTGCTTGTAAGCTGTGGTCCTGGGGCTATAGACATGGTAGAACCCCACTAGCAACCCCGCCTTCCTGGCCTTGGTGATGTTTGTCTTGTAAAAAGGGTCCTGCATAGAGGCACCCTCGGTGGATTTGATGTAGACGAACTTGATGGTACTGTCGGAAGCCACCTTGGTCCAATTCACCGTGCCCTGGAACTTGGAGACATCGATACCTCGGGTGTGGGTCTGCGCAGCTGCCGAATTAAATATTGGAAAATGAAAACAGAAGAAAACAAACGTCATGAACACCATGAGCCTTTTTCTCATGTATCCAAACCTTTTCAACTGTGAATTGCCCATTTCCAAATTGCTACATCTGTATTTCATCGCCGTTGGAGTGGAAGAACTTAAAGTCCAGGAGGCTGTATTTCTCCGACGGCTGCATATCGAGGCGTACGTGGTATTTGCGCTGCCACTGACGACGAATACTGTGAAGCCATCCTTGTGTTAAGTAGGCATGGACGTAGGGGTGGGTGACGAGGGTGAGCCTCTTCTCGATGGCGGAGGTAAGGAGGTATTTGAGGCTGGACTCTATTTCGTCGATGACCACAAGGCTCGACTTGATGTGTCCCGTGCCGTCGCAGAAAGGGCATTTCTCCTGCACGTCGACTTCCATGGCGGGACGCACACGCTGACGCGTGATCTGCATGAGACCGAATTTACTGAGAGGCAGGATAGTATGGCGAGCCTTATCATGGCGCATCTCCTCGGTCATAACATCGAAAAGCTTTTTACGATTCTCGGCCTTGTTCATATCGACAAAATCGACAATGACAATGCCACCCATATCGCGTAGCCGCAACTGACGCGCTATCTCTATTGCACTCTCTATGTTGACCTGCAAGGCGGTGTCCTCTTGACCGGTGCCAGCCTTGATATGGTTGCCACTGTTTACGTCAATGACGTGCATGGCTTCGGTATGTTCAATGTAGAGATAGACTCCGGAGCGTATGGTGACTATTTTACCAAATGCGCGGCGGATGTCTCGTGATATGCCAAACTGCTCAAAGATTGGGGTCTCCATCTTGTACAGCTTCACGATATCCTCTTTGCCTGGGGCGATGTTCTTAATAAACTGGCGCACCTCATTGTGGAGGTCGGGACTATCGACATAGATGGTGTTGAAATCGTCAGTGAGCACATCGCGCAACAATGCCGAAGTTGTGCCCAGTTCGGCATGGACCTTCATGGGAGCACTGACGCGCTTGAGTTTCTCTGTCATCTTTGCCCAGCTGTCGAGAAGGTGGTGCAGGTCGGCATCGAGCTCTGCCACAGTACGCCCTTCGGCCACGGTGCGCACGATGACGCCAAAGTTCTGCGGGCAGATGCTCTGCATGAGACGGCGCAGCCGACTGCGCTCCTCCCCTTTACGTATCTTCTGAGAGACTGAAATCTTATTACAGAAAGGGGTGAGAACCAGGTAACGGCCTGCAATGCTGATATCGCCTGTCACCTTTGGTCCTTTGGTGGAAATGGGTTCTTTGGTGACTTGCACCAGCACCGGTTGCCCCACCTTGAGCACATCACCCAAATTGCCAACCTTTCCAAGAATGGGTTCAATTTTGAAATTCTCGAGAGTGGCGGCATTCTTGTCTCCATTCATGGACAAGCGGAGGTATTTGTCAACAGAGTTGTAGTCAGGGCCCAGGTCGAGATAGTGCATGAAGCCTTCCTTGTCGCCTCCAATATCGACAAAGGCAGCATTGAGCCCCTGCATTATTTTTTGCACTTTACCGAAGAAGATGTCGCCCACAGCAAACTGACCGGTAGTCTTCTCCTTGTGAAGCTCCACCAAGCGCTTGTCTTCCAAAAGGGCTATCTGCACACCTTCATCGAATGCTGATATTACTAGTTCCTTATCCAATATTATATTATTTGGGCAATTAAAGTATCTTTCAATATAGTAAAAAACAAATTACATACCAACCCTCTTCGGGTGGTGTGTAATTTGTTTTAGTTTTTTTATCAGCGCCTCAGAGACGCCGTCAGACACTATTTCTTCTTATGTCTGTTCTTGCGCAGGCGTTTTTTACGCTTGTGCGTAGACATTTTGTGTCTCTTGTGCTTTTTTCCGTTAGGCATAGTTAAAATGATTTTTTCTTACTTTACTTTCTTCTTAACATCCTGCATGAAAGTCTTGGCGGGCTTGAAAGCGGGGATGTTGTGTGCGGGGATGATGATGGTGGTGTTCTTGCTGATGTTGCGGCCAGTCTTCTCAGCACGTTTCTTCACGATGAAGCTGCCGAAGCCACGCAGGTACACGTTCTCGCCCTCGGAGAGGCTCTCTTTGATAACGGTCATGAACTCCTCGACAGTAGCCTGGATGGCGACCTTCTCAATACCGGTTTTCTGAGCTATTTCAGCTACGATTTCTGCCTTTGTCATTTTTAAAAAACTTTTATTGTTAATCTATTATTGTCTGTTTTTCAACCAAAAATCGGAGTGCAAAAATACTACTTTTTTTTTATTCATCGAATATTTTTTTTCCTTCCAATCTCTTTTTAACATTTCAAATGACTATAATCATTTATTTTACAGCATAATAAAACAAAATTTTTTTTTCAGAATTATCAACTTCGAGACGCCAAAACGCCTCGCACTGGTTTCTTATCACCCTCCCTATCTACTAATTTTTAACCTTTTAACGAATACCGAAACCATCACACCGACTGCAGCAAGCGTGGAGCATATAACAACGATACCGTCTATCCCCAATGGCTCCGATGGGTTGTAGCCGAAATCCCCCTGTGCGGCCAACCCGTAGGCCACAACGACGATGGCATTATTGACAAAATGTGCGGTCACATTCACCAGCAGCGATTCGCCGTAGAGATAGAGGTAACCCAGTGTTGCACCCAACACAAAACGCGGCATAAAAGCAAAGACTTCGCCGTGGGCAAGGCTGAAAACCGCCGCCGTGACCCAAATGGCGGCGTGGGGGTTCTTGAACCACCGCTGTAATAAATTCTGTATGCCGACACGGAAGAATAGCTCCTCGCACACCGCCGGAACCAATGCCAGCCCCAAAAGGTTGAGCAGCGGATGACATTCCGTCATCAGAGTCTCAACTTGCTGTTGAGACCGTTCTCCAGTCTGACGAAGAGAGTCTTCTACCTTCGCCCATACTCCTGACCAGTGCCAACTGTCGTTCCAGGTAGCCAACCAGTCTGTAAGTGGAACCATCAACAACAGCACCACGACACCCGCTACAGCAAGCAGCCATTTTCCGCGTCCAAAATCGAGCCTATAGAACTCGCACTGTTTGTCACGGTAATAAATAGAGGTCATCAGCACCACCGGCACGCCGAACATCAATACCTGTACTAGCATCTGCCAGCAGAGAAATGCCGTCTGTCCCCCCGTATTCACCGAGGATATAAGCCCGAGAACATTTCCAAGCAATGCAGACACAACAAGCATCACCAACGCAAACAGCGCCAGTACCAAAAGGTGCATAAACGGATGGGAAAACTTCTTGTTTCTTAACTCATAACTCATAACTCATAACTCTCTCTGTGACCCCGGCGGGATTCAAACCCACGACTTTCGGAACCGGAATCCGACGTTCTATTCAGCTGAACTACGGGGCCATGCGTTTCACAAAAACATAATGATAACCGTAAAGAAAGAAAAATATTGTGTACTGCAAAAAAAAATTTAACCTTTATTTAAGAACATCTGCCGTCCCCGAGACAAATATTATATTAGTAGTATAATACAATAAAAATACATTTATTACGTTATCCGAAACAATGAAAAGGACAACTATCTATATAATATTATCACTATTGTTAGTCTCCACGTCTATGGCTCAGAGCACCTCTGTACTCGCCACGGGCCACTGGTGGAAACTCTCCGTCTCAGCCTCGGGGATCTACCGCATTACCACCAGCGACATTCCGTCATTGGCAGGTACAAGTGTAGACAACCTCGCTGTTTACGGCATGGGTAGCGGCATGCTCTCCACCTACAACAGCCAGACCCCTACTGACGGCCTCCGTCAGCTGGCCATCGAGGTCAACGACCGCAATGGCGACGGCATCTTCGGTTCCGGCGATGAACTGTTGTTCTATGGAGAAGGTGCCGAGGAATGGCGCTACGACAATGGCCTTTTGCGCTGGACCTTCACCCATCACGCCTACGCCCGTGAGAACTGCTATTACCTCACCTCTTCGTCCACCGCACCTAAACGCATCGCCACAGCGGCGCCTGTCGCCACCGACACAGTAATCACCACCCATACCGTTGTAGCCCACGTGGACAACGACCTTGTGAACGTATACAAGACAGGGCAGCTCTGGATGGGTGAGAAGTTCTCCTCTGCCATGTCGTCGCGAACCTTTGAACTACGTCTGCCTGGCTCCGTCGTAGGCAATGTGAAACTCCGCTGGGCTGTGGCCTCTATCGCCACCACCACCGCATCCTTCACTCTCTCCTCGGGCAGTTACAGCCGTCAGGAAATGCTCACCAAGACCAACTCCTACCGCTCCATACTAGACGCGATACCCTCCGTCTCGTCCACCTACACTTTCTCTCTAGCCTTTTCCCCTTCCGACATTAGCGGCAGCGGCTACCTCGATTTCATTGAGCTCACCGCCGATGCCATCCTCGCCTTCAATGGTGGTCAGCAATTGATTCGCAACGACCGCCACCTAGACTCCCCTGTTTCCTTCCACATCACACAGACAACTGCTACCAACGCCCGGGTGTGGGAAGTATCGACCGCTGGCGCCGAACGTGAGATGTCCCTTACAAACGGTACTTGGAGCGACAGCACGGGAACGGCGCGCACCTATGTGGCTTTTGACGAATATTCCTATCTCAGCCCCGAAACCATCACCCCGCTCGACAACCAAAATCTCCACGGTAGCGATGCCGCCGACCTGGTGATAGTGACTCATCCTGCTTTCCTCGACCAGGCCCTGCGCCTCGCTTCTCTGCACGAACTTTTCGACACCCTCACCACCCTCGTGGCTACCGACGAGCAAGTTTACAACGAGTTCTCATCGGGGAAACAAGACCCCATGGCTATCCGTGCCCTCCTACGTTGGATCATGGAAAGCCATCCCTCTCGTCCACCTCGCTATCTGGTGCTCTTCGGCAAGGGCAGCTATGACAACCGTAACCTCCTGGGAAACAACATACCTACCGTGGTAACCTACGAGACAAGTTTCTCCTTTGACGATGACGGGATCTCCTATGCCAGCGACGATATGCTGGGTTACCTCGACCTTACCGACCATGGTGCCAGCAGTGAGACTCTTGATGTCAGCGTTGGCCGCCTGCCAGCCAGAAATGTCGATGAAGCGACTCTCATAGTGGATAAGATCGAAGGCTATATCACCCGCCGTGACCTGCTTGATGACAACAACCGCGGCGACTGGCGCAACTATGTGGCACTGCTGGCCGACGATGCCGACCCCGGCCATTCTGGTGACAGCCTCTTCGCTCATTCCTCAGAATCCATAGCCTCGGCCATCAAAAATTCCATGCCACAGATTAACATCGACCGACTCTATGCAGACTCCTACCATCAGTCCTCGGGAGCCATCGGTTCCTATTACCCAGACCTCAACAATGCCCTCCGTCAACGCATCAATTACGGATGTCTGTTGCTCAACTATATCGGCCATGGCTCTTCTGCCTACATAGGTACCGAGCGCTACATAGAGCCCTCGGATGTCGCCGCCTTCAGCAACACTGACCGTCTGCCCCTTTTCGTCACCAGCACCTGCTCCTATGGTCACTACGACCAACCTGATGAACTGTGCGGTGCCGAAGCCTGCATAATGGCCCCTGCCGCTGCCATCGGCGTCATTGCCGCCTCGCGACCCATCAGCCACATCGAACGATTCAACAAAGACGTAGTGCTCTACGCCCTCGACCCCGCCAACACTATTGGCGACGCCTTGCGAAAAGCCAAAAACCGCACCTCCGTCTCTATGTCTATAGCCCTCATCGGCGATCCGGCCCTGCGCCTCAGCCAGCCGACAAACCAGGTCCGCGTGACTCATATCAACTCTGAGCCCGTGAACGACACCACTGATGTCATGGCTGCTGTCCTCAGCCGCGTCACCATCACCGGTGAGATTCAGGATGCCGACGGACAACTTGTCAGCGACTTCGACGGCACGCTCTATCCCGTGGTCTATGACCGCGAGATGCAATCGTCCACCCTGGCCAACGACAACCCAGGCACCGAGGTCTCCTTCTGGCAACAGAAGACCATTCTCTACAAAGGCAGCCATCCCGTCATCGGAGGCCGCTTCGAGTACTCGTTCATCGTGCCTATGGATGTCTCCTACCGCTACGACTATGCCAAACTGAGCCACTATGCCAAGAGTCCCTCTGACCATGCCAGCGGCAGCTTCTCCCATCTGATGCTCGGCGGTATGAGCGACTCCTCCAATGACGACGCCCTGCCTCCCACGATACGCCTCTTCCTGGGCGACACCAATTTCCGCCCCGGTGGTTTGACCGGCCCCTCTCCCACCCTCCTGGCACTAATCTCCGATTCCGCCGGCATCAATATCGGCACTGGCTTGGGACACGACATCACGGCTGTTATCGACGACAACCCCGGCAGCCTTATCGTCCTCAACGATCTCTTCCAGCCCGACATCGCCGACGGCCGTTTCGGCAGCGTATCCTATACCTTGAAAGATCTTACCCCGGGACATCACACCGTCACCGTCAAAGCCTGGAATATTTTTGGGCTCTCAGCCTCCGCCTCCATACCTTTCGTGGTCCACGGCAGCGACACCCTCACCTTCTCCGAGCTCACCTGCACACCCAACCCCGCCACCACACAGGCCTCCTTCTCACTGCGCGTCAATAGTCCGGTCGACATCCTATCGGCCGAGCTTCAGATATACAACTCCCACGGACAACTCCTCTACTCCTGCACACCGACAGTCTCCCCCGACGCCTACCTCGTAGGGCCTGTCCTCTGGGACGTCTCCTCTGTGCCGCCGGGGCTCTACCTTGGCCGCATGGTCCTCAGCTGCTCGGACGGCGAAACACGACAGGTCACCACAAAATGTATTGTCCGCTGACACAATAAAAGATTCCTTTCCTCGTTAATGGAAATAATTTTTGACAGAAACAAATAGAATTTATAGAAAATAGATGAAAAAACTCACCCTTCTGACACTCCTTGTCTCCTTGTGCGGCGCCGTCGGCGCGCAGTCTGCATTCTCCGAAATTGGACAGAACAAGAACTTCATTGCCACGGGTATGCCTATCCTCCTCATCGCTCCCGACGCTGTCTCGGCCGCTTTGGGTGACGCCGGCGTAGCCTCCACCCCCGACGCTTATTCGGCCCACTGGAACAACGCCAAATTCGCCTTCATCGACGGCACGGCGGGAGCCTATACCACCTACACTCCCTGGCTGCGTAAACTCAATGTGGGCGACATGAACCTCTTCTACCTCGGTGGATACTATCGCATCAACGACCGCAGCACCGCTGCCGCCAGCCTCACCTACTTCACCTTGGGCGACATCGACATGACCAACATGGAAGGCGACAAAATCAACACCCTCCACCCCAACGAGTTCGCTATCGACGCCACCTATGCCCTCAAGCTTTCCGACAATCTCTCGCTGGGTGCCACGGGCCGCTTATTGCGTTCCGACCTCACCAACAGCATGAGCATCGAGGACGGTGGTGGCTGGACCAGTACCCAAGCCGCCAATTCCCTTGCCGCCGACATCGGACTCTACTACCAGAACACCATTGACAAGAGCCAAGACTACGCCCTCGGCCTCTTCATCTCCAACCTCGGCGCCAAGCTCTCCTACTCCAACGACGACAACGACAAGGAATTCCTTCCTGCCAACATGCGCCTTGGTGGCCGCTACACCAACCGCATCGATGACTACAATAAAATCACCTTCCTCCTCGACCTCAACAAGCTCCTCGTCCCTACTCCGCCTTACACCCAGGACGGCGTGACCTATCCTTCGCAATACGCCAACAACTTCACCGAGTATAACAACATCGGCGTCATCCAGGGTGCCTTACAGTCGTTCCACGACGCCCCTGGCGGCTTCACCGAAGAGATACACGAAATCCAGATCTCTACCGGTGCCGAATACTGGTATGCCGAGACCTTCGCCTTCCGTGCCGGCTACTTCTACGAGCACGAGACCAAAGGCGGACGCCAGTATGCCACCGTGGGCTTCGGTATCCGCTACAACTACTTCTCCGGCGACTTCGCCTACCTCATTCCCACCACCACCGTCTCCACCAACTCTCTGGCCAACACCATCCGCATCTCTATCGGATTTGACATGCAACCCACCAAGTAAGGTTTAAACTATCATGATACGGATTGGCACAGGTTATGATGTTCATCGCCTTCAAGAAGGCCTGCCTCTGTGGATTGGTGGAGTGCGCATAGAGCACACCCACGGCCTGCTGGGTCACAGTGATGCCGACGTGCTGCTCCACGCCATTTGCGATGCTCTTCTTGGTGCCGCAGCTCTCGGTGACATCGGCAAACATTTTCCCGACACCGACCCTGCCTACAAGGGCATCAGCAGCCTCAAACTGCTGGCACATGTTGGTGTCCTACTGAAAGAACACGGTTACAGCGTAGGCAACATCGACAGCACTGTCGTCGCCCAACGCCCCAAGATGGCGCCCTACATCCCTCAGATGAAACAGAATATCGCCGACACCCTTGGCATCAACATCGACCAAGTCTCTGTCAAGGCGACAACCACCGAACATCTCGGCTTCGAAGGCCGGGAAGAGGGCATCTCGGCACAAGCCGTAGCACTCTTGAATTGATAAAATATAAATATAATTGGAAGAAAACAAACCATACGTAAGCCCTGAACAAGAAGACGAAGCCGCCGTACTCGAAGACAACGGCTGCCATCTGGTGCTGTGGAACGACGACGTACACACCTTCGACTATGTCATCAAAGCCCTCGTCGATATCTGTCGCCACACCACCGAACAGGCCGAGCAGTGTGCCATCCTCGTCCACTGCCACGGCAAATGCACCGTCAAAAACGGCTCCTACACCGAACTTCTTCCCATGCACACAGCTCTGCTAAACAAACAGTTGACATCTGAAATTGTGGAATAAGACACCCTTTGATGAAACAAATTTTAAAATAAAACGTTATTATATAATATTATGAATACAGCCCTAATTATTATCATCCTCATCCTCGGCGTAGTGCTGTTGGCCCTTGAGATTGTGGCTCTTCCCGGTGGTGTCGCCGGCTTCTTCGGTCTCCTTCTCATTAGCGTAGGCGTATGGCAAAGCTACAGCGGTTTCGGCAACACTGTGGGAACCATTATCCTCCTCTGCGCTATAGCCCTCTGCGTCCTCATGCTGCTGCTTTTCATGAAAACCAAGACATGGCAGCGCTTCAGCCTTAAAGAGGAGAGCGGCAGCAAAGTCAACCAACTGGAGCCTGCCGTCAAGACAGGTACCCGTGGCGTCACCATCTCGCGCCTTGCCCCCACAGGAAAAGCACTCATCGACGGCGAACAGATGGAAGTCCACGCCGTCAACAAGTTCATTGATCCCGACCGTCCCATCGAAGTGGTCGCCACGGAAGGCTATCGCATCGATGTCCGTGAGGTCGACGACAACCGTTTTGAAAATTGAGTAATAACAAATAAAAAACAAGACTATGCAAACAATGATTATCATCGGAGTGTGCTTTGTGGCACTTATCCTCTTTCTCTACCTTGTTCCCATTGGAATCTGGTTCCAGGCTCTCATCTCGGGCGTCCACACCTCGCTGGTGCAACTTATTTTCATGCGTTTCCGTAAAGTGCCGCCTACCGTTATCATCAACAATATGATTTCTGCCACCAAGGCAGGCCTGAAGATCAAGCAGAATGACCTCGAGGCTCACTATCTCGCAGGTGGTCATGTCAACGCCGTTGTCAATGCCCTCATCAGCGCCGACAAGGCCAACATGAACCTCGACTTCAACACCGCCACCGCCATCGACCTGGCTGGTCGCGACGTGCTCAAAGCTGTACAGACCTCCGTCAATCCCAAGGTCATCGACACTCCCCCAGTGGCCGCAGTGGCCAAAGACGGCATCCAGCTCATAGCCAAAGCCCGTGTCACCGTGCGTACCAACATCAAACAGCTTGTCGGTGGTGCCGGAGAGGAGACCATCCTTGCCCGCGTCGGCGAAGGCATCGTCACCTCCATCGGCTCGGCCACCAGCCACAAGCAAGTCCTTGAAAACCCCGACAGCATATCTAAACTTGTCCTTACCAAAGGCCTCGACAGTGGCACCGCTTTCGAGATTCTCTCCATCGATATCGCCGACATAGATGTCGGTAAGAACATTGGTGCCCAGCTGCAAATGGACCAGGCAAACGCCGACAAGAACATCGCACAAGCCAAGGCCGAAGAGCGTCGCGCTATGGCTGTAGCCTCCGAGCAGGAAATGAAAGCCAAGGCTCAGGAAGCTCGCGCCAAGGTCATCATGGCCGAAGCCGAAGTGCCGCTGGCCATGGCCGAAGCCTTCCGCAACGGAAACCTTGGCATCATGGACTACTATCGCATGAAGAACATCCAGGCCGATACCGACATGCGCTCTTCCATCGCCACTCCCGCCGCTACCAAGACTGCCCCCGTCAAAAACAACGAGAAATAATCATTAACCATTAAAACACATTTACCATGTTCAAAAGTACTAAAACCAGTTTCATTGTTCGTGGCATTGCCTTTACAACATTGGGTCTCCTCTGTTTCATATCCAAGGCCACCACTGAGACTCTCTCTCTCATTGCCGGACTGGCGTTGCTTGTCAGTGGACTCGTATTCCTCATCATGCGTCTGAAAAGCTTCGTCAAAGGCTTCGAGACCATGCGTCTTTCCCTTGCCCTGCTGATGCTCGTCATGGGTGGTCTTATTATTCTTGCCCGTAAGGATATTGTTGCCACGGTTCTCGGTGTCTTTGTCATCTTTGAAGGCCTCGACTACGTGCTCAACTCCATCAAGTTCGCCCGTGCCAAAGCTCCCGCCTGGTGGCTCATGCTCGTCGCCGGCCTCGCAGTGGTGGGTCTCGGTATCGGCACCTTCATCCTGAAGTTGCCTGTCGGACAAGTCATCAACAGCACCCTCACCCTCCTTCTCGGTTTCGGATTCATCGGCATTGGCATCAGCTGCTTCGTTGGCCTCGCCGGTGTGGATGCCCTGGAGAAATTCTTCGAGGCTCGCCGCAACGATGACAAAAATAACAAGGATAACAATAAAGTCGACTATGTCGAGGCGGAAGTTGTCAGCTGATCTGACAACACTGGCCTTAAAATAAGAGAAATGGTCTGCTGGGGTTTAATGTAGTTTCGCCTCGGCAGACTTTCGTAAAATAGAAACTGCAAAAATAAAAACACAAAAAATATGAAGAAATTCTTACTTTCCATGAGCGTCTTTGCTCTTGTTGTAACATTCGCTGCCTGCGGTGGCGCCAAATCCGATGGCGAAAAACTGGGCAAAAAGTATTGCGAATGCCAGAAGCTGGATGGCGATCAAAAGAAGGCTTGCCGTAAAGAGTACAAAGAAATGAGAAAAGAGATGAAAGCGAAATACGAAGACGACGAAGCTGCCTATAAAGAGTTCAAAGCCGCTCGCAAAGCTGCAGAGAAAGAATGCAGAGAGACTGCAAACTATGACGTGAATGTCAATTTTGATGAGTATGAGCCTGCAGACTATGGTTATGAAGAGTATGAAAACGAAATGACCGACGAGTAGTATCTCATCTTCATTCACCATCTAATGATAGCAGCGGGTATCCTGAAGGATACCCGCTGCTATCATTATTACCTGTAATATGAAGGTCCTTTAATACTGTTCCTTCTCGTTGGGGAAATTGCCGCTCTTAACGTCGCTGATATAATGACGGATGGCATTGGAAATATCCTCTCCGAAAGTGCCGTAGGTACGCAGGTAGCGAGGCTTGAACTGTTGCGTAATACCCAGCATATCCTGTAACACAAGCACCTGTCCGTCCACTTGTGGGCCGGCGCCGATGCCTATAGTGGGTATCTTCAGTTCCGCCGTCACCTCTCCCGCCAGCTTGGCAGGAATTTTCTCCAACACCAGAGCAAAACAGCCAGCCTCCTGCAGGATAAGGGCATCGCGCTTCAGGCGTGTGGCTTCTTCTTCGTCGGTGGCACGAACGGCATAGGTACCGAACTTGTTGATGCTTTGCGGTGTGAGGCCAAGGTGTCCCATCACAGGGATACCAGCCGAGAGGATACGTTGAACACTCTCGAGGATTTCCTCTCCACCCTCCATCTTGATGGCATCGGCACCAGTCTCTTTCATGATGCGTATGGCACTGGCCAAGGCCTGCTTGGAATTGCCCTGATAGGTACCGAAGGGCATGTCCACTACCACCAGAGCACGGGTGATGGCACGAACCACAGAGGCAGCATAGATAATCATCTCGTCGAGGGAGATGGGGAGCGTGGTCTTGTGACCTTCCATAACATTGGCGGCGGAGTCGCCCACCAGCACAACATCGATCTTGGCGCTCTCTAGAAGGGAGGCCATGGAGTAGTCGTAAGCCGTGAGCATGGCGATCTTTTGGCCATGGAGCTTCATATTCTGAAGGACACGTGTAGTGACCTTTGTAACGTCAGTTTGTAAGTAAGCCATTTCGGAAATTGAAAATTAAACAATGATAATTGGAGTCAGAAATCATTCAATGATTTCATCGGGATTTTCGGGTTTGCGCTCCGCCGGCTGGAACTCTTCCTCCTGGTCGGGGACGATGCGGAAGAGATGGCGGAGGGGTTTCTTGAGCTCATACTTGCCATGCTTGTCGACACGGTAGGCCACGAAGAAGCGCTTGCCTACGGCGAAAGAAGCAGCTTCGGTGGGAGAGTCGACCTCGTAGAAGTATTTCTTCAGTTCGTCTTCAGAGATGCGCTTGCCGAGATAGATAGTGTCGAACTGGTCGACACTGATGGGCGCCTGCAGCACCAGGTCACCCTTGCCCGGCAGCTTACGGGTGGGCAATGCCTTGTATTCTATTCCGCGCGAAGTCTTCACCTTGGCGAAAAATTTCAGTTTCGCCTCCACCTGTTCCGGCGTGGCGGGAATGCGGATAAAAACAGAATCCTTCTGTTCCAGCTCGCACTCGTCGACGCCACGGCTAAAATTGCTCTTCACCACAATATATCCAGCCTGCACCAACAGTTGTTTGGGGTGCGGGATGAGACGGTACTGCTCCACGGTCTGCCGATAGTCAAGATGGTCTTCCACCGTGACTTCCAAGCCTCCGGGACAGGTATCCTTGGTGCCCGCCACCGAATAGACCGAACCACGGGCCAGGAAGAGCGTCGCATAGTAGCCACGTACCAAACTGTCGTTCTCAGGCATGAAACATCCACGCGCCACACCCAGGCACTCGTCGGGATTATTGGTAAAAGTTACTAAAACAGAGTTCTCCAACGGCACACTCTTGTTGAGCAGGCGACGTGCCTCGGGCAACGTACTATAATTGTAGACTGCTGTCGAGAGCGGCACCTCGAAACGCAGCGTCTCAACAGTGTCGCCATGACACGAACAGTGTATTGGGTTGTGAGCCAGTCGTATGGGGAAAGCGGCATGACTACGCATGGCAAAATAGCGCACCACACCATCCACACGGCGCTGACCCAGCAGTTCGCTTCCGTTGCCATAACTCTCCACAGTCATCGTATAGTAATTGGGATTGTCAATGTCGAAAGCAATGCGATAGGCCGAATCAAGAAGATCGAGGTCATCGACGGAATAAGTTGAATCATCGCCCCTGTAAGACAACAGAAGATGGAAGGTCGGAGGATTGGTCAGTGCTTTCTGCATATTCTTGACAGGCTTTTTCGACGGGACATAGAGACCCGACTGCCCATAGAGCATGCCAGCGGAAGCCAAAAACAACACCAAGGCTATGATTTTCAACCCATTTGTCATTATCCTATTTTCTATCATCCACATCTTCAACGCGATGCAGCACATCGCGCTTGGATGTATGAATAGCAAAGATACACATTTTTTTTATTTTGCGGACAAAAAAAGAAAAACACACCCGACATGTACCTTATCATGTTACATCCAACACCGTACCATCTCCTACCATGGTAGGAGATGGTACGGTGTTGGTATGGTGTTGGTATGGTGTTGATAGGGTGATGGTGGGAAGTTAAACTGGTAGGTAAGGTATTAATTATCTGTTTGTTTTGGGCATAAAAAAAGGTTGGGTACGTTCTTGACGCACCCAACCGTAACCAAAAAGGTTACAAATCTATAAAAAAAAACGATTATTCCTCCAGAAGCAGTCGGATGATCTGGTCTGTTGATACGTTTTCGGCTTCAGCGTAGTAGTTACGGACGATACGGTGGCGTAGGACGTTGAAGGCCACGGCGCGTACGTCTTCGGCGTCGGGCGAGTATTTGCCCTGCATGGCAGCGAAGGTGCGAGCGCCCATGATGAGGTACTGCGAGGCACGGGGACCGGCGCCCCACGAGATGTATTTGTTGAGCGAGCTGGATTCCTGCTGGGATGAGGGGCGTGTGCGGCCGACAAGGCGGACGGCATATTGCACCACGTTGTCCGGCACAGGCATGCGCCGGATGAGTTGCTGGAAAGAGAGGATTTGGTCGGCGGAGAGTATTTTCTGTACCTGGGCAGTGCGGTCGACTGTGGTCTGACGGACTATCTGTATTTCCTCGTCGAAGGAGGGATAGTCGAGACGGACGTTGAACATGAAGCGGTCGAGCTGTGCTTCGGGAAGAGGATAGGTACCTTCCTGCTCGATGGGGTTCTGTGTGGCGAGGACGAAGAAGGGGTCAGGGAGGGGGTAGGAGGTGCCGCCGACGGTGACGCGGTGCTCCTGCATGGCTTCGAGGAGTGCGGCCTGCGTCTTGGGTGGGGTGCGGTTGATTTCGTCGGCAAGGACGATGCCAGCGAAGACGGGACCCTGGATGAATTTGAAGTTACGTTCACGGTCGAGAATTTCAGAGCCTGTGATGTCGGAGGGCATGAGGTCCGGGGTGAACTGTATGCGGGAGAAGGAGAGTCCGAGGGTCTGTGCCAGGGTGTTGACCATAAGTGTTTTGGCGAGACCGGGGACACCGAGGAGGAGGCAGTGGCCGCCCGTGAAGACGGAGAGGAGGAGGCTGTCGACGGCTTCCTGCTGGCCGACGATGACTTTGGCTATTTCGTCACGCAGGGTGTTGTATTTCTCTTTGAAGAGGTCTAGGTTTTCTTTGTCGGACATTGCGTTAGTTCGTTTTTGTTTTAATGTTCAGGTTACGGAAGGTGCAGCCTTGATATTCGGGTGCGAGTTTGATGAAGGTGCGGTTGACTTGGTTCTGAGCCCACTGGCGCATGAATTTCTGTTTGGCGGAGGACAAGGCGGCGTTGTAGATGTTATCGTAGTCGTCATCAAGGTTGGCGCGGTGGGCAGGGTGTTTTTTGTTGAGGCGTACGATGCGGTAGGCTTCATGTTTGTCGGAAGTGTAGAAGAGTGTGGCGTTGGAGATCTGTCCCTCGTCGAAACCCTGTATGCCGACAGTGGGGTATTGTTCTTTGACGGTTTCGTCGTCCAGACGGCCGCTGCCGTCGGCGGGGTTGGTGACGGTGCCACCCTGACGGGCGTTGTCGGCGGTGCTGTACTGGCGTGCGGCGTCTTCGAAGGAGATGTTGCCGGAGCGGATTTCAACGGCTAGACTATCCAGTCGCATGCGGGCACGGAGAAGGTCTTCGGAGGAGACCTTGGGGACGATGAGGATATGGCGTGCGTTGAGGGTGTTTCCGCGACGTTCGATGAGTTGTATGATGTGGAATCCAAACTGTGTTTCAATGATGGGTGACACTTCGCCGGGTTTGAGTGCAAAGGCAGCGGATTCGAATTCACCTACCATGTCGCCACGTGAGAAGAAGCCGAGCTCGCCGCCTTTGGAGGCGGAGCCGGGGTCTTGGGAGTAGAGGGTGGCGAGCATGGAGAATTTCTCGCCCTTGACGATGCGTTCGCGAAGGGCCGCCAGCTCGTTGCGAACACGGTCGCGTTCGGCTTCGGAGATGACAGGCTGGAGGACTATTTCGGAGAGTTCGTAGCGTTCCGGCATCATGGGGAGGCTGTCGGCAGGAAGGCTGTTGAAGAAGTCGGTGACTTCTGCGGGGGTGACTTTGACGCTTTCGGTGAGGCTGTATTCCACTCTGCGGCTGAGGAGGTTGGTGCGCACCAGGCGATCGTACTGTTCTTTGAGTTCCTCATAGTCGAGCCCTGTGGCCTCACGGATGCCTTCTTTGCTGCCGTATTGGCGAAGAAGGCCCTTGAGGTAGTATTGGACATACTGGTTGACTTCGTCGTCGGTGACTTCGACACTGTCGATTTCGCCTTTGTGGACGAGGAGCTGGGTGAGGATGAGATTTTCGAGGATGTCGCAACGAGTCTGGTGGGCGTCGTTGTCGGTGGAGCGGAGGCGAGCCTGGGCGAAGGAGGTTTCGATGTCGGAGTATTTCACGATGTTTTTTCCGACCACGGCGGCGACTCCGTCGACGAGGGTGCCGTCCTGTGCACGGGAGACTGATGGCTGGAGACAGGAGACCGAAATGAGGGCAGCTATGAGCAGTATTTTCTTCATTCCTAATTTATAGATTCTAGGTTATTAATTTTTCATTCTTTTCACATGTCCACCGGATTCGGCTTCACGGAGGAGGTCGGAGCGGAGGTTCTCGAGGAGTTCCACTTTGCGGTGGTTGAGGAGGACTGCGCGGATGTTGTCGCGCTGGAGGTCGAGGGGTGAGATGTCGTCGGTGACTTTATAATCAAGGATGCGGGCGGCATAGAAGAGGGAGTCGTCGGAGAGGGTGATGGCGCGGTGTTGCTTGAGGAAGAGGCTTTCGTTGTAGGCGGTGATGGGAACAGCATTTTGCAGAGCATGGAAGGGTATCCAGGTCTCGGCGTCATAGAATCCACTACATCCATAGCGCGAAGCCGTCTCTTCAAGTTCGATGATATCTCTTTCAGAGAAGGACCCTCGGGCCACTATTTTCTTAAGCTTGGCCACAGCAGGGGACTTGAGTGGCGCTATCACATAGACCGCTTTGACGATGCTGCTTCGGAGGGTAAAGTCGGCTTTGTGCTGGCTGTAGTATTCTTGTATCTGGAGGTCGGTGACGGAGGTATCGATGAGCTGGTCGATAATCTGGCGTTCGTAGGTGTATACGAGGAGACTGTTTTTATATTCGCGGAGCTCACGGTCGAAACTGTTGCTGACGTTCTTGCTAGCCTTGTCGAGGATGACAGCCTGCTGGATCCATTGTTCTATGTAGTTGTCGACGATGGCGAGGCTGTCTTCCGGACTGAGTCCCGGAGGTACAATGCCTTGAAGGTCGCTTGCATAGAGCTTCTGGTCGTAGACGCTGACGAGCACAGGCTGTTCGTCGACATTGCGTGAGCACGACGACAGTAGCAGGAGGGTTGCCAGGAGACTAATAGCTGATCTGACGAAGGGCATCGTAGTGTATTTTCACATTGTATTTTTTGCGAAGGGCGTCGCAGACTTTTTTCTCGTATTCGTTCTGCCAGCCGTTGAGGTAATAGCCACGCGCTTCGAACTGACTCTTGAGACCAGGTTCAATGATGTTTTGCACTACAAGGACGCGATAGCCCTTATTTCCGTCGGGGACAGCATAGACGCCCATCTTCCATTGATCGGAGGCAAGGATTGACTGACGGCCCTGTTCGACCTGTTCAATGGCGACGGTGACAGGTTCGGCAGCTGTGACCTTCTTGCGGTTGATGTTGTCGAGAAGGATCTCCTGCATAGCCGAAGAGGTGAGATGTTTGTCATTGGCCTTGCGTATAAGCTTGACTGCCTTGGAGGGGGCAAGTGCCAGGCTATCGGATACGGAAAGGACCACTACGCGCGCGCGCGTACGCCAAAAATATATTGAGTCGGCAGGGTTCTGCATGCTTTTCTTTGCACTCTCACGTGCGAAGTAGGAGGCGAAACCAGTGGAATCGTTGATGGCCTGAAGCCAAATCATCTTCTCGTTATAGTCGAAAATGATGATGCCGCGCCTGTATTCGTCGACGAGCTCGGCGAATTCCGGATACTCTTTCTCAAGCTGGGTATCGGCATAGGCGATGGTGACGCTGTCCAGGAAGTCGTTGTAGAGGTTGCGTACATGGAAGGCGATGTCGCAGCGGCGGGTCTTCTTCTGGTTTTTACGCATATACTGCACGAAGTCGACGGCGTTATACTGTTTTCCCGGAACCTGGGCAAGGGGGCGGAGGTCGTGGATGGCGGTGTCGCGGCAAACCCACTCGGCCTTGAAGATGGATTTGTCGACGAGGGACGTGACCTCGTCGAGCGATGCCATCATGACAACGGGCTGGTTCTTGACCTTCTTTTTCTTGCCTTTGCCTTTCTGTTCGACAGGCGTAACGGTGAAGTCGATGACACCGTATTTTTTGCGAGCCGTAGCCGCGAAAGACTTGCGGGAAGCGTCACCACGCTGGTCGCGCACCATGCGCTGCTTATAGTAAGGCACCATGGCTTCGAAAGGAGGCAGGGTGTCTTTCTTGACAAGCTTCACAAGGTGCCATCCATAGCGGGTAAAGAAAGGCCTGGAGACTTCTCCTTCCTGGAGCCCGCTGAGGACTTTCACATACTCCTGCGGAAGCTGTGCAAGTTCGGCATCACGGATGTAGCCACCGTCGGTGGCGGTGGAAGCGTCATCACTTTGGAGAGCCATATTCTCAAAGGGTACACCCGAGATGATGTTATCATACATGCGAGTGATGGAGCGCTGGCTTTCATTGCCGCGGAGCCATATGTGCTGCAAGGTAACCTTGCCATACATTTCGACGCGGTCGATAAGTTTGATGATATGGTAGCCATAGCGAGAGCGCACAGGCTTGCTTATTTCGCCAACTTTCAGTGAGTAAGCAGCGTTCTCGAAGGGATAGACCATATTGAACGAGGAGAAGTAGGACAGTTCTCCTTCGTTGGGTTTGACGGGACTGCGAGGGTTGATGCGCTGGGCCTCCTCGACAGCCAAGGAGAAGAAGTCCTTGCCGTCAACTGCAAGCTGGTACAGTTCAAGGGCGCGATTATAGGCCTCCAGCGTGTCTTCGGGAGCAGCATCGGGCGTGACTTTGACAAGGATGTGGGCACAGTGAAGTGCATAACGGTTGCGCTCATAGGCCTCGTTGAGGATTTTCATGAGCATGGCGGAGTCGATGAGGTAGGGAGCGGCAAGGTCGTGACGATAGTTGGCAAGTTCATGCTGGAGTTCGGCTGCGGTGTCGAGACCCAAGGCCTTGGCGTCGCAGAGTTTGGCTCGGAAATTGGCGTAGAGCTCGACATATTCGGCGAGCATCTTACTCTTCTCGTCCTGAGAGAGGCGGGAAATATTATTGTTGCCCGACGACTGTCGGAAATCGTGCATAAACTCTGACTGGCGAATCTGTTGGCCTCCCACTTCGAGGATTACAGGGTCGTTTTGGGCTCTGGAAATCGGAGATTGGAAATTGAAAATTGAAATGATGGCTGCTGCCAACAATAACTTCTTCTTCATCTTGTCGTGTCTATTATCTCGTAATCTTATCTTGAATAGTTGGGGGCCTCGCGAGTGATGGCTATGTCGTGCGGATGGCTCTCCGTGCGTCCGGCATCGGTGATGCGGATGAACTTGGCCTGTTGCAGGTCGCGGATGGTGCGGCTGCCTGTATAACCCATGCCGGCCTTGAGACCGCCGACCATCTGGTAGAGCACCTCGGAGAGGGTGCCTTTGTAGGGCACACGACCCACAACACCTTCCGGAACGAGTTTCTTGACATCGGTCTCCTTGTCCTGGAAATAGCGGTCTTTGGAACCACTCTGCATGGCCTCGAGGGAGCCCATGCCGCGGTAGGACTTGAACTTGCGGCCTTCAAAAATGATAGTCTCGCCGGGAGCCTCTTCGACACCTGCCACGAGAGAGCCCACCATGACGGAGCTGGCGCCGGCAGCGAGGGCCTTGACGATATCGCCGCTATAGCGGATGCCGCCGTCGGCGATGACAGGCACGTCGTAACCTTTCTGTTTCAGGGCACCACAGACCTCACAGATAGCCGTGAGCTGCGGCACACCGATGCCGGCCACGATGCGGGTGGAGCAGATGGAACCAGGGCCTATGCCTACTTTGATGGCATCGGCTCCAGCTTCGGCAAGCATGAGGGCAGCCTCGCCAGTGGCGATGTTACCCACGACGACGTCGATGTTGTCATATTTGGCCTTGACACTCTTGAGAGCCTCGACCACACGGATGGAATGGCCGTGGGCGGTGTCGATGACGATGGCGTCGGCACCGGCCTTGACGAGGGCGTCGACACGGTCCATCATATCCGGTGTGATACCCACACCGGCGGCGACACGGAGACGACCGTTCTGGTCCTTGCAGGCGTTGGGGCGCTCCTTGGTCTTCATGATGTCGCGGTAGGTGATGAGACCCATGAACTGCCCCTCGTCGTTGACGACGGGGAGCTTTTCTATCTTATGCTGCTGGAGAATATCGGTGGCCTCAGCGAAGGTGGTGCCCACATGGGTGGTGATGAGCTTTGTAATCATAATGTCGCTCAGAGGACGTTCCATGTCGCGCTCGAAGCGGAGGTCACGGTTGGTGACCATACCGATGAGCATGCGGTTGTCGTCGACGATGGGGATGCCGCCGATACCATATTCCTCCATGAGGCGGAGTGCATCCTTAACCTTGGCGTCGCGAGTAAGGGTGATGGGGTCGATAATCATACCGTTTTCGGCTCGTTTTACCTTGCGCACCTCGTTGGCCTGGCGATCGATGGACATATTTTTGTGGAGCACGCCGATGCCACCTTCCTGAGCCATGCCGATGGCCATAGCGGCCTCGGTAACGGTATCCATGGCCGCACTGACAAGCGGGGTGTTCAGCGTTATATTCTTTGAGAAACGGGATGCCACCGTCACCTCACGGGGGAGGATTTCGGAATAGGCGGGGACGAGGAGGACGTCGTCGTAAGTGAGGCCTTCGCCAATGAATTTAGAGGTGTCTGTATACATAATTGCGCAATTTTTATTCTTGTAAAAATAATTTGCAAAAATACATTTTTTTTTTGACATATAGGAAGAAAAAAAACAACAACATTCTTCCAAACCCCATTACACACTGATTTTCATATATCAATAAAACAAAAGTTGATTTTTTTTGCCATATCATTTTTTCTTCGTATTTTTGCAATCGATTTCAAAGGAAATCATAAAGCGTTATGCTCCGACTGCGGATAGAAACGTAGGAAACTTCTATGAGTCGCAGAAAAAGTATAATGGTTCGCGCATTTATAGCGTGGGCTGTTAATAACTTCTCGACTCAAGGTTTTTCCTACGACCTCTATCCGAAGAAGAGTATATGGCACCACGCTTTTTTCGATTGACAACACGCTTAAATCGAGTGCCAAATAAGCAATAAAGTTGTGCCCGACACAAATCAGGGATTATAAAATGAGAAAAAACGTTTTAATGATTATTGGTATTGCATCCGTGGTCTTATCAATTATTTGTTTTAACATGGATGATGGATATTATGTCTCTGAAAAAACGTATGGAGGAGATGCCTACACTGGCATTCAGAACGCCAGTGCCCAAACTGGACAAAATATCCAAAAACAAACTAAAATAAATCGTTTCGGTTTTGGTGCAATTCTTATGGTGGGTGGTCTTACTTTAATTGCTTCGGGATTTCCAGAAAATAAGAAGGGGGAAAGCGAGGAAACGACTAAAGAGTAGTTTTATGAAGACCAATTTTTTTCTCGTCATTGTTGTTTTTCTGTTGTCTGTTACGACATCATGTACTAATGTAGCAGACCATTCCTCCCAATTCGCAGAAAATGAGAAAAAATATCGCGACTCTATCTCTGTCCTGAACACTCAACTCGAAGAAGCTTACGATCAAATTGACATTCTTAAGTATCCCGCAGACCAAAGGCTAAATCTTATTGAAGAAATGTTCAAAGAAGAAAAATATGATGAAGCAAAATCTGAAATAGAGAAACTTAAAAATGTCTTTCCAAATGCCAAAGAAAATGCAGAAGCAGAGAAATACCTCCAAAAAATCGAAACAATAGAAGTTGCTAAGAAAGCAGAAGATGAACGATTAAAATCATTAGGCTTTAAAGCGTTCAAGGACAATCCAAAAGTAACCATAGACAGTGTTACCTATAGTTATTCTGGATTCACTTTGGGGAGAACTTTTACTTTTGAATATGTTTATGATGTCAACGAATATTCTTACGAAGTCGCTGACAAAAACTCCATCTTTATTTTGGCATCTCTTACTATTTCAACCAAAAAAGATTTCGCGTTCCCTCTTTCCGTTCATGCTTGCGAGATTGTTGAAGGAAAATTGAAAGATATAGCATACTTCAGAACCGAATATGCCTCATACAACACCTATGGTGCCCGTATTGGCAATTATTCTGAAACAAGTCACGATTTTTCAAAAGTCAACTCTGTAAACTATAAAATAGCAGCAGAAATTCCATTGACCTGCAAAAACAAACCTATTGTGATTATTGCAAAGAAAGATGATAAAAATTTTTCCGATGGACTGTCTATTGAAGATGTCCAGAAGAACTATGTTGTAATTCGAATTATTAATCGTAACAAACTGTAGTAACCATTAACCAGCAAAAGGGGAGCTATATTCTCCTGTGGGTTTAGAATTACTTCTCTCTTTTTTAGGACACGGCCATATGTGTCCTAAAATTCTTTTTTTGCCATATCGAGCAAAAATTGTACTTTTGCAGTCGTATTTTTACAATAAAACCAATGAAAACAATATTCCAAATCGTTTGTATTGTTGCAGTTATATCAACCCTGACGGGTTGTAGGGACAATGTCCAGTCCACTGAAAACGACCGATATACCATCGTTGGCATCGCAGAGGAGATGGAAAATGAGCGGGTCTATCTGTGCAAAAGCGACGACATTGAGTCGCCAGTAGACACAGCTGTGGTGAAGAACGGTCGGTTCCGCTTCGAGGGAAAGGTCGACGAGCCGTGGTGTGCTGTTCTGGAGAGCGAGAACAAATTCATTTCCACACAGCTTATTGTGGAATCGGGCAATATCGTGGTGAATTACGATAGTGTTGGTGGCACACCGCTGAACAACAAGCTCTACACTTTCCTAAAGGATTTCCCTTATACCATCGACAATCCAGAGTTGATGAGAAGTTACGAAACTAAGTACTACAATGCCCGCAATGCAAAGGAGCGTGCCGAGGCCGAGCGCGGAATCGACAGCCTCTTTACCATAATACACAATAAACAACTCGCAAGCTACTGGGCTCTCTATCATGAAAATGACGACAATATTTTGGGAGTGACGGCCATGGAGGCCATCGCCACCATGGCCGAGTTCACCTACAGCGAATTCGACAGCATCGTGAAGGCCGCCACGCCGCGTGTGGCCAACAGCCCACGGGTTCAGGAAAAGCTTGAACAGCTACGCCGCATGGACCTCACGTCGGCAGGCAAACATTATATCGACATTCAGGGAGAGGGCTACAGACTGAGCGACCTCATCGACGGCAAGCTGGCACTGGTGGACTTTTATGCCAGCTGGTGTGGTCCCTGCCGCAACGAGATCAAGGACAACCTTGTGCCCTTGTGGAATAAATACAAAGGCAAAGGCCTCGTCATCGTAGGTCTTAACGTGTGGGAACGCGGCGATGCCGCCACCCGCAAAGCGGCCCACGAAAAGGTGATGAGCGACCTCGGCATCACCTATCCGCAGTTGGTGGATAGCACTACCAACGCTACCGAAACATATGGTGTGTTTGGCATCCCCGAGATTATTCTCATCGACAAAGACGGCACCATCCTTGCCCGCGGCCTGCGAGGGGCAGCCATCGAGGAAGCCATCATAGAAGCGCTTAAAAATTAAAAAGTGATAATTGAGAATTGAAATATTTATGAGTACAAAACAGAAACCTCTGCTGGTCATTGTCTGCGTGAGCTTACTTTTCAATTTTCATTTTTCATTTTTCAATTCTGCCTGCGCCCAGACCTCTGACACCAACAGCCTCTTCCTTCACGTTGAAGGAGCCACCTTCTTCATCGACAACGAGTACTTCGGCGACCGCCTCAGCGGATATACCCTGCCGGGCTTCGTGCTGCAGCCCAAGGTGGAATGGAACTTAACACCTAAGGTGTCGTTGAGGGGAGGCCTGCATTGGCTCTACTACTGGGGTGCCCGCGACTACCCCGCAACCGCCTCCTACGGTGCCTACCCCATGTACGACAGTGTGTCGAATGTACTGCACCTGCTGCCGTGGCTGCAGACAAAGATTCATTTCTCCCCCGACCTTGAATTAACGCTCGGCTGCCTTGATGTCGACGGACACGACCTGCCGATGCCCCTATATAATTTTGAGCGATCGACGGTTGCCGACCCAGAGACTGGTTTCCGGCTCAAATATTGGGGCGAATGGTTGAAGATGGACTTTTGGTGCGACTGGCGCGAGTATATCTGGGACCGCAGCCCGGTGCCCGAGCGCTTTACCGCCGGTGCCAGCGGAAAACTGATGTTCAACAATGAAAACTGGACTCTCTACCTGCCTCTGCACTTCGTGGTGCAGCACGAGGGCGGGCAGAACATGTCGGTGCCGCACAACATCAATAATAACTTCAACGGCGCCGCAGGCTTGGGACTGAAGACATCATGGCACAACAGCCAACTTGATATCAGCTGCCGGGCCATGTGGTACCACCAACACGGCAACGCTGCCGTTCCTTTCAGCAACGGCTGGGGTGTGTACCCAGAGGTAGATTTTAGCCTCCCGTCTGATTGGCTTTTCATGACCAGCTACTGGCACAGCAAAAATTTCGTTCCTCTCCTGGGCAGCTGGCACTACAGCAGTCTCTCTGCCAATACAGAAGGACTCTTCTTCGACCGCACAAGAGTTATTACATTGTACGGAGGCAAGAGGTGGCAATTCAGCGACAACCGGCCGGTTATCAGATGTAACCTTATTGTCTACGGCACCCTCTACCACTACCTACCCTCGACGGGCACCTTCGCCGACGGCACCACCAAGGACTACGGCCACCGCAACCAGTTTGCCGTAGGAGCTATACTGTCATTCTACCCCACCGTTAAACTGCACTAAATGTTCTCCCTCTACGACATACACGGCCCCATCGCTTCCATCCCCGAGCCCACGGCAGTCACCGTCGGCGTCTTCGACGGCGTACACCGCGGTCACCAGCAGCTATTGTCGCAGATGGAGGGCTCACGACTGGTTGTCACCCTCACTGCCCACCCATCCTTTGTCCTCGGCCGCCGCGAGAGCGAATACTGGCTTGACGACCCCGAGGAGCACCTACGGTTGCTGTTCGAGGCGGGTGCCAAGTATGTCGCCGTACTGCCGTTTACCCGCGAGGTGGCACAACTGTCAGCTTGTAATGTGGCGCAACTGTTGTATGACAAACTGAATATGCGCAGCCTGCTGCTGGGTTACGACTCCCGCTTCGGCAGCAAAGTCAACGACGACTTCGACCGCCTACCGCAGTTTGCCTCCGACTTGGGCTTTACGCTCCAGCGTGGCACCCCATTCCTAGTGGAGGGTTCTCCCATCAGCTCCAGCCGCATCCGCGAGAGCCTCATGAGTGGCGCCATCGAGGAGACCGCCACCCTGCTTGGCCGTCCCTACACCGTCACAGGCGCTGTCCTCCACGGCCGTGGCGTAGGCCACACCCTCGGCTTCCCCACCGCTAATATCTCCCTGGAAAACACACGCAAGATGCTACCTAAAGAGGGTGTCTATACCGTCCGCATCGGCAAAAACATAGGTATGGCCAATCTGGGAACCATGCCCACCTTTGGCATCGACAAACCCACATTGGAGGTTCACCTCATTGATTTCCACGGCGACCTCTATGGTGAGACCGTCACCGTAGAATTCACCCACCGACTGCGCGACATCGTGCGTTTCGATACTTCCGAGGACCTGCAGCAACAACTTCAACACGATTTAGAACAGACAAAGCAATGGTCATAACCCTATACCAACAAGATATTATCTGGGGCGATGCCGAAGCCAACCGCCGACAGGTAGAGAAAGTGCTGGCCGAGAGTCCGAAGTGCGACATTTTCGTGGTACCCGAGACCTTTACCACCGGCTTCGGCGACCACATGGCTGCATTGGCCGAGGAACAAGAGGGACCCACGCTGCTGTGGGCTCGACAGATGGCCACACAATATGATGTGCTATTTGTTGGCTCATGGATTGTGAAAGAAAATGGCCAATGCTATAACCGCCTCCATTGGGTATACCCCGACGGCAGCTTCGGCCACTACGACAAAGCCCACACCTTCCGAGTCAGCGGAGAGTATGACATCATCAGCCGCGGCACACAGCGCGAGGTGTTCGAATACAAGGGCTGGAAGATAAAACCCGCCGTCTGCTACGACCTGCGCTTCCCGAAATGGCTGAGGAATAAATCAGAATACTCGGAGTATTCCGAAAAATCAGAATTAGACTATGATCTTTTACTGATTTGCGCCAACTGGCCGGGAAGCCGCCACGAAGCGTGGACCACACTCCTCAAGGCCCGTGCCATCGAGAACCTGTGCTATGTGGCGGGCTGCAACCGCAGCGGTGTGGACGGCATAGGAGGGAAATACAGCGGCAACAGCGCCCTCATCGACTACAAGGGGTTCGTGATGGAAGAGGCTGAGGCTGGTGTGGACCAAACCTTCACCGTAGCCCTGGACAAAGAGAAACTCGACACCTTCCGCCACAAATGGCCCCTATACCTTGACTTCGACTAAACCACTGTCTACTTAACTACTGTCTACTGACTACTTGAATGAAAAATATAGAACAGAAACTGGGATTCGACCGCATACGCCAGATGGTCGTGGAGCATTGCAGCAACGACCTAGCTGTCCACATGGCCGACGAGATGCGCTTCACCACCGACTACGAGAAGCTACAGTATGAGCTGCAGCTCACCGAGGAGATGCGACAGATTGTACTGATGGAGAGCGAATTCCCGCAGCAAGACTTCATCGACCTCACCCCCACCCTGGTACACCTTCGTGTTGGCAACACTTTTATCCCCTTAGAGAATCTCTTCGACCTGAAACTCTCGCTGCGCACCATCCGCGACTGCTACCGCTTCCTCACCGCCGAGGAGCGCCAGCAGTACACAGCCCTGCGCAACCTCGCCATCGAGGTGGAACTGGGCTATGGCGGCAAGAGTTCGCAACTCAACGTCATCAACTCGCTGTTAGGCAAGCTCATCGACGACCACGGAGAGCTCTACGACAACGCCTCCCCCGCCCTGGCCGAGATACGGCGCACCAAGGCCCGCAAGGCCGCGGAAGTCGACGCTCAGGTCAGCAGCACCCTGGCACGCGCCAAGCGCGAAGGGTGGGCCCCCGAAGGTGCCGAGGTGACCATCCGCGACGGCCGTCCCGTCATCCCGCTGCTCACCACTCACCGCCGCAAAATCAAAGGCCTCATCCAGGACGAGAGTGCCACGCGCCTCACCGCCTTCGTGGAACCCGCCGAGGTGGTCGAACTGGGCAATGACCTGCGCGAGCTGGACTTCGACGAGCGCCACGAGATACAGCGCATCCTGCTCTCCTTCAGCGACCGCCTGCGTCCCCTGCTGCCTCAACTCGAGGAGGCCTACCGCTTCCTGGCCCGCATCGACTTCCTCCGCGCCAAAGCCCGCGTGGCCGTGGAACTCAACGCCAGCGTCCCAATCCTCCATCGTGAACCTCGCATAGAATGGATGGATGCCCGCCACCCGATACTCTACCTGCAGAAGAAAGACGGCGTTGTGCCCTTCAACCTGGGTTTATCCAGCAATTCCGACAACTCCAGAGACTCCAGAATCCTCATCATCTCAGGCCCCAATGCCGGCGGCAAGTCGGTGCTTCTCAAAGCTGTGGGATTGATACAATACATGCTGCAGTGCGGCATGCCTGTCCCCCTGCGCCCCACCTCCGAGTGCGGCCTCTTCGGTTCTATCTTCATCGACATCGGCGACCAACAGAGCATCGACAATGACCTCAGCACCTACACCTCGCACCTGCAGAACATGAAAGCGCTTGTCGGCACGGCCGACGAGCGGACCCTCTTCCTGCTCGACGAGCTGGGCGGCGGCACCGAGCCCCGCAGCGGCTGTGCCATCGCCGAGGCGGTGCTGGAAACCCTCTACGACAAAGGGGCCTTCGGCGTGGTGACCACACACTTCGCCGACCTCAAGCTGCTTGCCGACCGCATGCCGGGCATCGCCAACGGCGCTATGCTCTTCGACACCGACGCCATGCGGCCGCTCTACCGACTCGCCGTGGGACACCCCGGCTCCAGCTTCGCTTTCGAAATCGCTGAAAGCATAGGATTCCCAAAGGAAATACTGGATCGTGCCGGTGAGATGGTAGGTCGCGAGCAACTCAACTTCGAGCACCAGCTGCAGCAACTCGAACTCGACAAGCAGGAGGTTGCCCGCCAACGCGAAGAACTGCGCGTAGCCGACGACTTCCTCAACGAGGTGACGCAAAAATACCAACGCCTCAATGACAACCTGCAGTCACGCCGCCACGAAATCATCAGCAGTGCCCGCCGCGAGGCGCAACAGATACTCTCCGATGCCAACCGCACCGTGGAGCGCACCATCAGCGACATCAAATCGGCCAAAGCCGAAAAAGAGGCCACACGCAAAGCTCGCGAAGCCCTGGCAGAAGCGACAGAACAGGTAACGAAAGACATCAAGAAAGCCGACGAAAAGCATCGCGAACGCGCTGCGTCAGCCAACCCTCAACTCTCAACTCCCAACTCCCAACTCGAACAATCCCTGCCTGTTCAGGTAGGCAGCATCGTCCGCATCGACGGCGAGGACACCTTCGGCCAGGTGGTGGAAATCAAGGGCAAGAAAGCCGTCGTGGAGAGCAACAGCATCCGCATGACCATCGCCCTCAGCCGTCTCACCGGCACCGCCAAGCAGAAGATACCCACAAGCAAGACCCCTACCACACAGACATTCTCATCCATCTACGACGAGATGAACGAAAAGCGCGCCCGCTTCAACCCCACCCTCGACCTCCGTGGCCACCGCGCCGAAGAGGCATTGGATATGCTGCACCGCTTCCTCGACGAGGCCATCCTCCTCAGCGAGAAGGAGGTACGCATCCTCCACGGCAAAGGCTATGGCATCCTCATGCAGGTCATCCACCAGGAGCTAAAATCCATGCGCGAAGTCCGCACTTTCCACCCCGAGAAAATAGAGTTAGGCGGTGTCGGCGTCACCATAGTGCAACTACGGTAACTTTGCGTGCGCAATCGTTAATCTTGGACCAACCGGACGGATAGCCCGAGGCAACGATTGTCGATGCGCATGTACACACCGCCCGAATGGAAGCCGAGGCGCCACGCGTAGTCCGAACCGAAGGGCGTGGACGACCAACAGTAGCCGTAGGACCCCACGCCGCCCACACTCCCATCGCAAAAGCGGAAGCCCGCAGCGGGCAGAGTGATGAAATTACCATTAGGACCCGTCACCTTGTAGCCACTGCCTGTCCATGTCCACTTGCACTCGGCTTTCAACTCCTCACACTGCTCCTTGGTCGGCAAACGGTCGCCGAACTGAGAGACCGCCTCATCGTATGTAAAGAAGTCATACTCGGCGTCGGCAGCATTCTTCTCGTTTGTTGCCTTCCATTTAGTACCGCTCGGCAACCCCAAATCAACATAATTTTGCGCCTGAATGGTCAGTGCCATCAGGCACATCATGCCTATAAGTATTACTTTTTTCATTTTTGCTGGTTTTTAAAATTTTAAACAATTGTTCATATTCTTTCCAAAACTTGTCTTCAAGGATGAAATGACAATGCAAAAATACGAAGTTTTTTCGAACTGGACAAAAGTATTTTTTCATAAGCCTTTGCCACAGTGGTCAAGTAGTTCATTTGTTCAGTACTTGTTCAGTATTTGTTCAGTACTTGTTCAGTGATTGACTGAACAAGTACTGAACAAATAACGAACAACGAGTGAATAAATGATTGACTAAGAGGGTGTTTCGACGACCTTTAAATATATTTTGTCATTTAGTTTTTTTTCCGTACCTTTGGCTAACGCCGACGTTACTTCATTTCGGGAATGTCAAAAAAAATTTTGCCATTCCGCTCAACTTTCGTAACTTTGCAGCGGAAAAATAATGCCGCGTAGAATATGTTTGAGAACCTTAGTAGCAAGATAGAGAAAGCGTTACACACCCTTAAAGGTAAAGGGTCGATTACCGATATCAACGTTGCCGAAACCGTCAAGGAGGTGCGCAAGGCACTGCTCGACGCCGACGTCAGCTATCCCATCGCCAAGGAATTCACCGACAAGGTGAAGGCCGAAGCCCTGGGACGCAACGTTATCCAGAGCATCGAACCCGGCCAGTTGATGGTGAAGATTGTCCACGAGAAGCTCACCGAACTCATGGGCTCCGAGGCCGTGGAAATCAACGTCAAAGGCCAGCCCGCCGTCGTGCTCATCGCCGGCCTGCAAGGTTCCGGTAAGACCACCTTCAGCGCCAAACTGGCCAACTACCTGAAGACCAAGAAGGGCAAGAGTGTGATGCTGGTGGCCGGCGACGTATACCGTCCCGCCGCTATCAGTCAGCTGCAGACGCTCGGCGAACAGGTGCAGGTGCCCGTCTACACCGAGGAGGGCAACCGCAACCCCGTGGAGATTGCCAAGCATGCTGTCAACGAAGCCAAGAGTCGCGGCTACAACGTGGTCATCGTCGATACCGCCGGCCGCTTGGCCGTCGACGAGGAGATGATGGACGAGATCGCCGCCTTGAAGCGCGAGCTGCAGCCACAGGAGACCCTCTTCGTGGTCGACTCGATGACCGGCCAGGACGCCGTGAACACCGCCAAGGCCTTCAACGAGCGCATCGACTTCGACGGCGTGGTGCTCACCAAACTCGACGGCGACACCCGCGGCGGTGCTGCCCTCACCATCCGCTACACGGTGGACAAGCCCATCAAGTTCGTCGGCATCGGCGAGAAGATGGACGCCCTCGACGTGTTCCATCCCGACCGCATGGCCAACCGCATCCTCGGCATGGGCGACGTGGTCAGCCTCGTGGAAAGGGCCCAGGAGCAGTACGACGAGATGGAAGCCCGCAAGATACAGAAGAAGTTGATGCACAACGAGTACAACTTCGACGACTTCCTCTCGCAGATAGCGCAAATCAAGAAGATGGGGTCGATGAAAGACCTCATCGGCATGATTCCCGGCATGAGCAAGCTCACCAAGGATGTGGAAATCAGCGACGACGCCTTCAAGCCCATCGAGGCCATGATAGGCTCGATGACGCCCTACGAGCGTCAGAACCCCAGCTGTCTCAACGGCAGCCGCAAGCAGCGCATCGCCACCGGCAGCGGCCGCAGCATCCAGGAACTCAACCGCTTCCTCAAGCAGTTCGACGACACCCGCAAGATGATGAAGCAAGTGAGCAAAAACGGAGGCAAACTGCCCATGCGCAAGAGAAGATAAAAAACAAACACTATATGACTGAGTTATTGGACGGCAAGGCGATGGCCTTGCAAATCAAAGACGAAATAGCCAACGAGGTGCGTGCGCTGACCCAGCAGGGCCACCGCGCCCCCCACTTGGCCGCAGTAATCGTAGGCGAAGACGGTGCCAGCATGACCTACGTCGCCAACAAAGAGAAATCCTCCCACGAGGTGGGCTACACTTCCAGCGTCTACCGCATGAGCGAGAAGACCTCCGAGGCACAGCTGCTGGAGACGATAGCCTTCCTCAACAACGACCCCGACATCGACGGATTCATCGTGCAACTGCCCCTTCCTAAGCACATCAACGAACAGAACGTCATCAACGCCATCTCGCCCGACAAGGACGTGGACGGCTTCACACCCGTCAACATCGGCCGCATGGTCCTGGGCGAGGAGTGCTTCACCCCCGCCACCCCCATGGGCATCTGCACCCTGCTGAAACGCTACGGCATTGAGACCACAGGTAAACACTGCGTGGTGCTGGGCCGCAGCAATATCGTAGGTACCCCCGTTGCCAACCTGCTGAGCCGCAAGGGCTTCGACTGCACCGTCACCATGTGTCACAGCAAAACCCAGAACCTCAAGGAGCTCTGCCTGCAGGCCGACATCCTGGTGGTGGCTATCGGCAAACCCGAATTTGTCACAGCGGACATGGTGAAAGAGGGTGCCGTGGTGGTCGACGTGGGCATCCACCGTGTGGCCGACGCCACGAAGAAGAACGGCTACCGCGTCATCGGCGACGTGAAGCACGACGAGGTGGACAAGAAATGCAGCTGGGTGACCCCCGTTCCCGGCGGCGTAGGTCCCCTCACCATCGTCTCCCTGCTGCAGAACACCATGGCTGCATACAAGCGCCACAGTAACGGTTAACGGTTAATGGTTAAAGTTAAAAAAGCTAATGCAAAAGTGCATTAGCTTTTTTTATAATCAGTGTCCTTAAATTAAAGAGGCAAATAAATCACCTTCTTGGTTTCGAAGAACTCCTCGGAGAACCATTCGCTGATGTCCCAGGTCTTCACTTTGTGACGGAATGTGAAGAGTTCGTTCTTGAGGTCTCCGCCTTTGAGGTAGAGGATTCCGTTGCGGAGGGTGTTGTATTGTGTCTTGGAAATCTTTTTTTTCACCCAGGGTACGAACTCACCCAATGTGGTGACGGCTCGTGAAACCACGAAATCATATTCCCCCTCGAGCTGCTCCGCCCGAATCTGCATGGCCTTGGTGTTGGTGAGGCCCAGACGATCGATAACGTCGCTCACCACCTTGATTTTCTTGCCGATGGAGTCGATGAGTGTGAAGCGGGCGTCGGGGAACATGATGGCCAGGGGCACCCCTGGGAATCCACCACCGGTGCCGACGTCGAGCACCTCGCTCATGGGTGCGAAGGAGATGACTTTGGCAATGGCCAGGCTGTGAAGCACATGATGCTCGTAGAAGTGCTCCATATCCTTGCGCGAGATGACGTTGATCTGTGCGTTCCACTCCTCATAGAGAGGATACATGGCCTCGAACTGCTGCTTCTGCCGGTCGGTCAGCGTGGGGAAGTATTTGATTATCGTATCCATGACGGGTCGCCCCTTCGGGGCTCGCTTTTCTATTATACGCGAAGCAGGGGTTTCGCTGCGCTTCACCCCTGCCTGTGTAAGGTCACCCCTTTGGGGTTGTTTTGATTTAACATTTTTTTACAAATACGCTTTCAGGTGCTTGCTCTTGCTGCTAGTCTTGAGGCGCTTGATGCCTTTCTCCTTGATTTGGCGCACACGCTCGCGGGTGAGGTTGAATTTCATGGCGATTTCGTCAAGGCTCAGCGGGTGAGGCAGGCCGATGCCGAAATACATCTTGATGACCTCGCGCTCGTATTCGGTGAGGGTGGAGAGGCTGCGCTCGATCTCCTGCGAGAGCGACTCCTGCATAAGTTTGCTGTCGGTCGGGGGAGTGTCCTCATTGGGCAGGACGTCGACGAAGTTGACGTCTTCATCGCTGGCCAACGGAGCGTCGATGCTGACGTGGCGGCCGCTGATGCCCATGATGGCTTTGATCTTATCCTCTGGGATGTCAAGGAGTTCGGCCAGCTCTTCCTCTGATGGCGGACGTTCGAGCTGCTGCTCGAGCTTGGAGATTTCCTTTTTCAGTTTGTTGAGGGCTCCAAGCTGGTTGGAGGGCAGGCGGACGATGCGGCTGTTTTCGGCAATGGCCTGAAGGATGCTCTGGCGGATCCACCACACAGCATAGGAGATGAACTTGAATCCACGGGTTTCATCGAAACGCTTGGCAGCCTTGATGAGGCCGACGTTGCCTTCGTTGATGAGGTCGGGCAGCGAGAGGCCTTGGTTTTGATATTGCTTGGCCACAGAGACAACGAAGCGGAGGTTGGCCTTGGTGAGGCGTTCCAGCGCCGCCTGGTCGCCCTGCTTGATGCGCTGTGCGAGCTGCACTTCCTGTTCGGGGGTGAGCAGTTCCTCACTGCAGATGTCTTGCAGGTACTTGTCAAGCGACTTGATGTCTCGGTTGGTAATAGAATGTGTAATCTTCAGTTGTCTCATACGTCACCTGTTAGTTATCACCTATATAATACAACCTAGTAACGTAGAAATTTCTAAAATGTTACGTCAGGACAATATTTTTTTTCTCAAACAGTCTTTTTTTAACATTTCAGCATGCTGTTTTCCTGTTCCCCGAGGCTGGAACGCAAAAATGAAGCAACATATAAGCACCTATATATCAATACCATATACACACATCGGAAAATTACTTTAAAGGATAAGATTTTTCCTATCGATTTTTTATGTATCTTTGCATCTGAAAAAAAATAACAATTGAATAAAAAAAAATGACCGTTATGAAAAAGATCATCTTACCTGTCCTCGCGGCGTTTATCCTGAGTTTTTCCGCCACGTCGTGCGACAAGGAGGAAGTTATTGAAAGCACAAACACGGTGTGGGCCGATTTCACAGTGACAAACGACATGTGGCACGTCGACCAGAACAGCGACGACCTGTTTTGCTCTATGCAATGGGACGTACTGACCGACTATGTGTTGAAGTGCGGCAATGTGCAGGCTTATCTGTATGAGGGCGTGCGCCAGGTACCGCTGCCATATGTTTACCCCGTCACTTTCTATGATGCCAACAACAATCCACAGGTGCGCCCCTTGAACATCCGGTTCGACTTTGAAGAGGGCACCATCACGTTTATCATCACCGACTGTGGAGAGTTTCTCACCGATCCGGTCAACCTGCTGACGATGCGCTTCCGCGCAGTCTGCACCTACCCGGTCAACTATGTCCTGAACTACGACAAGTAACCGCTAGCGATTCATCACCTCGTTCAGCGTTTTCACCCTCACCTCCAGTTTTTTGACGTCAGCCTTTGGGTCGACGGGGCAGAAACGGGAAGTGAGGGTTTCACCTTTCTTCAGGTCAACAAAATTCATGTCGAAATGGCCGTTGAGATGAGGAACGGTTTCCAAATAGACATCATATAGGTCGGTAAGAGCGGTCAAAGTGACGGTAACAGAGGCTGAACCAGCGTCCACGTCCAAGGTGTAGCGAGGTTCAGGATAAGTGCGGTCCTTGGGGTAAACGCTGTAGTATTGCTCCCATTTCCTAAGGTCGGTCGTCTCGTTATATAGTTCCCGAGCCCTGTAATGCAGGGCTTTCCAGTTGCCATAATAGTCTATTGAGGACCATGAAGCCACGGGCCAGCAGTCGTTGAGCTGCCAATAGAGGGTGCCCATGCAGTGGGGCTGTTGAGAAATGTGCTGATAGATGCCATAACCGACACCCCAGGCCTGCAGCAGTTGGGAGACATAGCAGTAGTCCTCAAGGTTCAGAGTTTTACTGTCGAAGCCATAATACTGCATCATGGCCTTGTCGATGATCTCGCGGCCACGGCCATGTTTCTGGTGATTCTTCAATGTCGGAGAGTCGATATCGAGCTGGTCCTCAGGGCAGAACTGGCGGACGGAGCTGAGCATGGGATAACTCTGGAATCCATATTCGCTCATGAAGCGGCCTGTCTTTTCGGCATACTTCTCGAAGGGCTCTTCGCCCCACCAGACACCCCAGTAGTGGCTGTCGCCGTGGGTGACACACTCGGGGTGTCCCCAGCCGTAGAGCGGCGAGGTAGTGATGTAAGGCCGCTGCAGCGGGTCGCAATCGCGGACGGCCTGTGCCAGGATGCTGGTTGAACTTGTATTACTCGATGTACTGGAATAACCGAAGATGGTGTCCATAGCCTTCTCCAGACGGGTACGCTGCTCGGGTGTCCAGTTGAATTGGCCCTGCCAACCCCAGTCTTCCCAGCCGTTTTTCACCTCGTTGTTGCCGCACCAAAGGACGACGCAGGGGTGCTTGGCAATGCGGCTTACCTGTTGGTGCACCTCCCTGTAGATGTTATTCAGCATCTCCCCGTTGTCGGGATAGGGCGTGCCGGCGAAGATGAAGTCCTGCCACACCATGAGTCCCAGCGAGTCGCAGAGGTCGTAGAAGTAGTCGTGCTCGTAGATGCCGCCGCCCCAGACACGCAGCATGTTGAATCCGGCCTCCTTGGCCGAGACAAGCAGGTGGCGGTAGCGGGCGCGGTTGGCACTGTCGAGGACAGGGAAGCTGTGCACTGGTATCCAGTTGGCCCCCTTGATGAAGAGGGGCTTGCCGTCGCGGTAGAAAGTGAAGCTCTGTCCGATGGAGTCCTGCTCCTGCCGGAGTTCGATTCCCGGAGTATTCTGAATATTCTGATTACTCTGATTACTCGAGCGCTGATTGGTGATATACACCGGTTTCCAGATGCCGCAGGTCTGCAACTTCGGACCCCAGTCCCATCCCGGCTGGTAGGGCGCCATGCGAGTGAAGGCGCGCCGCTCGGGGAGATCGATACCGTAGCGCACATTCTTCAGACGGAGACCTCTGGACCAGTCGTTGTCCTCCAGAGGCAGGAAGCGTACGGTGATGTCGAAACTATCGCCAATGGGTTCAAAGTCAATGGCATTCTCAATGAACATATCATCAGAGAAGTATTGGCACCACATTACAAAGGAGGTGTCGTTAGTGTCTTTCCATCTTCCACGTATCTCTACCTCGCAAGGGCCTGCCAGTCCCTCAAACACAAACCATACTGTGTCGCCACTGGGCAGTGCCTTGCGGTCCACTACGGTGTGGTAGACCCACTGCCGCTCGTCGTAGACCCACTGCACGGAGTCCTCGTTGGCGCCGTAGTATGGGTCGGAGATGATGCCGTTGGCCATCAAGTCGGTATGGATGAATCCTGGCACCGAGGCGGGATACCACTGGTTATGCCACGAGAACTGCCAGTCGGTGAGCCCCACACGGTCGGGCTTTGTTGCGCAGGCTGCCAGCAGCAGCGGCAAGAAAATGAGTAATATACGTTTCATTTGGCTTTACTACTGTCCACTTACTACTGTCTATTTCCACCGTCTACTTCGTTTTCCAGAAAGCAAAAACGACGGCCAGGATAATGCAGCCGAAGCTGACGAGGTGGTTCCAGCGGATAGGTTCACCCTTGAAGACGGTGGCCACGATGATGGTGAAGACCAGCAGCGAGACACATTCCTGGATGATTTTCAACTCCATGAGCGAGAAAGGGCCGCCGGTGATCTGGCTGCCGATACGGTTAGCGGGTATCATAAAAGAATACTCGAAGAAGGCCATGCCCCACGAGAGGGCGATGATGGCTATCAGCGGCCAATCCTTGATGACGTTCATCTGCTGCAGCTTCAGGTTGCCGTACCAGGCGAAGGTCATGAAGACGTTGCTCACCACGAGCATCAAGATGGTTATCAATCCTTTTGACATATCATTCTCATTAACATTGCAAATGCCTGGTTCACTGTGCGGTCGATATTCTGCTGGCGTCGGCGGCCAGGGAAGTTCAGCAGGGCCGTCTCTGTGCATGAACGGCTGGCCACGGCAATCCACACGGTGCCCACGGGCTTCTCCTCGGTGCCCCCGTCAGGGCCGGCGATGCCGGTGGTGGCAATGGCATAGTCAGCCTTCATACGCTGCCGCACGCCTTCAGCCATCTCGCGTACCGTCTCTTCACTCACGGCGCCATGAGCCGCGAGAGTCTCGTGCCTCACACCCAAAGCCGTCTCTTTCACCTCGTTGCTATAGGCCACCACGCCACCTTTGAAGTAGGCCGATGCCCCGGCCAACGCTGTCAGCTGGCTGGCGATGGTGCCGCCGGTACAGCTCTCGGCAGTGGACAAGGTGAGGTTGCGTTCGGTGAAGGTTTTGTGAACCAATTCGGCCAACGTTTCGCAGTCTTCACCTACTATATATTGGCCGGCAATCTTATATAGACCACCTATAGCACTGTTTATCTGAGCAATCAGAGTATTCTGATCATTCGGAGTATTCTGAGTTTTTCCTGTCAATCTCAGCTTCACCATACCTGCCACAGGTAGGTACGCCAGCTTGATATGCTCCGGCAATGCAAGCTCCCATGGTTCGATGAGGTCAGAGAGGAAACTTTCTCCAATACCTTGCACCAGTATATTCTTATTGATGATGGTCTCCGTCCGGAAAGTCTCCTGCAGCTTGGGAATAACGCGGTTGTGCATGAGCCATTCCATTTCGAACGGCACGCCGGGGAGTGACACCAGCACCGATTTCTCACTAAACCACATGCAGGGTGCTGTGCCAAGGTCGTTGTTGAGCACCTCGCAGCACTTGGGCACCAATGCCTGGGCGCGGTTCACCGGCGTCAGTTCAAAACCGCGAACAGCGAAAATGCGTCTGACATTTTCCAGCGCCACCTCGCTCTCCTCCAATTCGGAATGGAAATAATCACAGAGAAGTTTTTTTGTGATATCATCCTTTGTGGGGCCGAGGCCGCCAGTGACCAACACGGCGTCGCTGTTCTTCATCGCCTCGTCCACAGCGTTCCAAATATCCTGGTATACATCTCCCACCACTATCGTGCGGCGCACTTCCATTCCCGCCTCGATAAGCATCCGGCTCATCGTCGAGGCATTTGTGTTGACCACCTGTCCGATGAGCAGTTCGTCTCCGATATTAATGATTGTTACGTTCATATTGAGAGTGATTAAGTAGACAGTAGTCAGTAGTTAAGTAGTTAAACCCATAGTGCAATTACAGCAACATTTTTTACCCCTTAACTACCTTCTACTGATCATTGGTTTTCTGTCGTATTCCTCATAGGCGTAGTCCAGTCCGCTCTCCTCATCGAACATCGGATCGCTGAGATTCACCAGTGTAAACTCGGACATGTCGATTGTCGGGAAATATACATCGGCCTCATAGTCGCGATACACTCGTGTGATATAGAGCCGGTGGGTGAACGGGAGCAACGCCTGGTAAATGGCGGCGCCACCCATCACGAAGACCTCGTCGCTGCAGTCTTTCAAGAGTTTAAAAAGGTCGTTGATGCTGTGAACCACCTCCGCGCCTTCGGCCTTGAAGTCGGGGTTGTTGGTCATTACGATGTTCTGGCGGCCGGGAAGGGGCTTCTTAGGCAGTGAGTCCCAGGTGCGCCGGCCCATCACCACGGGGTGGCCGGTGGTGAGTTTCTTGAAGCGCTTCAGGTCGCTACCGAGGTGCCACAGCAGGTCGTTGTTCTTGCCTATGGCGCCGTTCTGCGCTATGGCCACTATAATGCTCAAGTTGGGCTTTTTGTTGATGTCTATCATTGTTGGAATATCTTTGTTGCACGATTGAATATGCCGCCACACCAAGCGAGGGCCAGCCCGTAGTTGCTCACCGGCACGCCGGCTTCGAGGGCTGGCAGCAGGCGGGCTTTCACCTGCTGGGCGGTGATGACGCAGCCTCCACATTGGATAACGAGGCTGTAATTTTGAATGTTGGATTTTGATTTTTGAAGGCTGTCGCCACCGGCGAGAATATCGAATTCGAGTTCTTTGCCAGTGGCCTTGCGGAGGGCGGCAGGTAGCTTCACTCGGCCGATGTCCTCACAGGTGACATTATGGGTGCAGCTCTCGAGCAGCAACACACGGTCGCCATCCTTCAGCTCGCCGATTTTCTTCGTCCCTTCGAGATACTCCTTGAAGAGTCCCTTCTGCCGCGCCAGCACCACGCTGAAACTCGTCAGAGGAATTGCCTCCGGCACCATAGCGGCCACTTTTTGGAACACCTGACTGTCGGTCACCACCAGCGACGGCGGCGTTTTGTATGTCGCCAGAACAGAAGGCAACTCCTCCGGCTGGCAGAAGACCGCCACTGCGTGAAGGTCCATCAAGTCGCGCAGTACTTGCACCTGTGGCAATATCATGCGCCCTTCGGGAGCGGAACTGTCGATGGGGGTGACCAGCACTACGGTGTCGCCTCGTTGCACCACATCGCCCAGCAACGACCGGCCACGCCAGGCACTCTCGGGCAGCGCCTCCTTGATCCGGCCGATGAGATGCTCCTTGTCGATGGGGGCCTGCTTTGTCAACACCTTGAGCAACGGGGTACCATGCTCCTTGCACCATCGTTCCACCCTTTCCTCGGGTTTCCCGTAGGCACCCTCGGTGTAGAGCAGCAGCGCCAAGTCCACTTCGGCCAGCGCCGCCATACTCTTCTCCACACGCATAGCTCCTAGCTCACCCTCGTCGTCGATACCTGCAGTGTCTATCAGCACCACTGGCCCGATGCCACCAATCTCCATGCTCTTGCGCACAGGGTCGGTGGTGGTGCCCGCGGTGTCGCTCACGATGGCCACGTCCTGTCCCGTCAGGAAATTAATGAGTGTGCTCTTGCCAACGTTGCGCCGGCCAAAGAAGCCGATACGGGGTTTCAATTCATTCCCTTTTTTGCTCACTATGCTAATATTTATAAAGGCGTTATTCGCTGTATTCAATCTATTTTCAAGGTGCTCATGGGCACGCCACGCGACCTTTGGTTCATGCTGCAAAAATACGAAAAAAAATGAAATTAGAAAACATTTCGTATATTTGCATTCCCCAATACACCCAACAATGAAGAAATATCTGTTTGCAACGCTTTTGTTTTTAACACCTTGCTTCTGTTTTTCGCAGAACGGAGAAGGCGAAGATGTCATTGTCGATGAAGGAGGCTGGTTCTCTTTCAAGGCGCCGGATTATGAAGGTATCAAGCGCGAAATTGCCGACCCCAGCAGCGAATACTACTATCCGAAACTGCTTGAGCGTCTGGCCAAGGCCGACACCACACTGGCAGAGGACATCAACACGATGCGCTGTATCTACTACGGCTATGTGTTCCAGCCCGACTACTCGCCCTATAGGTCTCTTGACGAGCAGAAAGAAATCCAAAGCATCCTCTTCGGCGACGAAGAACCGACGAAGGAGGACTTCCTGAAGGTCATTGAGTTGGCTGATCAAGCGATAGCGAAAAAGCCCACCGAGTTGCCGATGTACTATTATCGGCTCATCGGCTGCGCCTACGGCCTCGGCGAGAACGACCCACGAACCGCAGAGGCTCGCTTCCGCCTCGACATGTTATTCAACGCCGTCTACTCTAGCGGAGACGGGAGCCGCGAGGCTCCTTTCCACCTCTCCTCGACGATGCATTCCTATTTCATCATGGACATGAACGACTTGCGTCCCGACCACCAGGAGCTCCACTTCATCGACAGCCGCGCCTGCGACGTCTTCCCTCTTGAGGAGAATGAGTTAGGACTGGACACCCTCTTTTTCGACATCCATGAGTGCATGAATTTTTGGGGAAAGTCGTTCGCGCAGAATGACGAAGCCACCACTGAGGAGGCTGGCACCGAGCTAACCCTCTCGCTGGGTACCCATTTCATCATCAAGCTCGACGAAGAGCTTGACGAGGAAGAGACTGAATTCAAGGTGGTGAAAATGGAGCCCTTCAACGAGGTGATAGACCGTTATGACACCGACCATCTTTTTTCAGAAGAGGGCGAACCGGGCACCGTCGAGGGCTATTTCTGCCGTTCTACCTATGGCACCACAGTAGAGGATATCCGCAACAATGTGAAAGTCGTCTTGGTTTTCAAAAGCTGGATTGAGGGCATGGCCAACTATGACACCGACATCCGCAGCGAGAACGGAGCCTGGGAGAAGACCTCGAACAACGGCATCTGGCACAAGGTGCGTGCGACCGAAATCTGGAGCACCGGCTACGACAAGCTGAAGATTTCCAATATTCGGAAGAGTAAATAGCATCAGGCGAAGAGGGCACGAAAAGCCTCTTCGATAACACTTGCCGGTACCACTTCAATGTGGTACCGTTTTTTGTCGAGCTCACGGAGGTTGTACTTGGAGACGAAAATCTTCTCAAAGCCAAGGCGGTCGGCCTCAGCCACGCGCTGTTCCACACGCGCCACAGGCCGTACCTCACCACTGAGTCCCAACTCGGCGGCGAAAGCGATGCGCGGTGAAATGGGGATGTCGACATTGGAGCTGAGGATGGCGCAGGCCACGGCCAGGTCGATGGCGGGGTCGTTGACACGCAGGCCTCCGGCGATATTCAAGAAAACATCCTTGGCTCCAAGTTTAAATCCACAACGTTTCTCGAGCACGGCAAGCAGCATGGAGAGCCGTCGCATATCGAAGCCGTTGGCGTTGCGCTGCGGAGTGCCGTAGACGGCGCTGGAGACGAGGCTCTGCACCTCGATGAACATGGGGCGAGCGCCTTCGAGGGTGGCGGCCACTGCGGCGCCAGAGAGCGTCTCGTCGCGCTGAGAGAGAAGGAATTCGCTGGGGTTGGGCACCTCGCGGAGGCCGCTGCCAAGCATCTCAAAAATACCAATCTCGGCAGTGGAGCCGAAACGGTTTTTCAGGGCGCGGAGGATGCGGTAGCCGTAGTTGCGGTCGCCCTCAAACTGGAGGACGGCGTCGACGATATGCTCCATCACCTTTGGACCCGCCAGGGTGCCATCTTTGGTGATGTGGCCGATGAGGAGCACAGGGACACCGGTAGTCTTGGCGTAATGTTGGAACTCGGTGGTACACTGACGTATCTGTGAGACGCTGCCCGCCGGCGAGTCAACATCCTCGGTGGAGATGGTCTGGATGGAGTCGACGATGAGCAGGTCAGGCTGCACGGCGTCGACATGCTCGAAGATGCGCTGCGTCACGGTCTCGCTGACCACATAGCACTGCTCGGTATTGATGCCGATACGGTCCGCACGCATCTTGATCTGCTGCTCGCTCTCTTCACCGCTGACATAAAGCAGCTTGCGGTCATGGATAGCCAGTGCCGTCTGTAGCAGCAGCGTACTTTTGCCGATTCCCGGCTCGCCGCCGAGGAGGAGGAGGCTCCCGGGGACGATGCCGCCGCCGAGGACTCTGTCGAACTCGTCGCAATGGGTGGGGATGCGCTTGGTTTCGCTGTAGGTTACTTCCTGAATCCTTTTGGGTGTCGAGAAGGGTGCGTTCTGCTGGCCGTTTGCTGCACGCTGCTGGCTGCTGGCTTTTACCACCTCCTCGGCGAAGGTGCCGAATTTGCCGCATTCGGGGCAACGGCCCAGCCATGAGCTGCTCTGGTAGCCGCACTCCTGACAGAAATAGTATGTTTTTGCTTTAGCCATAATTATTTTTGTAGACAGTAGGCAGTAGTTCTGTAGTTAAGCCAAATGTTTTTCTCTATAGTTGGTTGGTGGATTTTTTTTTAGAATTCATCTATCACCTTGTCGACGCGATAGACCTTGTCGCCGCGATGGAGCAGCTCGCTGGTGGCGAAACTGAAGCAGTCGCCTTGGTGCACCTCGGGCACAGGGTCGCGGTCGGTACGGAGTTCCTTGATGGTGTCGCGGTAGACGCCGGTGGTTTCACCGATGACCATCACGTCGTCGCCGACACGGAGGGTCTCGGCGGTCTGCATGCGTACTTCGGCGACGTTGATGCGTCCGAAATAGTTTTTGACCAGACCGAGGTAGACCTTGTTCTCGGTGGCCTGGGAGCCGTAGCGTTCGCTCCATTCGCCCAGCTTGCGTCCCAGATAGTAGCCGTCCCAGAAGCCACGATTGAAGACGGTGGCAAGGCGGGTCGTCCATCCGTCGATTTTCTCTTTCGTATAGGTGCCAGCCTGTATGGCCTCCACAGCCTCGCGGTAGCATTCAGTGACGGTGCGCACATAGTCGGCACTCCTCCCCCGCCCTTCTATCTTCAGCACCCGGACGCCGGCTTTGACTATCTTGTCGAGGAAGGCGATGGTGCAGAGGTCCTTGGGCGACATAATATATTCGTTGTCTATCTCCAATTCAAGGTCGCTCTCTTTGTCACGGACGATGTATCCCCGACGACAGAGCTGGAGGCAGGCGCCGCGGTTGGCGGAGTAGTTATAGTTGTCGAGCGAGAGGTAGCATTTTCCTGAGACAGACATGCAGAGGGCACCGTGAGCGAAGAGCTCTATCTGGAGCAGTTCGCCTTTCGGACCGCGAATGTCGTTGTCGGCAATGAACTGTGTGATTTCCGCCACCTGGCGGAGTGGGAGCTCACGGGCGGTGACTATGACGTCGGCGAAGCGGGCATAGTAGCGCACGGCTTCTATATTGGAGACGTTGCACTGCGTGGAGATGTGCACTTCGAGTCCGATGCTGTTGGCATAGGTGATGACGGCCATGTCGGAGGCGATAATGGCGCTGATGCCTGCATCACGGGCGGACAGCAGGAGGGAGTGCATTTCCTCAATCTCATCATTGTAGATGATGGTGTTGACGGTGAGGTAGGTGCGGATGTGGGAGCGTTGTGCGAGGGAGACGATGCGCGGAAGGTCGTCGACAGTGAAGTTGGCGGCGGAGCGGGAACGCATATTGAGTTTACCAACGCCGAAATAGACGGCGTCGGCACCACCTTGGATGGCAGCCTGAAGGCTTTCCCAGGAGCCTACAGGCGACATGATTTCGATTTTATTTTGCATAGAGGTCTTTGAGTGTCATATCGGTCCACTTGGTGGGTACAAGCTTGCTGTCGCTCATGGTGGCGTCGAGCGTGGAGATGCGGCCGGCGAGGGCTTGGTTGACGAAAGCACAGAAGAGGTCGATGGATCCGGGGAGCCAGGTGGCGACTTCGTGTCCGATTCCTTGGAAGCGGATAATCCAACAGGGAAAGTCCTGCTTACGCATCTGGGAGAAGAGGGTTTTAGCGCCGTAGATGGCATAGGAAAGAATGGGTGGAAAGGTGCTGTAGGCAACAATTTTGTCTTTTGTTCCATGGAAGAGGAGCGTGGGTGCCGGCGGGGTGTTCCAGGTGGGTTTCCCATCACTCATAATGGCACCGGCATAGGGCACCACAGCAGCAGGCTTCCAACCCTTAGGCAACGTCGAGACCCTCTCCAAACCATTGGCACGGCACCAGTCGAGTTGGAGCACTGTGATGGCTCCCGCAGAAGAGCCTGTAAGGATGATTTTGGATGTGTCTATGTTGAGTTCTCCAGCGTGTGAGGAGACCCATGCCACCGCGGCAGCACAGTCTTCGACGGCGATGTCGATGCAGAACTGGAAAAGATCCTGCATGCGAAGCAGGCCACTGTTCTGCGCTACCATTGCGCTGTCTTTGAGTCCCAGGCGGTAGTCGATGCTGACGACGGTAAAACCACGTTCGGTGAGGAGCTGCGCGATGGTACGCTGGTAGTTGTTGTCACGCGAGCCACTGACGAAGCCACCGCCGAAGAGAGCCATTACACAGGCCTTGTCGGCACGAGGCTGCGCAGGACGATAGACATCGAGGTATAGCGTGGAGTCACGGTGGACGAAAGGGGAAGTTTCCTGTGCAGGGGTCTGGAGGACGGCGGCGAGGGTGAAGAGGAGTATGAGGATTTTTTTCATCAATGCGTTGCTGTGTTAAGTGGTTAGCGTTTTGATGGGCGGCTGGCGGCGGAGGCTGTTCATGCAGTCAAAAGGTGAAGGTGAAGCCTGTGGAGAAGGTGAAGAAGTCGTAGATGAATTTGTTGGCAGACTGGTTTATGTCGTTCAACCAAGAGAAGCCGGCTTTAAGGTTGACTTTGAAGGCGGAGGAGCCGAGTCGGATGATGAACTGTGGTTCGAGGAGGATGTTGGGGGTGGTGTAATCCTGGGCTGAGCCAGGGATTTCCAGGTGGTTGTCGTCGACTTCGAAATAGTGGTAGTCTGGCAGGAAACCGCCGATTTTGAGGCCGAAGGCAAGATCGATATGAAGGGGCGAGAGGTCATGCCAGCCGATGTTGCCCTGAAGAAAGGGGAGGACGTAACGGCCGTCAAAGGAGTAGTTATTGGAGGTGTTTTCGGAATATTCTGAGCTGATGTTGCTGCGAGAGGCGCCACCATAGCCGATGCCGGCATAGGCTTCGAGGACGGATTTCTCGCCCAGGGGGTAGTAGACGCCCGGAGCTATTTGGCCATAGTAGTTGTCACCACCATGGTTGAGGTGTACCTGACCGGCAAGCCATTCGTTGAAACCATAGCTGGCGGTGGCATTGAGGTTGATGGCGTCGGGCAGGATAAAGAGGGACATGCCCAGGGAGGCGTCGACTCTGACATCGCCAGGATGGTTGATCAAAGGGATATCGACAGCCTGGGGGTGGTAGACGGTGCATCCGGCAAATGTCAGTGAGAGTAATGCCGACAGGAAAAATTTACGCATGGTTTTATATATTAATTTGTTACTGTTGTTATTGTGTTAGTGGGTTGATGGGGCGATTTCGAGCTCGATTTCGTGGGTTTGGCCGTCGTCGAGGAGGGCGATTGGGGTGCCGAGGGGTGCGCCACCGGCGTGACGGGAGCATCTGATGATGTAGAGTGACGAGCCGTAGCGGTAGCGGAGGGAGAAGGAGTCCCATTCGGAGGGGATATGTGGGTCGAGGGTAAGGTGGTCGCCTTGTTTGCGTAGTCCAAGGATGTTTTCGACGGCTGTCTTGTAGGCCCATGAGGCGGAGCCAGTGTACCAGGTCCATCCGCCGCGTCCAGGGTGCTGAGGGTTGCTGTAGATGTCGGCAGCGATGCAGTAGGGTTCAACTTTGTATTTGAGGACGTCGGCGAGGGTGCTTGTGCGGTGTATGGGGTTGATGATGGAGTAGAGGTAGTAGGCGATGTCGTTGCGGTTTTCTTTGAGCTGAGCCATGATGTACCACATGGCGCCATGGGTGTACTGACCGCCGTTTTCGCGGATGCCGACGGGGTAGTTGATGATGTAGCCCGGGGAGGGTTGAGAGGAGTGGAAAGGAGGTGTGAGGAGTTGGATGATTTCGTGTTCGCGGTTGACAAGGCGGTTGTCTGTTTCGCGGAAGACGGATTGTTTCTGTTTGTCGGTGGCAACGTCGGTGAGGATGGACCAGGCCTGGGAGATGAGGTCTATCTGGCATTCGACGTTGTTGCGGGAGCCTACGGGATCGCCGTTGTCGAAGTAGGCGCGGAGGAACCAGGCGCCGTCCCAGGCGTGGTTCTGGATAGCGAGGAGGAGTTTGGCGCGGAAGGCGGAAAGTTCTTCGCAGTAGGAGAGGTCGGCGCCAGGGGTCATCTGGGTGAGCTGTTCCATTTTGGGGAGGAGGTCGGCGAGGAAGAAGGCGACCCATACGCTTTCGCCTTTGCCTTCGACACCGATGGAGGACATGCCGTCGTTCCAGTCGCCGCAGCCCATGAGCGGGAGTCCGTGGAGTCCCATGCGACTCATAGAGCGGTTAACGGCGCGGCGGAGGTGCTCGTACAACGTGGCCTTCTCGCTACCTTCAGCATAGTTCATACCGCGTTCGGCCTCGCCGGGAGCCAGCTGGTCGGCTTGGCAGAAGGGGACCTCTTCCGCGAGAATGGAGCGGTCGCCAGTGACGGTGACGTACTGGTGGGTAACGAAGAGGAGCCAGAGGTAGTCGTCGGAGAAGGTGGTGCGTGCGCCTAGGTGGAGGCTTTCGTGCCACCAGTGGAGGACATCGCCTTCGGGGAACTGGTGGGCTGCATGGTGTAGGATCTGCTGCCGCGCGTAGGTGGGATCGGAGTAGAGGAGGGACATGACATCCTGGAGCTGGTCACGGAAGCCCGTGGCACCACCTACCTGGTAGAATCCGGCGCGTGCGAAGAGGCGAGAGGCATAGACCTGGTAGAGATACCAGCGGTTGAGCATGTGGTTGAAGGCTGTGTCAGGAGTGTCTACCTGAATGACGGAGAGTTTTTCATCCCAGAAGGCGACAACACGGTCGAATTCGGCATTGATGGTCTCCAGGGTCTTTAAGGCCTTTACGTGTTTTAAGGTCTCCATAGTCTGTACCCCGATGACGAAGGCCAGTTCTTTCTCGCCGCCGGCAGGTATGTTGACGGTGAGGCCCAGACGCTTGCGGTTGGGGTATTGGAGGGAGATGTCGGTAAGGGGTTCTGTTGCGGTGATGCAGAGGAGCTGGTGGTGATAGATAGGGTGATAGACGTTACGCACACGGAGGGTGTTAGTGGCTTCGTCCCATTCGGAGTAGAGGTAGCGTGCGGTCTGTTCCTCGTTCATTCCGAGAACGAGCTTATAGACCATGTCGAGTTGGACTTCCACGGGCGCGTCGGTCTTGTTTCCCACTTTTATCTGGTAGTATTTTTCTGGGGCTTGAGAGGCGACGAATACACGCACGGCGACCCTGATATTGTCGTATTCAGCATCGAAGGCCGACCAACCTTGTCCGTGGCGTGCGGTGGCGGGTACGAACTGCTGCCTGTTGATGAGCAGCATCTCGCTTGCGTTGTCGCGAACAATGTCGTTGCTCCAGCCGGTGAGTTTGAACTGCTGGGCGTTGTGAGCGAAGGTGAAGCCTGCCATGGTGGAACTGACGATGCAGCCGAAGTGGTGTTCGTTTGCGATGACGTTGACCCATGGCATGGGGGTGTTGGTGTTGGTGACGACATAGTCATGACCATTGTTGTCGAAGCCGCCATACTGGTTGTAAAACTCCAGATCGCTCCACACGCGGAATTCTTTTCTGGATTTAAGGACGGGGTATTCCACTTTGTCCTGATAGTGCTGGTTGGCGATCTCGAGTCGGCGGAGCTGTTCTGCAATGGTGATTCCTTCGGTGGTGGTGAAGGTCAGTCGTGCGACGGTATAGAGCAGCACACGTTCCTCTTCGCTCAAGTCCCTTCCGTCGAGTACAAAGACTTTGCCGGCTTCCGAGTGTTCGGCCCAGAGGTGCTCGGTATTAGCCATATTGCGGATGAAGTGGGTCAGGCCCTCACGTTCCCGTTCAGGAGCATCATTGATGAACACGAGGTCGAGACGCATGCCGTGGACTTTGTAGTATTCAAAGGCTCGCAGCATTTCCTTGGCGAATCCGCTACGTTCCATGCTGTTGATCTCCATCAAGAGTATGGCCAAGTCGCCACTGATGCCAAAACGCCAGAGGCCACTTTGCGAGAGGGTGTTTTTAGCCAATATTTTCTGCCGTTCGTTTCCGAGTGTGGCAGTCTGTGCCATATACTTCGAGATGTTGTTGTAGAGACGCATCTGGCTGCCTTTGAGGAGAGACATGCTGGTGCGCATGTTGTTGAACACCGAAGCCGTCTTGAAGGCGTGTTCTACATCCACGCTGCCCTGATACTGTTCTGTCAGCTGGAGCAGGTGTTCTTTTTCTTTGGCAAATCCGATGAGGATATAGGCTTCCATGCTCTTGCCAGCAGGGATGTGCACCCTCCTCCGCATACTCATTACAGGGTCAAGTGTCGTCCCTACTGTTCCCGCCAATGTGCGACGGTTTTCAATTACATCCGCATGCCGCAAGCTGTTACCTCGTCCTATGAATTTCACCCTCGATGTCTCATACTCCACCAGTCGGTTCTCTGCTTCTGCGGTCCAAAGTTTGTGCAGCATATAGTTCCTGGTACCGCTGTTCCCGGGACGGCTGAAGAGCAACGCTTCGTGCTCTCTGTCGTATTCAGAGGTTATCTTCATCCCGTTGAACACACGGTGGTTCTCGTCTTCCTGGGAGGGTGCCAGCACCACTTCGCCGTAAGTGGTGAGCTCAAGGTCCACATCCTCGCGGCCATTGTTGGTGAATGTCAGGCGGCGTATCTCCGCACTGCGGTCTTTCAGCACCGTCACTTCTGTCTTCGTCTCCACATCGTCGTCCACCCTCATGAAACTCATCTTGTCGCTGGCGAAACTCACATGATAGCCCTCCGGCATCACATCCAACGGAGCATAGGTGTTGCACCACAGATGGTCATTCTGCAGGTTCCGGATATAGACATAGGTGCCGTAATGGTCGGAGCTGATTTTACGGTAACGGCCCAGCAGGATATTGCGGTAGCGCGAGAAACCGCTTCCGCGGTCATTCATCAACACTGTGTACTGTCCGTTGCTGATGATACCCAATTCCGGCACATTGGCTATCGTGTCGAAGTCGCGGGCGTCGCTCTCCGTCTGCACCTTTGAATAACGGTAGCGCTTGTACTGCGTCACCTTCAGGTCGATGTAGGGTCTCACCTGAGCCTTCTCTTTCAGCAGTGTTTCCATACTTCTCATGGCAGGTTCCTGCATGAAATAGCGCTGCAGGCAGTGATCAGCCAGATAATTGGCCAGAGAGGCCAGGATCATTCCCTGGTGGTGGGCGTAGTGCGCCTTCACCGGCACTTTGTCTTCTTCGTCGTAACTCTCATAGAAACCGAAGTCGTCGTACATCTCCAGTTTCTTGAACCGCAGCATGTTCTCATACACAGCCCGGTCGTCCACACCGATGGTCATCAACGAACTGTAGGGCGAGACCACAATGCGGTCGGGTGTCGTGTTCTGGAACTTCAAATATGGCACACCGAAGGCGTGATACTTGTAGTTTTGGGCGTCGTCGAGTTCATTGTAAGCCGTTTCCGAGATACCCCAAGGCGCAGGGAAGAAGGCCCGCTGCGCCCGGATGGCGAAACTGTACGTCTCATCCATCAGCGTATGCTTATAGGTCGGCAGGAATATGAGCGGCATGAAATATTCGAACAGTGTGCCGTACCACGAGGCCACTCCTTTGTATCCCTCATACTGCACCAATGTCTTGTCCAGACAGAACCAGTGCTTGTACGGCGCATCGCCCTGCGCTATCGTCAAGAAACTCGTCAAACGGGCCTCGCTGGCGAAATTGTTGTAGTGATACGGCAGCAATGTGTAGTTCATCGTGTCGTATCCTATACTGAACACATCCAGCTCTGGATTGTACAGTTTCCGGAAATCCGTCTGCTCTATCAACCTGTTCACTTTTGCCAATAAAGCTTCCGATTTGTCAGACAGCTCTGGCAACTCCGACCACTTCGTCAAAAAGCCTTTCACCACATACAGACATGCCACGAAATTGCCAGAGTCACAAGTCGAGATGAAGAAATTCGGCAATGCTTTCAGCGTATTGACGTCATACCAGTTGTACAGGTGGCCGTTCCACTTCGCCAGCTGGCAGACGGTGTCAATAATATGCTCCATCCGGCTCACAGCATCCTTTCGTGTGATGAATCCCAGTTCAGCGGCACTCACCACGGCGGTGAGAGAATAGCCAATGTTGGTCGGACTCGTCTTGTAATCTGTCTTTTTCTCCCGGTTCAACTGGTAGTTATCCGGGATAAGCCAGTTGTGCTCCTCCGTAATCAACGTATCGAAGAAACTCCATGTATGTTGGGCCAGCCGGCGCACTTCGTCCTTCTCCTTTTCGTTCAGGCTCTTCTTGTCCTGGGGGAACTTCTTGCCCAACCAGTACATGAGGAACGGCGCTCCGCACCAGGTCACGACACAGAACACCACTCCTATCCAGCCCAGCAATCCTGTCTCGCCCAGCATTCCCAGCGCCACCAGAGCTCCGCTCACCACATAATTCACCCAGAACTTACCCATATAGTCTCCCAGCGTTCCCTTCGTGCTTTTCGCAGCCTCGTCACTGGTTATCCACGCCAACAGGTTCCGCTTCGAAATCCACATCCTGTAACAGGCCCTCACAGCAGCATCCGTATACATCCACGCCTCTTTCGGCAGCAGCGCAAACTGCACCAATGAACGGTAGATGATCACCCGAAAACCACGCATCAGCGTCATATAGTAACGGTATCGTTTGCCGAAGCGCGGCACCCTCGTCACCTGGCCTATGATAAAGAACACTATCGGGCTCGCTACCGCAACCAAAGCCACCACCACAAACCAGAACCCATCGAAACCATTCACCCACTTCAATCCATTAAACCCATAACCACACAACACCAACACCACCAGACTCAAACTCAGCACGCTCCTCCGCAGATTGTCGAAAATCTTCCATTTCCCTATCGTATTCACCTGGTTCTTCACCCTCTCCCCTTTCTCGTTCTTCACACTCTTCTTCAGCCATGGGATAATCTGCCAGTCCCCGCGTGTCCATCGATGGTGACGCTTGGCATCGTCGATCCAGTTGCTCGGATTGTCGTCGAAGAGCTCCACATCGTTAATCAGACCGCAACGGATATGGCAACCCTCGATCAAATCATGGCTAAGAATCAGATTCTCCGGGAACGTACCCTTCAGCACTTTCTGAAATACCCGCAAATCATAAATACCCTTGCCGCAGAAACTCCCCTCGTTGAATATATCCTGATACAGCTCGAAGCTGGCCGTCGTATACACATCCAGTCCTCCCAGACCTGCGAACAGCTGGGCAAAACGGCTCTTGTTCGTCACTTCCACATCGACATTCACCCTTGGCTGCATGATACCGTAGCCTTTCTCCACTCTCCTCCCGTCCGCACTCAGCTGAGCCCTGTTCAGCGGATGTGACATCGCGCCTATCAACTTCTGCGCCGAGTAAAGCACCAACTCCGTGTCCGTATCCAGCGTAATGACGAACTGAATAGGAATATGGGTGGCGGACAGCCATTCGCTGACCGTCTCCGCCCGGAACCTCTTCTCCTTTTCCTCCTCGCTCGTCTCCCCCAGCACCAGATCGTTGAAATGCAGTATCGCACCTCTCTTGCGCTCATATCCCAACCACGTCTGCTCTCCCTCGCTCCAGGCCCTCTTTCTATATACAAAATTGAAGATATGGCCGCCGTACCTCTCGTTCAACTCTTTCACCTTCTCCAGGCCGGCTTCCACCACCTCCTCGTCCCACGGAGCATCGGCCTCCTTGTAGCTCGCAGCATCTCCCACCAGCGTATAGTATAGATTCTGACCCTTGGCATCGTTGAACCCCTCTCGTCCATTCCCTCGGTTGATATTGCTCAGGTAATACACCTCCAATTGCTCCAACAACTCCACCGTCTTCGCCTTGTTCTTCAGAATCGTCGGCATAATCACCATCGTGGCGTACTCCTCGGGAATCATTCCCTCCTTGAACTTCATCTTGAACGTTCCCATCGGCTTGTGCAGCTTGCCTAGCAGCCAGTTGAAAAGATCTATCACCACCTGGCTCATCGGCACCCACAGCAGCAGGGTCAAGATAAAATTGAAAACTGAAAATTGAAAATTGAAACCGTTAACCACCCAAAGGCCGAATCCGGCAGCCAGCAGCAAGCTCCCCAGCACCACGATCCATATATAACCATAGGCGCGGGCCCTCCACCTCTTCGGTGGGAACAGTTGCCATCCCACATGCTCCCCTTTCTCGTCTGCCTTCGCCACCAATTCCCTCACAAACTCATACTCTCCTTTTCCTCTCTGGCCCTTCCTGCTCCTTCTCACCACCCTCGCCCTGTAGTCCTCCTTCGTTTTGTCCTGCATCTCGTCGTACATCCCTGCCTTCTCCCCTTTCAGCATTCTCTCCGAAAAACTCACTGCGTCGATAAGCTCCGACATCGGAAGCCTCGTCAGCTTCTTCAGCGAATTGAATGTATTCATCATCTGCAGATTCTCCTGCGCCGCCTTGTTCAGAAATTCCATGTCCGCCTGTCCTCGGTCCGTCGGCGTATAGTGATACGCCCTCTCTTCCTCCATTCTCCGGCACAGATCCGCCAGTTCCTTGATCAGAATAGCCTTTGTCAGCGGCAGCAGTGCACACACCTCCGGATAACTAAGATAATCCTTCTCCTTCACCTGCACTTGGCTCAGATAGCGGAAAAACAGGCTTTTGTCCACCTGATGGTGACACTTTCTCAGGTATCCTTCCAGCAGCTTCCACAACACCTCGATACGCTTGCCTTCCACTCTCCACTCGCCTCTCACCACTCCTCGCAACTCCTCCTTCATCACCTTCTCCTGCTCGCTGATCATATAGTAGTTGTCCAGCACCCATTCGTTAGTGCTGCCCACCAGTCGCTGGTTTCTCGTCTCCTCCACCAGTAGCATATAGTACCGCGTAATCTCCTTTACGCTATTCTTGAACTCATTATATATATTCTTCATGCGTACGGTATATAAATAGCAAAATGCAAAAATACACAAAATAATCGAAACTGACAAAATATTTTTTTTGACCCATTCAACCCCTCTACCGTTAACCGGTATTACTCCACCCATTCACAAAAACTTTTTTGTTCAATTCAAAAACTCTTCGTACTTTTGCACTTTCAAATAATCAGTCCAACCTTAAAACCTTCAACCCCCATGAAGATGAAATCAATATTTGCAGCGGCCTTGATGCTGCTGGCCGGGATGCCCCTCAGCGCACAGGAAACCAACTACTCGAAGACCGATTTCGTCCCCGGCGACGAAATATTCTTCGAAGACAATTTCGAGCACGAAAGACTCGGCGAGTTCCCACTGAGATGGGACCTGCTGGACGGCTACGCGGAAACAGCGCAGCAGAAAGGGCGCAACGTGCTGGCGTTCACCGACAACGGACTGGGTCAGGTCATTCCCCTGATGAAGGAGAAATGGGATTGGCTGCCCGAAGTGTTCACCGTGGAGTTCGACCTCTACGTGGCCAAGCCCGGCGAGGCCGAAGAAGAGACAACGCTCGATATGAGCATCTCTTTCGGCGACCGCGGCGACGAGAGCTATTACAATTCCTCGAGCACCGTGCACTTCTGGTACCGCGAAGACGGCTCGTGCAACCTCCAGTGGAACCTGCTGAAACCCGACGGGAACAACCTGACCGGCGGAGAGAAGATGCTGGGGCTGAACCCAGGCAACAGCGACTACTTGGAGAAGGACAACCCCGTGGTTGCCGGCGAATGGAACCACTTCGCCTTCTCGTTCAACAAGCGGGCTTTCAAGGGCTACGTGAACGGCGTGCGCCTGATCAACGTGCCGATGATGAAGGCCCCGGGCTACCTCTTCTTCACCAGTGGCGCGTTCTATCGCTACACGGGATTGAGCAATGTGCGCATCGCCCAGGGCGCCGTGCCGCTGTACGACCGCCTGACCTCCGACGGCAAAATCGTCTCCTACGCCATCACCTTCGAAACCGGCAAAGCTGACCTCAAGCCCGAATCCCTCGTGGAGATCAACCGCGTGGCCAAGCTGATGCAGGAGCATGCCGACCTCAACTTCGAGGTGCAGGGCCACTGCGACAACACGGGCAGCGACGCCGTGAACGACCCGCTGAGCCAGAAGCGCGCCGAGGCCATCGTGGCTGCTCTGGTGAAGCAGGGTATCGACAAGGGGCGCCTCAACGCCGTGGGCAAGGGCTCACACTCGCCCATCGCCCCCAACACTACCGAGGAGGGCCGCGCCAAAAACCGCCGTGTGGAATTCGTAAAGAAATAAGCCCATGAAAAAAGCACTTCTATTCATCGCACTCATAGCGCAGTTCGCCATCCCCCGCGCCCAGGAAGAGGCCGAGGACCCGCATTGGGTCAATCTGTCGTGGATACACTTCGCCGCCACCGGCGGCACAGACGAGAACAACGCCCTGCTGCAGTATATGCTCTTCACCGACGAGACGATGGAGAAAAATCGCGAGCTCTTCGACCAGCTGCAAACGCTGATGGAGGAGGTGCTGCAGGTGAACATCAACCAGACGCTGCCCGACTACCTGGTGGAGATGGAGAAGGGGCTGAAAGAGACGCGGGAAAAGTTCAAGGACAACCCGCAGATGCTGGCGCAGATGGACGAAGCGATGAAGGAATTCGAGAGACAGAAGCAGGAGGCGCTGGCGCAATATACCAACGATAGGCGCACCTACACCTACGACCCCGCGACGATGCTGCAGCGGCTGAAGCTTTTGGCTGTGAACCAGAAGGTGTATACCGGATGGTCGGAAGCGGGCAACGGCCTTTACGCTGTCACCGAGGTGCCGCGCTACGCATCGCTGAACGAGAATGCCCACTACTCGCACGCCAAAATCACCTTCGACGAAAAGGACTACTACCGCTGGGGCCTCATCGACAGCACCGGACGGCAGGTGCTGCCGCCACAATACGGCCAGTTCAACACCAATCCCATCGTCGGCAACTGCTACCCTGATGACGACGTGATGTTCCTCTACAAGCAGGAGGCCAACGGCAAAGTGTATGCCGGCGCTGTCGACTACAAAGGGCAGGTGCGCATCCCCTTCATCTACGACGAGAACCGCGACGAGGTGTACCACCACCAGGAGTTCGTGCCCTTCGAGAAGGACGGCAAGGTTGGCTTTGTGAGTATCAACGGCGGACGGGTGTCAGAGCCCTTCGAATATGTGAGCCGCAAAGCCCACGCCTACGGATGGGTGGTGAGCAAGGACGGCAAGAACTACGGTTTTGTGAGTAGCAAGACAGGAACCCTTGTGATTCCGCTCAAATACAAAGGTTTCTGGGACGAAGGCCCCGAGATGCTGCGTTTCGATGGCAAAATAGACATCTACGACGAGAACTTCCACCTTGTGAGCACCGCCGACGCACCGAAAGACTGATACTCCTCAGGTATTACACCTGTTTATTCTTCCTACTGTTTTTCTTTTAGTATCTCCCCGAACTTCGGGCGAGAATTGATGCACCAAACCGCGACCGGGTTAAGGTTGCACTAAGCCATATTCATTCGTTTTCTGCGAGGTAGCTTCCGCATATATCTTCGATTTATCCTTATTCATTTTTTTCGGCCAACGTCACAGTTGCCCAAGTATTTAAGTTTTTCTTTTATAACTGCACTAATCCTTTTTTATTTCCCACACACTCAAATACCGTTACTGCACCAAGCACCTCGGCCAGTCGCCTAGCGACTACCGCCACAGCCTCCAGCCACGAGGATGACACAACAATCATTTATTTACGGCGGTTTCCCCTTCACGGTAGTCGGTGGGCGAGACTCCCGTATGTGTCTTGAAGTATTTGCGGAAGGTGAACTGTTCGGGAAATCCAAGGCGGTCGGCCACCTCCTTGACCTGCATACCCGGCTGCATCAGCAGATGCTTGGCCTGGTTGATGGTAAAGATATGAATCCAATGCTTGGGCGTCTGTCCCGAATACTGCTGGATGAGCGTGGAGAAGTGGCGCACCGTCTGGCAGGCCTCTGCAGCATAGTCGGCAACATTGCGCCGGTCGGCGTAGTGGAGCCCTTCGAATACATGAGCTGCAAAGCCCACGCCTACGGCTGGCTAGTGAGCAAGGACGGCAAAAACTACGGTTTTGTGAGTAGCGAGACGGGCAACTTGGTCATCCTGCTCAAATACAGAGGCCTCTGGAACGGAAGCCCCACAATGGAGCGTTTCAATGGCAAAATAGACCTCTACGACGAGAACTGCCGACTGCAGAAAACAATAGACGTTCCAAAAGAGTGTCAAATGTTAAAAAACGCCCACTTCGAGCTTTTTTTATTTATTGTATCAAAAAATGTATGTATCTTTGCATTTTTAAATTATGTTAATTTATGAGTTTGAAGATTGTTGTACTTGCAAAACAAGTTCCTGACACAAGGAACGTTGGCAAGGATGCCATGACGGCAGAGGGCACGGTGAACCGCGCCGCCCTGCCCGCCATTTTTAACCCCGAAGACCTTAACGCCCTGGAGCAGGCGCTCCGCATCAAAGAGCAGCAACCCGACGTCGAAGTGGGCCTGCTGACCATGGGTCCGCCGCGTGCCGGCGAGATCATCCGCGAAGGCCTCTACCGCGGCGCCGATACCGGCTGGCTGCTCACCGACCGTCTCTTCGCCGGTGCCGACACGCTGGCCACCAGCTACGCGCTGGCCACCGCCATCAAGAAGATAGGCAACGTGGACCTCGTCATCGGCGGCCGCCAGGCCATCGACGGCGACACCGCCCAGGTGGGTCCCCAGGTGGCTCAGAAGCTGGGCCTCAACCAGGTGACCTACGCCGAAGAGATCCTCAAGATAGAGAACGGGAAAGCCACCATCCGCCGTATGATCGACGGCGGCGTGGAGGTGGTGGAAGCCCCGCTGCCCCTCGTGGTCACCGTCAACGGCAGCGCCGCCGAATGCCGCCCGCAGAACGCCAAGCTGGTGATGAAATACAAATACGCCGCCTGCCCCCTCGAGGTAGCCGACGACGACCCCCGCAAGGGCCTCCGCGCCGAGCGCCCCTACCTCAACCTCACCCAGTGGAGCGTGGCCGACGTGGACGGCGACCCCGCCCAGTGCGGCATGAGCGGCAGCCCCACCAAGGTCAAGGAGGTGCAGAGCATCGCCTTCCAGGCCAAGGAGAGCAAGACCCTCACCGGCGCCGACGCCGACATCGACGGCCTCATCAAAGAACTGTTGAACGATAAAATCATAGGATAATGCGTTAATGCGCTAATGTGTAAATGCGTTAGTGCTGATGCACCAACCACTAACACATTAACGCAATAACACAATAACACAATAGAAAATATGAACAACGTATTCGTATATATAGAGATTGAAGGCACCGAGGTGCGCGAGGTCTCGCAGGAACTTCTGACCAAAGGCCGCAAGCTGGCCAATGAGCTGAAGGTGGAGCTCCACGCCGTCGTCATCGGCACCGGCATCAAGGGCAAGGTCGAGGAGCAGATCCTCCCCTACGGCGTCGACAAGCTGTTCGTCTTCGACGCCCCCGAGCTCTTCCCCTACACCTCGGCACCCCACACCGACATCGTGGTGAACCTCTTCAAGGAGGAGCAGCCGCAGATCTGCCTGATGGGCGCCACCGTCATCGGCCGCGACCTGGGCCCCCGCGTCAGCAGCAGCCTTACCAGCGGCCTCACCGCCGACTGCACACAGCTGGAAATCGGCCCCTTCGAGGACAAGAAGAGCGGCAAGGTGTATGAGAACCTGCTCTACCAGATTCGTCCCGCCTTCGGTGGCAACATCGTAGCCACCATCGTCAACCCCGACCACCGTCCGCAGATGGCCACAGTGCGCAGCGGCGTCATGCAAAAAGCGATCTATGAGGGCTGCTGCAAGAAAGAGGTCGTCTATCCCGAGGTGAGCAAGTACGTCTCTCCCGAGGCTTTTGTGGTAAAAGTCCTCGACCACCACGTGGAGGCCGCCAAGCACAACCTGAAGGGTGCCCCCATCGTGGTGGCCGGCGGCTACGGCGTGGGCAGCAAGGAAGGCTTCGACAGCCTCTTCGAACTCGCCAAGGTGCTTCACGGCGAGGTGGGTGGCTCGCGTGCCGCCGTCGACGCCGGATGGATCGACAACGACCGCCAGATTGGCCAGACAGGCGTCACCGTACACCCCAAGGTGTACATCGCCTGCGGCATCAGCGGCCAGATCCAGCACATCGCCGGCATGCAGGACAGCGGCATCATCATCAGCATCAACAGTGACCCCGACGCCCCCATCAACAAAATCGCCGACTACGTCATCACCGGCACGGTGGAAGAGGTAGTCCCAAAGATGATAAAGTATTATAAACAGAATAGTAAGTAAAATCTGAAGTTAAAGAAGTTAAGAAGTTAAAGAAGTTAAGCCAATAGTAATGGCAATGACGAACCAATTTCAGAATATTGTCGCATGGCAGAAAGCCCACGAGTTTGTTCTTCTTGTATACAAGGAAACAAAATCATTCCCTGATTACGAGAAGTTTGGACTTTGTTCGCAATTCCAACGTGCAGCCGTTTCTATTCCGGCCAATATCGCTGAAGGTTACAAGAAACTAAACAGACCCGACAAACTGCGTTTTTACAACATCGCCCAAGGAAGCTTAGAGGAATGCAGATATTATATTATCCTTTCCAAAGATCTCGGCTATATCAATGAATCCAGCTACAATACGCTAGCCACAACCATTGAGGAATGCAGCAAAACGCTTAATGCTTATTGCAAAGGGGTAGTTGACAACAATTTTGGAAACACCTTATAGCAATACTAATGGCTTAACTTCTTAACTTCATTTAACTTCATAACTTCTCAAAAATAACGAATTATGGCAAACTACTATACCGACCATCCGGAGATTGCTTTCCATCTGGAGCATCCGCAAATGAAGCGCCTGGTCGAG
>JAEEGF012226607.1_pt1 | contig 61066 bp, 57 predicted proteins | sample 9134171 | NCBI WGS metagenome assembly JAEEGF01 (sample SAMN16246542, study PRJNA631951) | gut metagenome | biome: gut microbiome; feature: rumen; material: AP-attached | host: Bos | place: Iran: Karaj | collected 2018-10 | reverse complement strand
CTTTTCAGAGACTTACCGGCAGAGTGCAGGAATGACTCATAAGATATAGGCTTAAGCAAGTAATCTACGGTGTTGACCTTATAACTGTCAACAGCATACCGTTCAAAGGCAGTGGTAAAGATTACCATCGTCTGTGGTGCCAGAATTGTCGCGAACTCCAGTCCCGACAGTTCTGGCATTTGTATATCCAGGAAGATAAGGTCTGGCGGGGTATTGCGTATCACGCGCATTGCGTCCACCGCACTGTTATAAGTACCCATCAACTCCAGGAAATTTGTCTTCCTGACATAAGAGGTCAGCAGTTCTGCCGCTAACGGCTCATCATCAATAACTACACACGTCATCATAATCAGTCTATGTTTTAGGTATTTCTTTAAGGTGAATAACCGAATGGTACATACCATCTGCCCCGACGCCTTTTATCCAAGAATATCTGTCAGGATACATAATATCAAGGCGTTTCTGAACAAGTTGCAACCCTACCCCATGTCCGCTGCAGTCACGCGAGGTCTTAGGGTTATTTGAGTTTGTTATGTCACAGATGATGCTACCATCTTCATTCTCTACCAATTGTATCTTTATGATACAGTTCTCCGTTGCCGACACTCCATGTTTGAAGGCATTCTCCACCAATGATATAAACAGCAACGGTGCTACTATGGTGTTTTTGTCAGTGTTTATCTTAAACAGTGTCTCCACCTTCACATTCTGAGCCAAGCGCAGACGCATAAGGTCAACATAGGCTCGTATAAACTCCACCTCTGACTGTAACGTCACCATCTCTGACTGGTTGTCATAGAGCATGTGTCGCAACATCTTGGAAAGTTGCATAATAGCATCCCGTGCCCTTTCCGTGTCAATATTTGTCAGCGCATAGATATTGTTCAATGTGTTAAGCAAGAAATGCGGGCTTATCTGGTTACGCAGGCTGCGCAACTCTGCATCACGCTGTGCCGTCTCCGCCTCCTGACGTTTCTGTTTCAGACTGACGATATGCTGACGCGAGCGTATGGAATAAGCCACGAATATGGCGAAGAGGAAGTTCAGACTGTCACGCAGTGAGGCAAGCACGTTGATGTTATTTATCAGGCCGTGCCGGTTCCTTCCCCCCATCTCATGATGACGCATCTTACCTTCTTCTCTGTCTCCAACGTCTCCAAAGTCCTTATGGTCGCGCCGGTCCTCTTCAAAACGCCCCGGACGGAACGGCGGATGTCTTTCCACTATCTGTTCCCTGTGCGAGCTCTTACGCACCTCAAACTCCTTTTCATGCCAGAAGGTAAGGAACGTGCAGCTTATTACTATTATCAGCGCATTATAGAGATACACTCTGTACTTACCGCTGCCCCTCTGCAACATCGGCATGAGCCACAGATAGTTTATCCAAAACACTGCAACTGCCACTGCCGGCATCATACAGTGCATCAGATAACTCCGCCACGTCAGACTCTCGTGGGGTCCGAGGAACATCGTTGACAATATCAGTATTGTAACAAAGGAGCCTATAATCAGTTTTACTTTCATATATCGTGCCTATTCGTATCTTATCGCCTCTATCGGGTCCATACGAGCCGCCTTGCGCGCAGGGAAGTAGCCGAAGCCTATGCCTATGATGGTACATACTATGAAGCTCACCACTACAGCCCACAATGGCACTGTAGTCGGCAGCATAAACAGCACCCTTGCCAATGTGGAGAGGAGTGTTCCAAGGGCTATTCCCAATGCCCCACCCGTAACGGATATTATTATGGACTCTATGAGGAACTGATTACTGATATCTATTCCGCGAGCGCCGACTGACATACGCAAGCCTATCTCCTTCGTACGCTCTGTCACTGACACCAGCATGATATTCATGATGCCTATACCTGCCACAAGCAGGGAGAATGCTGCTGCCACCACAAGGATAAGCGTGACGGTGTCCATGGTTGACGACATCGTCTCCATCATCTCCTGTTGAGAGCGTATGGTAAAGTCACTCTCATCCTCCTCCTTTATCTTATGTTGTTCACGTAATATAGTGGTAAGCTCATCTATGGCGTCCTCCGTCATATCCTCTGTTATGGCTGAGCAGTTGATGCTTGACAGGTATGTCTGCGCCGTGAGTCGCTTCATCACGGTGGTGTATGGAGCAATGATAAGATTATCCTGGTCCATACCGAAAGAGTTGTAGCCCTTTGATTTCAACACACCTATGACACGAAACGGAATGCTCTTGAAACGCACCGTCTTTCCTACCGGGTCAACGCCCTCACCGAAGAGTTCGTCAACCACCGTCTTACCCACCACACATACCTTGGCAGACTTCCTTATATCATCGTCGGTAAAGACAGAGCCACTGGTCACCTCCCACTGTTTTATGTCGAGGTACTCCACAGACTCTCCGTACATTGTGGTTGAGGTGTTATTATTGCCGTTGATACACTGACCTGAGGAGGTCACCTCTGGTGAAACGTATGTCACATATTTCGCCTCTTTCTTGATGCGCTTGTAATCATCCTCCTTCAGTGTCTGCATACTTGAAGGATCCTGACGCACACCTCCCATTCCCTTGTCGGCTCCGGGGCGTATCATGATGATATTCGTTCCCATCTGCGACAGGTTCTGGCGGATAGATTCCTTTGAGCCCTGTCCGATGGCCATCATCACAATGACAGCAGCCACTCCGATGATGATACCCAGCATTGACAGGAACGACCGGAACTTATTATTTGCTATGGCCCTGACAGCTACCTTTATCAGATTTATAAAACTCACTTTATATAATTAATAATTAAAGAATTAATAATTAATAACAGACTTACTACACTCTATTTATGATGACTACTTTTAACTTTTACCATTTTCTATTGACTTGTTAATTATACTTACCAATAACTTTTTTATTTCAACACAGTCTAATGATAAAGAACTATATATATTCTCCTTGAAATCTCCATCTTTATAAAATAAATAAATCCAATATTCTGTTTCGTTTGCCTCTTTCAAGGCTATACGAAGCTTATGTATAAAATCACTCGGACTTTCAGCATATTGAGCTTCTTGTACCAATGCTCCTATTGCCGTACCACTTCTAAGCATTTGTTTGGGAAGTGTATAAAGACCTTGTGTCATCAGAAATTTATATGCTTTGATTATCCTCAAAGCAAAAGCAATGGTTTTCTGTTCTATAATATTATCTCTATCATTCCAATTCATATTATCAGATTCTTATTATCTATCTGCAAGTTTATCAATTTCTCAACTTTTGCTTTCAATTCCGTAGGATTTCCAGATTACCGGGGCACTTTCTTGATATGGCTAACAACTTATGAAACGTAGTAGAGCAGCTTGTAAAAAGCCCCATGTTGAGCAATAGCGAAACGTGTATTAATTATTAATTATTCATTATTAATTAAACTTAGTCATCCTGTGGCTTTGGCAAAGCAGCCAGAGCCTCAGCCGCAGACAATATATTCTCGTTTATGACGTCCTCACGTATCTTGCCATCACGCAACACTATATTGCGTGAGGAATACTGGGCTATCTCCGGGTTATGGGTAACGAAGATGATGGTGCGCCCCTGTGCATGAAGCTTCTGAAAGAGGACCAACACCTCAAACGAGGTACGCGTGTCAAGATTACCTGTAGCCTCGTCAGCCAATATCACCGCAGGGTTGTTGACCAACGCACGGGCTATCGCTACACGTTGCATCTGTCCACCAGACATCTGGTTGGACTTATGCTCCAGTCTGTTACCCAGTCCCACCTCGTTAAGCGCTGCAATAGCGGCCTCACGACGGTCAGCCGCACTGTATGCGGAGTTATACATCAACGGCAGTTCTACGTTCTCCACCGCCGTTGTCTTGGGTAGCAGGTTGTAGTTCTGAAATACAAAACCTATCTTACGGTTACGCAAGCGGGCACGCTGACTCTTTGACATAGTGCGCACCGACACCCCGTCAAGCAGATACTCACCTGACGTAGGTGTGTCAAGACATCCTAACTGGTTGAGCAAAGTTGATTTGCCCGAACCTGACGTTCCCATGATGGTAACGAACTCTCCCTCGTATATCTTGAAAGAGATTCCACGCAGAGCCTTGACCACCTCCGAGCCCACACGGAACTCACGTCTTACGTCCTGCAGTTCTATGACAACTTTCCTGTCCATCGTTACTTCTTCTTCGTTGGTCGTTTAGGCATAAACGGATTACTGTTATGCGCATTGTCATCCTCTTCGTCCTCGTCACCCATGCGGAACTCGGTAATGACCTTCTGCCCTGCCTTCAAACCAGATTTCACCTCTGTCAACATGCCATTGCTGATACCCACATTAACCGGGTATGCCTTAAACACGTTGCCTTCCTGCATCCATACTTTGTTCTTTGCCTGACAGTCTTGTATGCTCTGTTCCTCTGTCAGCATCTTCTCATTAGGCACAAACTTCAGCGCCTTTGATGGCACGGCAAGGACATTGCTCACCTCCATGGTATATATCGTGACATTAGCCGTAAGGCCTGGTTTCAGTTTCATGCTGGCGTTAGGAGCAGAGATAACCACCTGATATGTCACGACATTTGACTCCGTGGTAGCCTCCTGACGCACCTGTGTGACACGTCCCTCAAACGTATCCTCGGGATATGCGTCAACGGTAAAGGACACACGCTGACCTTCGCGCACCTCACCTATGTCGGCTTCGTCTATATCTGCTACTACCTGCATATTTGTCAAGTCCTGAGCAATGGTAAACAGTTCCGGAGTATTGAACGAGGCTGCCACCGTCTGACCTTCCTCCACGCTCTTTGACAGCACCACGCCGTCAATAGGCGATGTGATGGTGGCATATCCCAGGTTTGTCTGAGCCTTCCTTACACTTTCCGATGCCGTGCGCACCTGTTGTTGTGCCTGCTCATAGCTGAGGCGGGCCTGTTCAAAGTCGTTTGCAGAGATGAGCCCTTTCTGGTACAACGTGTTATAGCGCTCATAGTTGGACTTCTGATATTGCAGATTGCTACGTACCGAAGCGAGGTTCGCCTTTGCCGACGCCAACTCTGACATCAGGTTTGTCTTGTCAAGTTCTGCTATCACCTGACCTTTCTTGACAACACTGTTATAGTCCACATACAGATGCGCCACGATGCCGCTGACCTGAGTACCCACAGTGACTGACGTCACCGGTTCTATAGTACCGGTGGCTGTCACGCTGGTGGTTATGGTCGCGCTCTTCACCTCTTGAGTAACATAGGTGACGGGCTTCTCTTCTTTCCCTCCGAACATCATATAGGCCAGCAGCGCAACTATCGCCACCACTCCTATTATTATATATGTTTTCTTTTTCATCTGCAACGCTTATTATATATTATTTCTTATATAGTTCCAACATCTTTATATTTAATATTGTCATATATTTTGACTGCAGCTCATTCTGCATGGCTGAGATAAGGCGTGTCTTTCCCTCCTGCAGTTCCACGATGTTCTTCAACCCCACACTGAACTGCTCTGACAAGAGGTCATAAGATGCCTGGGCAGCCTCGGTGCTGACCTTCGCAGCACGATACTGCGCTTGGTTATTGGTTGCCTGAATCCAATAGTTCTCTATTGTAGAATACAGTGTTGTCTGCCTGTCGCGTATGCCGAGCAGCGCCTCCTGTCTTGCTATTGCAGCCTTGTTGATAGCGGTACGCGTGCTGCGCTGGTCATATATAGGCACTGACACTGTCAGTCCTGCCGCCGCATTGAAGTTTGTCTTCATCTGGTCCGCCCATCCGTTACTGCTCAATGTTGACGTGTTAGTACCGACGGCTCCCTGTAATGACACCGACGGCATACGTCCTGCCTTTGCCACACGCGCCTGTATATCTGCAGCCTCCACCGCCAGCTGCGCCGAGCGCATCTCTGGTCGGTTTTCCAAGGCTACCTCATAGACACTCTGCTGCGAGGGTATTGGTTGAAGCGCCATCTCGTCTGTGGCTATGGGTGCAACGACATCAAAAGGCTCTGCATCCGTAATCTGCAGCAAGGCTTTCAGCTGACGCTTATAGTTACGTTCCTGGCTCTCCGCCTGCACCACATTATATTCATCCTGTGCACGCTCCGCCGTGAACTGTGAGCACTCTGCCTTGGATATAGAACCGGCTCTCTCCATCTCCACGGCACGGTTCTCATTTACCTTTGCCGCCTCAAGCATGGCTTTGTTGACATTGACAGCCTCCTTGGTATAGAGTATCTGTATATACAACTGGGCTATCTGTTCCTCTATGCTGAGTGCAGATGCAAGAGAGTCTTGCACCGACTGTTGGTAAAGGTTCTCATTCTGCCGTATAGTGTTGCGGTTTCTGTTTCCATCCCATACCGTCCAGTTGGCATTCACCGAGTATGAGCCGTTATAACTGGTGGTTGACGTCTTTGTCTGCACCTGACCGTTCTGCACCATGGCTGTACCCGTAGCACGCCATGGCTGATATGCCACATTCTGCGAGGTGGAGAAACTGAGCGAGGGTAGCAGCGACGATTTTGAAGACAACACCGACTCCATATTCGTCTGCCTCTTCAGCCCTGCCTTCTGTAACGTTATGTTATTCTCCATGGCATAGCTGATACACTCCTCAAGAGTCCACGTCTTTGCACTGACAGTCAACGACACTGCCAGCAGTAACACACTGAGACATATCTGAAAATGCTTTGTCATTCCTTTCATCTACGTTGTAAACTATTCTTCTTTTCTAAGTTTTCCGTTACAAAATTACGGTTTTTCGACAAAACATCAAAATAAAATCGGCGTTTCCATATTAAAATAACATTATTTTTAGTTTTTATACATTCTTCTATCTTACATTCTCATTTAAGTTTCTGCTAAGGAAGAAGTTGCGTGTGCGCATGAAATACATTATCACACCTACCGCATTAACAACAGCCACTGCCCAGAACGCAGCGTCATACCCCATGTACTCGGCTATGACACCACCGAGAAGCACGCCGAGTCCCATACCCACATCCCACGATACGAGAATGGTGCTGTTAGCCGTTCCACGCTGGCTGTTTGGAGCCACGTTAATAGTCATATTCTGAAATGCCGGCCACATGTGACCGTTACCCAGTCCGATAAGCAGCGCCGAACCGTAGTAGCCCACGAAGGTGAGGAAAGAATAAGATGCCGGCATTACACTGGCAAGCGTAGGCAACAAGATAAATATGGTATAGCCCACAAGAGATATCAGCATTCCCTCACCGGCATTATGCGTAAGCAGTCCGCGTCCCAAGGCCTTCCTGCCTTGTATGCGACTCATCATCAGACCTATGGCACACAACATAAAGTATGTGCCTGTGCCACCTGTTATGCCAAGGGTTTCCTTTCCATAGATGGCTATATAGTTACTCAACACACCGAAACAGAAGCCGAAGCACACCATGTTCAGACCGATAAGCCATCCACGCAACAGGAAGAACCTGTCCCATGAGAACTGGAACTTGAGTGCCGGCGCATCTGCTACGCTTTTCCTTATCTTTACCCTGCTGTCTATAGCCCACCCTATGAAAGCCACGACGAGTGCGACCCAAAAGAGCAGTTCAAAGCTGTGGGTGGTGTTATACAGCCAGATGCCCACCGACGGGGCTATAGCCATGGAGAGGTTATTGCTCAATCCGTAGAAGCCTATACCCTCTGTGCGGCGGCTTGACGGCAGCACGTCTATCGCCACGGTGGAGTTAGCCACGGTGAGCGCTCCGAAGGGACCACCGTGCAGGGTTCTCAGTATGGTGAACGCCAGCAAGGTGCCGGCAGCGAGATAGCCTGCGAAGAAGATGGCGAAGGCGCCGTAGCACATCATCAGCACCGTCTTACGCGGAAAGGAGTCAACCACGCATCCGCTGAACGGGCGGAACATAAGCGCTGTGACCGTATAGCCTGACAACACCATACCTATCATATCCTTTGTGGCACCGAAGTGCTCACTGAGATACAAGGGCAGCAATGGTGTCAGCACATAGAAAGCGAAGAAAAGCATAAAGTTTCCCGCCATCACCTTGCAATAATCACTATTCCACAGTTTCTCTGTTTGGTTCATATTGCAAAGTTACAGTTTTTTTTTTGTTTCCAAGAACAAACATCAACTGTATTTTACTCAAGTGGAAAAAGTTTTGTATCTTTGCCGTTACTATGACAAAAACTGAGTTACGCAAGCATATAAGAAACATCACGAAGCAGTACACCCCTGCTCAGATAAGGGAGATGTCTGAGCCTGTCATCAACCGGCTCATGACATCTGACACACTGCGCTCTGCTTCCACTGTATTACTTTACTGGTCCATGCCCACCGAGGTACATACACATAGCCTCGTAAGGACATTGGCAAGCGAGGGACTGACTGTGCTGCTGCCACGCGTACTGAATGATACGGAGCTAACATTACACCGATATATTGACGACAGCAATATGCGGTGCGGTGCCTACGACATACTTGAGCCCACAACGCCTGCGCTGACAGACGAGGAGTGCCGGCAACTACTGACGAATGACGCCGTTGCCGTTATCCCCGGAGTAGCCTTTGACCGTGAGGGGCACCGCTTAGGTCACGGCAAGGGATATTACGACAGACTGTTATCAAAGTACCCATCCCTACACAAGACAGGGATATGCCTGCCCTTTCAACTATGCACCGACATACCACACGACGAGAATGACATAAAGATGGACGAAGTCATTTTTTCAGCCTAAAAATTTGTCTAAATAAAAAATACTTTGTATCTTTGTCTTTCCACTATTAATTCTTGTGCACTATGACTGTTACAGAAGAAGACATTCGGCGTAGAGCTAGCGAGGTATTCTCTGCTATGGAAAAGCGCTCCACTTTGGAGGAGATGCAGATGATTCACAAGGCTTTCGAGTTTGCCAGCGAGATGCATCGCAACCAGACCCGCAAAACAGGCGAGCCTTACATCATTCACCCGATAGCAGTAGCTAAGATAGCAGCATCAGAGCTGAAGCTCGGTGCGGCGCCCGTTTGTGCGGCTTTCCTTCATGACGTGGTAGAGGACACGCCTTGCACCAACGACAAGATACGCGAGATATTCGGTGACGACGTGGCTTTCCTCGTTCGCATCGTGACCAAGCAGAAGAAGCAGTCGTACAAGATGTCCAAGCAGCTTGACAATTTCAAGCAGATGCTTGACTCCATGCACTATGACATACGAGCCATTCTCATAAAGCTGGCAGACCGCCTGCACAATATGCGCACGCTGGACTCCATGCGTCCTGACAAGCAGATGAAGATAGCCGGCGAGACCGATTTCTTCTATGCCCCGCTGGCTAACCGACTGGGCTTTTACACCATTAAGGTAGAATTGGAGAACCTGTCTTTCCGTTTCCGATGTCCCGACATTTACCAGCACATCTCTGACCTGATAGAGAAAGACAAGGAGCGCGAGCATACACGTCTCAAATCATTTGGCAGTCAGATAGACCGCATATTGCAGGAGGACAACATAGAGTTCACCCGCGAGATAGTTTACAAACGTCCCTACAACATCTGGCGTAAGATGCAGACGCTTAACCAGGACTTTGAGCACCTGGAGGGCCGCCACTTCACACGCATTGTGTTTCCTGAGGATATGTATCTCTCTCGCAAAGACAAATGCCTACGCATATATTCTCTCCTTACCAACAACTTCAAAGAGAGACCTAACTCCATCATCAACTACGTGGACCAGCCTAAGCAGAACGGCTATCAGGCCTTTCACATGCAGGTGCTCTCCGACTACGGTGTATGGGAGGAGATACACATCCAGTCAGAGAAGATGCTGACCAAGTCAAAACTGGGTTATCTCTTTGACAGCGGGCAACGCGAGATAGACATCAACAAGTGGCTTGATGACTTCCGTAAGGTATTGAAGGATGTAGCAGAGCATCCGGAACAAAACAAAGACGGCTCTTATTTCATGCAATCCGTCAAGGCTTCGTTCTACAATGACGACATACAGGTATATACCCCGGAAGGCAAAGCCATCCTATTGCCAAAATCTTCTACTGCCATCGACTTCGCGTTTGACATTCACACCGAAGTGGGTATGCATGCCAAATACGCCAAGATAAACGGACATCTTGCCTCTATCAAGAATAAGCTGAAGCGCGGCGACAGCGTTGAGATTGGCACAGACCCTAATGTATGGCCGGGTGATGACTGGCCACAGCATGCTAAGTCATACAAGGCATTGAAGCACATACACATGTACCTTGACAGGAAACCTCGTCCTAAGTACCGCCGATGTCCTTGTTGTAACCCAATACCAGGCGAAGAGGTCATAGGCTTCAAGAACAATGATGATAGTATCACTGTGCACCGCCGCGATTGTTCGGAAGCCATAGGTCTTGCCACAAGATACGGCGACAGCATCGTGGCTGTTGACTACCAGTCTGAGAGCGACATACTCTACCCTGCCACCGTCACACTGAAGGCCGTTGATCGCCAGCATCTGCTCAGCGATATCATTGACAGCATATCCAACAAACTGCATCTTAGCATCAACGACCTGCACACCGTGACAGAGGATGAGATTGTAACGACGACTATCAATTTCTTCGTACATGACTATATGGAACTGCGCACCGTGGTGAGCAGCATCCTCAGCATCCCTGACGTTGATGAGGTCAGCTACCTCAATAAATAATGCATAATGCATAATGCATAATTCAAAATGCATAATTAATAATTAATAATTCAAGTTTCGCAAGTGCTCAACTTGTTGGGTTATCAGGTTATAAGGTTATAAGGTCATGAGGTGAAATATGTTTAATTGTGGTGAATAGTTGCCTAATATCACCTTAAAACCTTGAAGTGAAGCGACCTCAACGCTCGGCACGCAGTGACGCTTGCCTAAGCAAGAACCTTAAACCTCAACGAAACTGAAGCTTGCGAAAGTTGAGTAAATAACTTTTTTCGTCAAGAAGGAGACAAAGGAAGACGAAAGAAGATGAAAGACGCGAGCGGAGCGGCTTGTTGGCTGGTTTCTCCTTAAAAAGAGTTAATTTTTTTGTTTATTTCAAGTTTATTATATAATTTTGCACGCTGAGATACGTTAGGGTGTCACAACAAACACAGCACCCATTTTTATTAATCATTTCTAAACATTATTGCCTATAGAATTAATTTTACTCAAAACTAGATGAAAGTGAAAACTGACATCATTTACAGAAAGGTAAGATAATGGATAAACTGTCACAGCTAACTGATGAAGAGTTAGCTTTGGAGTATATGGAAGGCAATAACCGTGCGTTTGATATATTACTCAACCGAACGCAGACGGGCATTTTCTCATATATCGTATTTATTGTTCGTAACAGAGAGGTAGCTGATGATATCTTTCAGGACACGTTCCTCAAAGCTATACAGAAGTTACAGATGCGCAAATATTCACCCACGGGTAAGTTCAACGCGTGGATGATACGTATTGCGCATAACGCCATCATGGACTATTACCGTCGTCAGAAGGCAAAGCACCTGATAGACGCTGAGGGCGACGACCTGCTGATAGCACAGATGAGCGACAAGCAGATACTGGAGACCTCACGCGAGGACTTGCTTGCCAACGCACAAGTGATGGACGACGTACGCAACATGATAGACTACCTGCCTGAAGTACAGAGCGAGATAGTCAAGATGCGCTACTATCAGAATCTTTCATTCAAAGAGATATCTGAGATAACCGGAGCAAGCATCAACACTTGCCTGGGCCGTATGCGCTATGCTTTGATAAATATGCGCAGGCTGGCCAAGGAGAACCGCATGCAACTGCAACTGGTGTAATATCCTTGAACAAGCAACACAAAAACAACAATACTAAACAAGACACTACAACACATGGAGAATTTGATTATTACCGAGTCTATCAAGAATAGTCTTCTCGCAGCATCAAAATGGCTCAATTTCCTTACCATCCTTGCCATCATCGGCTCCGCTTTTATCGGAATTGCAGGCATTTGCCTTCTGCTTGTACCAATGCTTGGCATGGAAAAAGCAGGCGCCATGGGTGGCCTTGGCATCATCTATATAATACTTGCGCTGGCATACATATATCCAATAAAGAAAAGCTTAAGCGCCATACGCAACACACAAGACGCATTATACACCTCAAGACAAGAGTCATTAGACACTGCTGCTACCAATATTCATGAGCTTCTGCGCTATCTCGGCATCATGAGCATTGTAATACTGTCAATATACGTACTGATATTCATCATCGCTATGGTAATAACAGCACTCACATAAATTGCACAACAAAACCGTATATACACATTATTATATAAAAAAAGAGGATACGATGTATCCTCTTTTTTTTATAGACGTTTTAGTTCAGAAATCCTTTCCTGAGGATTCTCTGCCCTAAAGATATAGCTGCCCGACACAAGCACGTCAACACCAGCCTTCACAAGACGTGGAGCAGTTTCATTCTGCACTCCGCCGTCAACCTCAATGAGAGCCTTCGAACTGCTCTCATCTATCATTTGGCGCAGACGCTCCACTCTCTGTATGGTGTTCTCTATAAACTTCTGTCCCCCGAAGCCTGGATTCACACTCATAAGCAGCACCATATCCACATCCTCAAGAACATCCTCTATGGCACATAGCGGTGTTGACGGATTAAGCGTGACGCCGGCCTTCATGCCTGTGTCATGTATCTCTTGTATGGTTCTGTTGAGATGCATGGAAGCCTCATAGTGTACATTCATCATCATTGCTCCGAGCGCCGCTGTCTGACGAATATAGCGCTCCGGACGCTCTATCATATAATGTACGTCAAGAGGTTTGGTGCATACCTTTGCCACAGCCTCCAATACCGGGAAACCGAAAGATATGTTTGGCACGAAAGAGCCATCCATGACATCAAGGTGAAGCCAGTCGGCCTCACTACTATTTATCATCTCTATCTCACGGTCAAGGTGTAAGAAGTCTGCCGCGAGAAGAGAGGGGGAAACTAAAGTCATAACAGATGTTTAGTTAAGAAAGACAGGAATATATTTTCCTTCTACGTTAAGTGTGCGGAAAGAATGTGCATACTGACGAATTATCGACAGTGTGCTTTCTGACGGCATAAAATAATTAATAGGGTAATTTTGATTCATAGGCGGGTAAATTTAGTTATTATATATAGTTAACGCACGCCTATTCTTTTTATTATCAATATCACGCAAAAAAAGACAGGTATTTTTCAGATTATGAAAAACACCTGTCTTTTTGTTATCTGTCAACAGATGCGGATATCCGCCCCATTTACTTCACTTTGTCAACGATAGCCTTGAAAGCCTCAGGGTTGTTGATAGCGAGGTCAGCGAGCACCTTACGGTTAATCTCGATGCCAGCCTTGTGCAACATACCCATGAGTACAGAGTATGACAGGCCTTCCTGACGTGCGGCAGCGTTGATACGCTGAATCCACAGTGCGCGGAAGTTACGTTTCTTATTCTTACGGTCGCGATAAGCGTATGTAAGACCTTTCTCCCAAGTGTTCTTAGCTACGGTCCAAACGTTCTTGCGTGCGCCATAGTAACCCTTGGTCAACTTCAGGATACGAGTTCTCTTTGCCTTTGAGGCAACATGATTTACTGATCTTGGCATAGTTTTTTTACTTTCTTTTCAAAAAGATTAGACAATAGGGTTAATTAACGCAAGCACAACAGGTCACGTACCTGCTTCATGTTTGTTGTGTCAACGATTGTAGAACCGAGCAGGTTTCTCTTCTGCTTCTTGGTCTTCTTTGTCAGGATGTGACTGTGGTAAGCGTGATGTCTCTTAACCTTACCTGAACCGGTGAAAGCGAAACGCTTCTTAGCACCAGAGTTTGTCTTTACTTTTGGCATTTTTTGTTATGTTTATTAATTGTTATTAATTGCTGGGCGCATATACCAAGCGCCTTCGCTGTTATTTTCTTAGTCTTCTATGCCCTCGCGCAGCTTTGCCAAGGCCTCAAAGCCCTTAGCATTCTCTGCCAGGCCACCGTTCTGTGGTGCTTCGTCAGCCACTGACTGCTTGCCAGCCTCTGCTGCCTCAGCCTCGCGGCGCTCTCTGTCCATCTTCTGCTGTGACTTCTTAGCCTGACCTACCTTCTTAGGCGCAATAAAGAGGAACATCTTCTTTCCTTCCAAGCGTGGCATCTGCTCTACCTTGCCATACTCCTCCAAGTCATTGGCAAAACGCAGCAACAGCACCTCACCCTGCTCCTTAAAGAGAATTGAGCGGCCACGGAAGAACACGTACGCACGTACCTTATTACCCTCCTCGAGGAACTCCTTGGCATGCTTGAGCTTGAAGTTATAGTCATGGTCATCGGTCTGCGGTCCGAAGCGTATCTCCTTCACCTCAACCTTCACCTGCTTCTGCTTCATCTCCTTTGCCTTCTTCTTCTGCTGGTAAAGGAACTTTGAATAGTCAATGATACGACAAACAGGTGGCTCCGCATTAGGGCTTATCTCCACAAGGTCCACGCCCTGCTGACGGGCTATATCAAGAGCTTCTCTCGTAGGCATCACCGAGGAACCGTCCTCGCCGACTACACGTACCTCACGCACGCGGATTTGCTCATTGATGCGGTATTGGCTTTTTAAGTTTTGTTTTCTGTTGTCTTGTCTCATTAACTGTTTTTAAGTGGTACGATATTGTACTGTTTTACTTGCCTCTGTTACGCGTATACGCACAAAGCGAGTGCAAAGTTACAAATAAATATTGTAGTACTTGCAAAATAAGCGGGCTTTTTCTTTGTTTTTTATAATTATTTAACTTTTATCAATCAATTAAGAAAAATTGTTAATTAGTTATAACCATCACACCCGCAACCATGACTTTTATTTATTTTTTTATATCTTTGCACATCCAGACACACGAGAAAAAGACATTTATAATTAATGAACAAGAAAACTATCCTGACAATCCTCCTCTCCGTGCTTCTCTTCCCACTCGGCGCCGAGGCAAAGAAGAAAGCTAAGGAAGAGACCGTTCCACAACTAACCAACTACCCGAGCGCGACACTTGACAAGCAGCTATTCCAAGGCGGCGACGTGGTACTGAAAGGACATATCGCAGGCCTTCCTGAAAACGACATTCCTGAAGAAGAGCTTGCGAAAATCAACGGCAGGTTCTCAGTCATAATGTGTGACTACACCACAAATAGAGAGAAGCAGTCAGTTATCGAGTTCGGCAGTGACGGTACTTTCTCACTCAACATCCATGTCCCCCACCCTATGTTCCTATCAATATACCCGATATCCACGGTGTATGCCTGTCCTGGAGACACACTGGAGCTGACGATTGACCCGACAAAGCCCTCGAAAGAAGAGGGTGTCACATGGACCGGAACAGGAGTGAGCGGCGAGGTGACAAGGCTGTATGAAAAGATACACAAAGCGTACTGCGACATCCCATTGAATGGCATAGACAAGAAGAGCCCCGACTCCGTAATGATATGGAAAGACAAACAGGTGGAACAGCTTGACGACTTAGTGCGCCGCATGAACGCCGGTCTGCCCGAACTTGCGGAGTGCTCTCCCCTCGCCTCCGACATTCTGCGCACGCACATCATCGCCCAGCATCTGTACAGTATATGCTGCGGTTTTGATTATCAGGAGGAGGACAGCATCCCCGACATCGACTCTTACTGGCAGCGTTATTTCAGCTTTGCCGCCCCGCGCGAAAAATACCTGCTCGACAATCCGCTGCTGATGATAGCCGGTGACTTCTTTTTCTTCAACAGAGTAGAGTTCAGCCTGATGCGCCCGCTACAATCCTCTCACTGGGAAGGAAATACATGCCAGACGACCATAAACGAGCTTCGCGACAAACTGCACCTCAGCCCCACAGACTTCACCGCACAGGTGTGTCAGCTCCGCTCTTCCTGCTACGAGATATTCAACTGGTACAAGAATGACAATGACAAAGCCGCCGACATCATGGCTGCCACACTGCCAGTCATCACCCACCCCGAACTGTGTCGTCATGCCGTACGCGCATACCGCGACTATGTAAAGAAATACGAGATAAAGGTAGAGGAGCAGAAGCCCCTGACCAAGGGCGACAGCATTTTCCAGCGCATCATTGAGCCATACAAGGGCAACGTGCTGTATGTTGATTTCTGGGCAATGTCATGCGGTCCGTGCCGCGCCAAGATGCTCCACATGCGCGACGAGGTAGAGGCAAACAAGGACAAGCCCGTGAAATACATATATATAACATATGACACACCAGAGGAATGCCGCTCTTTCCTCGAACCTAACAACATCAAGGGTGAGCACATCCACGTCACACAACAGGAATGGGGCTACCTGTCAGAGAAATTCAATTTCAGCGGCATCCCGTTCATCGTCCTCTTTGACAAGCAGGGCAAACAGCGTGACGACACAGACGTGGAACACCTGCTGAAAGAATAGGAAAAAAAGAATTGACGAAGTGTCACAAAAACAGGCATTTTGCTTACTATTTGATTTTAGCAACCCTCAAAATACGGGGATTTTTGCCACCAGACAACCATCTGGACGCAAAAATCCCCTTTTTTGCGCCATTTTGCAAAACACTATGTTTCAGAGCCTTAACAAACACACGATTATTCCGCCCATGCTAACACATCGCTTTTCAGGGCGTAAAAGCATAGCTTTCACGATGTAAAACGATAGCTTTGACAGTGTAAAAGCTATCGAATGACAACCTAAAAGCTATCGAATGACAACATCGGACACGAAAAACGACAGAAAAAGCCGACATTCAAGCTCCCGAAACATGATTATCATGTCTCTTTCTAACTTTTCCGCTGCAAACCGCACAATGACACAATGCTGTAAATTTATGTATTCTGCTTACATTTTGACAATTCAATGACACATACAAGTATGCCAGCCTGCCACCTCATCTTTACACGCCAGCGAGACAAGAAAAGTAACGCCATGATGAAAAAAAACGACATTTTCTTTTGTCTTGTCAGTAACTTTAAGTATCTTTGCCATAGGAATATATTTTACACACACGGATGAACTATCAACTTGACCTTCATGGCGAGATGCTCATGGAGCAATACCATGAACGCCTCTCCACATACAAGCGCATAGAACAACTGGCTATTGGCGCATTGCGCCAGGCTCTTGACACTCAGCGTGTAAGGGTAACCGCCTTGGAATCTCGTATCAAGGCGGCAGACTCCTTGGCGGGGAAATTAGAGTTGAAGGGAGCGAAATACAACTCACTTGACGATGTGACGGACATCCTCGGCATACGCATAGTAACATTCTACGGTACGGACGTGGACAAGGTTGCCGCCATCGTCAGCGAGATATTTGACGTGGACTGGAGGAACTCCGTGGATAAGCGCAAGCTGCACCGCCTTGACAGTTTCGGCTACAACTCACTGCACTACATCTGTCATCTGCCAAAGAAGATATCAGAAGATGCAGATATGCCGCAGCTTAACGAACTGCCGTTTGAGATACAGATGCGCACAGCCTTGCAGCATGTATGGAGCGACCTTGACCATGACACGAAATACAAGGGTGACATAAAGATACCACGCGAGTACCTGCGCCAGTTTAACAGGCTCGCCGGTATGCTGGAACTTATTGACGAGGAGTTTGACCGTCTGCGTAACGCCCTGGCCGACTACCGTCGCCAGATGCTGACGCTGCAGGCATCAGGACAGTTGGACAATGTATATCTGAATGCCGACACCTTCAGGCAGTTCCTTGACACGCGGCCGTTCAACTGCCTCAATCAGCGTATTGCCTCCATCAACCAGGCAGAGCTATACCCAGCACCGATGATGTACTTCCTGCTGGTTTTACAAGAGTTAGGCATGGAAACCCTCGGCGACGTCAACCGGCTAATAGAAGACTACAGTGACGACGCATTCAAGTTAGCTACATCACAGCTTGGAACCACCGACATCGACATCCTCTCTGAGAACATCGGTCTGCAGAACCTTTGCTATGTATATATACTGAAGAAAGGAGGCGGAGCGACAGAGCTGTGCAAGGTCATAGACCTGCTGAACGGAAGCGACCCTAACAACATAGAGATAGCAAACGAACTTCTCAAGCATGCACGAGAGCTCACGCATAAGTCGCAAGAGGCCAGCGACGCCGCCAACACAAAGAAATCATAACCCTAAAACCTGATACACAATGAAACAACATATCGACACCTCTTTGCTTGACCGCGCCATAACCTTCGCCGTCAAAGCACACCAGGGAGTGGAAAGAAAAGGAAAAGGGTTTCCATATATCGTACATCCCATGGAGGCCGTCTGCATAGTGGCAACCATGACCAATGACCAGGAACTTCTGGCAGCAGCAGCACTGCATGACGTGATAGAGGACACCGATACCACCGCCGACGACCTGAAGAAGGAGTTCGGAGAGCGTGTCGCTATGTTAGTAGAAGCCGAGAGTGATGACAAGTCAGGAGGCTCGAAGGCCGAGACATGGCACCAGTGCAAGCAGGACACCCTTGACAGACTGAGAAACGCCGACCTTGACATCAAGATAGTAGCCTTGGGCGACAAGCTATCCAACATGCGGGCCATAGCCCATGACTATGCTGTACTGGGCGACGAGCTGTGGAACAGGTTCACAGTAAAAGACCCTGCAGAACATGCGTGGCGCTACCATGCGCTTGCCGAGGCACTGAACGACTTATCTGATACCGACGCCTATAAAGAATTCCACACATTAGTCAATAAAACATTTGGAACCTTATCATGAAAAACATCTTTAGCAGATTTACTCCAAAGTCACAACGCTCGAAAAGCAACATTGCTATCATACTGACTGCGGCCATACTGATAGAGGCTACAAGCGCCATACAGTATTTCTATGCAAAAGAAGGCATACGCAAAGAAGTGGAGCAACGTGCCGAGGGCGAACTTCAGGCCAAGAGCCTTGAGATACGCAACGTAAAGAACATCGTGGAAGTAGCGGTGGCAAATACGGTGTGGGCTGTGGAGCAACGGCTGTCTGAGCCAGACTCACTGGAAGCCGTAACCCGCAGGATGCTGGCAAGCAATGAGTATATAGTGGGCAGCACTGTGGCATTCAAGCCTTATTACTACAAAAGCAAAGGACGGCAGTTTGCACCATACTCCTACAAGAGTGACGGAAAGACAATAAGCAAGCAACTGGGCACCAAGGAATATGACTATCACTCCATGGAGTGGTACACCAAGCCTATGCAGACCGGTAGCGGATACTGGAGCGAGCCGTACTATGACAAGGGCGGAGGAGAGATGATGATGGCCACATACAGCAAGCCCATACATAACCCTGCCGGCAACATCGTAGCTGTGCTTACCGCCGACGTGTCGCTCGACTGGCTTTCACAGGTTATCAATGCACACCACATCTACCCCGGTTCATATAACGTACTGTTGTCACGCGAGGGCCAGATTATGGCATGTCCCGTGGAGACGCTTATCATGCGCAACAGTCTGGAACATGTATCATCGAAGATGGAGGACAGCACCATAAGCCACATCAACCGCAAGATGCTGGCAGGAGAGAATGGTCAGGCCACCGTACGCGATGACAAAGGCGAGAAAAAATATGTGTTCTATGACCAGATGGATGACGCCACAGGATGGTCTATGGCGGTGGTATGCACCGACAGCGAGATATTCCACGACCTGAGACATATAACATTCATGCTCGGACTGTTAATGCTCGCAGGCATGGGACTGCTGGGCTTCATCATCTGGCACTCAGCACGCAGCACACGACGTCTGGAGCAGATAAACACTGAGAAGAAACGCATACAAAACGAGCTGAGCGTAGCACGTGCCATACAGATGTCCATGCTACCAAAGAGCTTCCCGCCCTACCCTGACTGCGACTCTATCACCATATACGGACAGCAGACCCCGGCGAAGGCTGTAGGCGGCGACCTATATGACTTCTACATACGCGGCAACAAGCTGTTCTTCTGCATCGGAGACGTCAGCGGCAAAGGTGTGCCGGCGTCACTGGTGATGGCAGTCACGAAGTCGCTGTTCCGCACTATCTCTGCCCATGTGTCAGAGCCTGACAACATCGTCAGCCAACTGAGCGACAGCATAGCCGAGGATAACGATATGAATATGTTTGTAACACTGTTTGTAGGTGTGATAGACATGTGTACCGGCAATATGCGTTACTGTAATGCCGGACATGACGCCCCACTGCTTATATCTGAGGATGGCAAGCACCTGGGACTGCTGCCCGTTGACAGCAACATACCGGCAGGTGTCATGAAAGACTGGCATTTCACCCGTCAGGAGACGCTGATAGACAAAGGCACCACTATATTCCTATATACCGACGGACTGACGGAGGCTGAGAACTTTGAGCATAAGCAGTTTGGCGAGCAGCGTCTGCACGATACTGCGAAAGCAGCTTGTATTGACGGCAAGCCGTCGCCTGTCACCATAATAGAACAGATGACAGAGGCTGTGCATAAGTTCGTAGGCGGGGCTGAACAGAGCGACGACCTGACGATGATGGCAGTACAATACACTCCGCAAAAGGACCGTGCCAACATACAAAGGCAGCATACCATCACCCTGCCTAACGACATAGAGAAAGTGCCGCAGCTACATGAGTTCATCAGCAGCATTGCCGAAGAAGCAGGACTCGACATGTCTGAGAGCATGGGGGTTGACCTGGCCGTGGAGGAGACAGTGGTCAACGTAATGAACTATGCCTATCCCAAGGGAACTATGGGCGTAGTCAACATCGTAGCCACCACCGACGAGAATTACCTGACGATTACCATCAGTGACAACGGCAAGCCTTTTGACCCCACTAAACAGAGCGACATTGACACCACTCTGTCTGCAGAGGAACGGCCTATAGGAGGACTGGGTATATACCTGGTGCGACAGATTATGGACGACATAAGCTATGAGCGCAAGGATGGCAGGAACATACTGTCTCTGAGAAAGGTTCTGGGGCACAAAGTCGAAGAGCAAGTGCCAGAGGCCTGAGGCAGATACACGGAGGAAGTGATTACCCCTCCTTCCCTGAAGAGCATCGAGGGAGCAAAGAATAAAGACGATTAAAATATAAAGATAAAAGAAATAGCTATGATTTTTGAAGTAAAAGAAAACAACGAGAAAGTGCTTGCCACTGTCAGTGGACGACTTGACACTCCGTCGGCAGTCAGCGCACAGCAGGAGATTACTCCGCTGCTGGAGAACGCCGACAAAGAGATTATCCTTGACTGCAGCAACCTTGAGTACATCAGTAGCTCCGGTCTCCGCCTGCTGTTGACTATCCGCAAGGAAGCAGCCGCCAAGGGAGGCAAGGTCATCGTAAAGGACATTAACGATGACATCAAGAAGGTCTTTATGATGACAGGTTTCTTCAACCTGTTTGAGATAAAGTAAAAAAAAAGAGGATGTGTCAAAACTACTGACACATCCTCTTTTCTTTTATGTAATGCGAGATCTTATTTCAATGCCTCAACATCACGCTTTACGTTGGAGCGTATCTTCGTGAGATACTGTTTCATACGCTTAGCGTCCTTGTTGTCTATGATATCAAGTAACTCCTTGAGCTCTGCACGAATCTGGTCCACCTGGTCATGGGTGTAAGGGTTGAAGAGCACTTCCTGCAAGAGGTAGTCATCCTCATTAAGCACGCCCTTGGCAATACGCAGATGGCGCTTGAAGGTTGTACCAGGGGCATCCTGATGCTTCATTACCGCAGAGAACACGAAGGTGGAGACAAACGGAATAGACAGGGAGTATGCCACGGTCTTATCGTGCTCCTCGAAAGTGTACTCGTAGATATTGAGGTCAAGACGGCTGTAGAGGTCCTTGAAGAAGCAACGTCCCATATAGTCGCCCTCGCTGATGATGATGGCGTTCTCCTCTGACAGCTGGTTGAGATTAGCGAATGTAGGACCGAACATCGGGTGGGTGCTGACATATCGCTTACCCGTCTGCTCATAGTATTCCTTCAGTCCTGTCTTTACCGATGCAATGTCACTGAGGATTACGTTGTCAGGAAGACATGGCAGCACCTCATTGAACGCAGGTATGGTGTATTTCACCGTAGCTGCATTGATTACGAGTTCCGGCTCAAAAGCCTTCACCTCCTCCAGTTCCGTGAAACGCTGACAATTATATGTAAAGCGCAGGCGCTTAGGGTCTTTCTCATATACGCCCACCTCATGGTCAAAGCTTAGCAGGTCAATGAAGAATGAGCCCATCTTGCCTGCTCCAAGTATAAGGATTTTCATTTCTTTGTCGTTTAGAGAATTACTGGTTAACTATCTCAAGCTGCTGGCGCACAGACTCCTCGTGTATATGCTCAAACACCTGCTTAATGAAGTCTGAGCTCATACCTGTGAGCGAGCCCTGCACTCCACGCTTGTCAAGAATCTCGTTGTAACGGCCTGTCTGCAGCACCTGTATATTATGCTCCTTCTTGTACTGGCCTATCTCACGGCACACACGCATACGCTTAGCAAGAAGCTCCACGAGGTCATTGTCTATATTGTCAATCTGCTGACGCAGCAACTTGATGTTCTCTGTGGTGAAGGTGTTATCACGTGCCACGAGCATACCCACGATGTAGTCACACACCTCAGGTGTTACCTGCTGCTTAGCGTCACTCCAAGCCTTGTCTGGGTCGCAGTGAGACTCTATCATCAGACCGTCAAAACCGAGGTCGAGCGCCTGCTGTGACAACGGAGCTATAAGCTCACGCTTACCACCCATATGTGAAGGGTCACATACGATAGGCAGGTTTGGTATGCGGCGACGCAGCTCGATAGGTATCTGCCACATAGGAGCGTTACGGTACATAGACTTGTCGAAAGAAGAGAAGCCACGATGTATGGCTGCCATCTTCTTCACTCCTGCCTGGTTGATACGCTCCATGGCGCCTATCCACAACTCAAGGTCAGGGTTAACAGGATTCTTCACCAGCACAGGGACCTCTAATCCCTTCATGGCATCAGCCAACTGCTGCATAGCGAATGGATTGGCTGATGTACGTGCGCCTATCCACAGCATATCGAGTCCGTACTTCATGGCCAGCTCTACGTGCTCAGGAGTAGCCACCTCGGTACCGATAAGCATACCTGTCTCTTTCTTCACCTCAGCCATCCATGCGAGCGCAGGCTCACCATGGCCCTCAAAGCCACCCGGCTTAGTACGTGGCTTCCATACTCCGGCACGGAACATGTGGCAACCTTTTATCGCCAGTTCCTTGGCTGTTTGCATTACTTGTTCTTCTGTCTCAGCTGAGCAAGGACCAGCTATCACGAAAGGTCTTTTTGAGTCGCTCGGCAAGTTAAGTGGTTCAAGTTCTAATTCCATAGTTTTATAGCGTTTTTGTTATTATTCAATTATTTTTCTATTACCATTTTACGTATGCGCTCCAAGGCGAGCTGTATCTTGTCGTCCTTTGCACAGAGAGAGATGCGTATATAGCGCTCACCGTTTGAGCCGAAGATAAAGCCCGGCGTGATGAATACACGCGCCTCATGAAGCACACGCTCTGTCAGTTCCTCACAGGTCTTATAGCGGTCAGGGATGCGTCCCCACAGGAACATTCCTACAGAGTGCTTGTCATACTTACACTCCAGCACATCCATTATCTGCTCTGCTATCTCACGGCGGCGTCTGTAGTTAACGTAGTTATTCTCATGATGCCACTCGTCGTCGTTGTCATAAGCCACTGCCGCTGCTAACTGTATGCCACGGAAGGTGCCGCTGTCAATGTTTGACTTTATCTTGAGTATCCATGATATGAACTCGCTGTTGGTGGCTACCATACCTACACGCCAACCCGGCATGTTGTGGCTCTTTGACATAGAGTTGAACTCTATGCAGCACTCCTTTGCTCCCTCCACCTGCAGTATGGACTGCGGATTGTCATTGAGTATAAGGGAGTATGGATTGTCATTGACTATAACTATATTGTGCTTACGCGCGAAGCTGACCAGCTTCTCATAGGTCTCACGACGTGCGTTGCCACCTGTAGGCATATTAGGATAGTTGGTCCACATCAACTTCACGCGGCTCAGGTCCATCTGCTCCAGCTGGTCAAAGTCTGGTTGCCAGCCGTTGTCCTCGCGCAGGTCATAGTTCACTATCTTCTGTCCAAGGATTTTTGAGAGAGAGGTATAGGTAGGATAGCCTGGGTTTGGCACCAGTACCTCGTCGCCGGGGTTGCAGAGTGCGAGGGTAACGTGGAGTATTGCCTCCTTGGAACCTATCATAGGCTGAATCTCTGTGGCAGGGTCAAGGTCCACATTATACCAACGCTTATAGAACCCAGCCATGGCCTTGCGTAACTCCGGTGTACCCACTGTAGGCTGATAGCCATGAGCGTCAGGGTTATATGCCGTGCGGCAAAGTTGTTCAACGGTAGCCGCTGACGGTGGCATATCAGGTGAGCCGATGGCCAATGATATAATATCCTTGCCCTCAGCGTTCAACTTTGCCACTTCTTTCAGTTTGCGGCTGAAGTAATACTCTTGTACCGTAGAGAGACGGTCGGCTGGCTGTATCTTATACATATAAGTCTTGAGTTTTGACCCACCCCGGCCCTCCCTGCAAGGGAGGGAGCTGTAAGCGAGGGGGAGAAGTTTTTATAAGTTATGAGTTTTGAGTGTCCTATTAATTATTAATTATGCATTATCAACTACGCCGAGCGATATTCTCCTAATATAATAAGGTCGCGCGTGAGTGGTATGATAGCGTCTATGCTCTGTCGGTAACGAACGAGGTCATCGTATGTTACGTCAACATAGAACAGGTATTCCCATTCCCTGCCGATAATAGGCAGCGACTGTATCTTCGTGAGGTTTATCTTGTAGAACGACAATATAGACAGCACCTGTGAGAGAGAACCTTCCTCATGAGGCAGGGAGAACACTATGCTCGACTTATCTGTATCGTTCAGCGCGCGCAGGAAGTCTGCCTTGCGAGGGTCTGTCATTATGAGGAAACGGGTGTAGTTATGCGGATTGTCCTCTATGTGATTCTCCAGCACCTCGAGTCCGTACATCGCTGCAGCGTCAGCATGGCAGATGGCAGCAACGCCCTTCAGGGATTTCTCTGCAATCTCCTTGGCTGAGCCTGCGGTGTCCTCACGTTCCACCATCTTCAAGTTAGGGTGGCGGCTGAGATAATGCTGACACTGTGCCAATGCCACAGGATGGGTGTGCACCTCTGTAAGTTCGTCAAGCGTCTGTCCGGGCAGTGCACAGATGCAGTGGCTGATATGGGTTTTGTGCTCACCCACTACGGCCATACCCGACTCTCTGAGCAGTTCATAGTTATGAAGCAACGAACCGGCTATGGTATTCTCTATGGCCATAATACCTATGACCGTAGGGTCTTGCTTCATATTCTCAAACACCTGCTCAAAGGTGGCACAACAGATAATCTGCAACTGGTCACCCTGGAAGCAGTGTCGCGCCGTTATATCGTGGAAACTACCTAACTCACCTTGTATTGCTATTCTCTTCATATCTCAAAAAAAATCCCGCATGGCGTAAGGCTATGCGGGAAATTAAAGTTATTGTGTTTCTTACTTTATTCTCTTAAGTTGAACTACATCACGCAACTTCCCGCTTCACAGTGCCCTGCAAAGTAAAAGTAAAAGAAGTATGCGTAAGAATTGTTCATTATATCTGATTGGTTTATCAATTTTCGGGTGCAAAGTTACATTTTTTTCTTGTAACCTCCAAATTTTTTCATACTTTTTTGCTTAGAAACTGAATCTGAAGCCGAAACGCACGCCGTTCTTTGTGGCTGTAGGCAGTTCGTGATAGTTTATGCGGTGCACGTATTCCACGGAGAGCACCTTTAATATATTATGTATGCCCACGCGGAACTCCATGTATGGCTCATGAGGATTCATCAGTGCCACACCCGTAGGGAAGACCATCAGGCGGTCATTGTTCTTGTTAAGGTCAAGGAATGGATTGTTCTTGTCTGACAACCCGCCCCACAACACATTGAAGCCTATGAGCTCACGCCATTGCAGACGCTTCAGAAGCGGTATGCGGTTAAAGAGTTTTCCATTGAGGTCCCACTCCATCAGCACTGATGCATAGCGGTCATTGAGGAACTCCATATTATTTATAAGTTCAAACGTCTCTCTCTGCCATATATATGACACGTTTGCCGCCGGCGCAATAAGCAGTGGGAAAGGCACCTGGTTCCACTGCAAACCACCTTTCACGTTAATATCGAGTCTGCCCCATGACTTGAGCCACTGGCGGTAATATATGCTTGCCTCTGTCACATTATAGTTATACTGTCCGCCCATGAAGCCCTTGATACCTATGGTATGCTTCAGCTTGAACACCGGCGCGTCGCGGTTGACACCCGTGCGCTTCTGCTTTGAGTTTACATAGGTCTGACCAGGAGAGTACTGCAACTGTACCCACACCTCACTGATTCTGAACTTACCTTGCGAACCCTCGGGCAATGTCTCTGTGAACTTCTCAAAACGAAGATGGCCGGCGCCCTCATTCTCCTCAAACTTCAGTCCGCCCCTGACGGCGAAGCCCCAGTCTTCCTCACGTACGAAGTCTATAGACTGGCGTTTGTAGAATGCCTGGTTCATCACCTTTGTCCATTTCCATGCCGCGAAGAGGTTATCCTTGTCCACATTAAGGAACTTATCTGACGGCGAGCAGATGTCATACGTGCTGGTGAACGATATGTTGCGCATAGGGAACTCGTCAGGCGAGTATGCCTTTTTGTTGAACGAGTAAGTGAGCGTGCCGCCATAGTAGGTGTTGTGGCTGCGGAAGCCGTGAGACACGTATCCCTTGAGGAATAGGTGCGGGTTGAGGTTGGCCGTGGTTTGTGCCGACACACGCATACGGAATCCGTCGATGTCGTTAGTGGATATCATAGAGTTGATGGGACCTATGTCAACCTTGCTGGGATTGTCGCCCTTGGTAGTCTCCACATAGTTCTCAAGCACTGCCTTCATGCCTATGAGCAGCCAGCCGAAGCCCTTGGTGCTCTTCATGCCCTGCAGGAAGTTGTCCATGCCCTTCTCGCCATTGGTCAGCTCCACCTCGCGGTTTATCTCCCAGTACTCCTTGTCGCGCATCTCTGAGTAGGGGTCACGTTTCTCCAGTGCCTTGCCACGGAATATCTTGTCGTCTATAGGGTCGAAAGAGTAGTCACCGCGCCGGCTGGTGCGCGTGATCAGGAAGTTGCCTGCCTGTCCTACCAGCGACATCTCTACCAGCATGTCGTTGTTTACGAGTACCCAGTCGCCCGATGGCAGGTGCAGGTACTCCTGGTCAATAGACATATTACGCACGAAGTTAACGTCGGAACGCTTGGGTATGCTGAGGTGTACCTTCTTTACGTGCAACGTGGAGTCCTTAAGTATCCACAGGTCACCACGGAAGCCAAAGTCCTGCTGGTTATTAGGCATAAAAGACACCTGTATGCAGGAATCCTTGTCCACCTCCAGCGTGTCCACTATATAGAAACGGTAGAAGCCTATGGCATCCTTGCCTATAGGCGAAGTAAACGGGAATTGCAGAAGACGTACCTGGTCATCATATATGTCAACCTCCGTAAACACCTCCTTGGCCAGTCCGGTGAAGAGGTCCCCCGTCTCCAGCAGGTCGTTCACGCCCTTGCTGTGCTCTGCGTCAATGTATATACGCTCTTTCTCGGGACTCTTGCGGTAGTAGCGGTGAAACACCTTCTCGTTGGTGATTACAGGCAACACCGCCTTGCCCGTTATCGGATTTATCTCTATCTGATCCTTAAGCCACTGCTTCTTGGCATAGGCACCCTCTGTGAGTTGTTTCTCTGTAATGTCATTGAGCGAGATTGTCATCTTCTCATAGTTACGGTATTGGAAGAAATCCTTGTTCTCCAACTTCGTCTGCTGCTTAGCAGCAATCACACGACGCATCAACTCAACGGCGGGATTGTCCTTACGGGAGTATTTCGATTTCTTAGACTTCACGACAACCTCCTCAAGGTTCTTTGAGTCCGGTTTCAGCTTTACAACAAGATGTTTCAATGTACGGTCTGTCACAGCATAGGTCTTAGGCTTATAGCCTACGGCAGAGAACGTGAGGTTCCAGCCAATGCGACGGTCAATGGAAAACTGTCCCCAACCATCACTTATCACTGCATAATGGTGTCCGCGATATGTGACACTGGCAAAAGATATGCTGTCGCCCGTGTCTGCATCCACCACAACGCCCGTTATCTGCGCCTTAATCGCTGTGGACAAGACACAAAGCAATGCGGTAAGAAATATTATTTTGATATGCTTTGTCATTTCACTCATCTTTTTTCCTTATTATTTCACTAACCTATTGACACAACCTTTTCTTGTTTACATCTAATCTGTTGTGCAATATACAGATATACGATACAAATTTACAAAAAAAAGATGACACACTGCAAAACTATTTCTACCCTTTGAAGTTTTCTCTATTATTCTTGATTTATAACAATTCAAATATCATTCAGGTTATTCCCTGATTGCGAAAAACTTATCTGCTCAAAAATGCATAACCACAGAATCAAGCCAAGCCCTAAGATTGCGATAACAAATGAGTTACAGCTACAACATAGGTATAGCTTATGCTATCATAACAGTATAGATATGAGCCTTTCGCTTAATCTTCATATTGTGTAGTATCCTCTATTCCTGCTGCAGCGAGGGCTTCACGACGCTCCGTGCATGTGCCGCACTTGCCGCAATGTTTCTCCCCACCCTTATAGCATGACCACGTCCTGGCATAATCCACACCCAGTCGCTTTCCCCTTACAGCAATGTCCGTCTTTGTTATATTAGTATAGGGTGCAAGAATGGTAAGGTGCTCATAGGTTCCTGCGCTGATTGCCTTGCTCATAGACTCAACGAACTCCGGACGGCAGTCTGGATAGATAGCGTGGTCTCCACCATGGTTAGCCATCATGACGTGTTTCAAGCCGTTGCTCTCAGCCATACCGGCAGCCACGGCAAGCATAATACCATTACGGAATGGCACCACCGTACTCTTCATATTTTCATCATCATAACTGCCTTCTGGTATATCTTCTCCACCTATAAGCAGCGAGGACTTAAAGTATTGCTGCATAAACGACAGGGGGATTATGATATGCTTCACTCCCAACTGCTTGCAATGCCAGGCAGCGCACTCCAACTCCTTGGCATTATGCTTACTGCCATAGTCAAAACTTAATGCCACGGCTATTCTGTCCTTGTACTCGTACAACATTGTAGTGGAATCCATACCTCCACTGAAAATAAGAAGTGAGTCTTTGGTGTTCATCGTTTACAGTTTATAGTTTATAGTGCATAGTTCATAGTGCATAGTTTCCAACACAGATGTTAACTGCGAACCATGAGCTATGAACTAATTAAAGAATGTCCAACTAAGTCCCAGCCTCAGCACTCGCTGATTAAGCGGATAATGAGGTGTGAGGAAATAATTAGGATTGCCACTGCCGGCGTTCACATGGCTCATCATGACAAAGAACCTGCAGTGTCTGAGTTTGAAATTACAATATGCGTCTATAATCGGATAGTTACCTACCTTTGTTCGTACACCAGAATTCTCCTGTACCGCATATTGTGACAACTGCGGCACGTACTCCGGTGCATTATATTTGGTAAAGTAACGCACATCGGCACCAAAATGGACACTTAACACCCGGGCAATACGGAAGTCAATATATAAGTTAGACCAGATGTTAAGTGCCGGCACTGGCAATATATCATTGTCAGAACTCTGCTGGAAGGTTATCCTGTTCTCCCAGTTGAGTATGCCGAGCTTGAAATCCTGATGCAGTGCCAGCGTCAAGAGACTGATGTTCTTAGACGTCTGACGCATATTTGCCGTATAACCTGTTATCGTTCCTTTATCTCCACGGTTATAGCTTACGCCCAAATATGTCAGGTTTTGGAAATTATCGTATGCAACGCGCAGTGCGGTGCGTGTACGGCTCAGTCTGAACTCGCCCTCAAGATGAGTCTGCATCTGCTGACTGAAGTCATCATTGTCCCACCAGAAGTGTTTGGAATGATACGTTGCTTGATAGAATGTAGGAGCAACAAGACTGTACGAAGCTTTCAACAAGGTGCTTACAGAGTCACGTTCTGACAATCGGAAATTCAAATCCCCCTCACCACTGAGAAGTATATCACCAAAGTCGTCACCTATCACGCCAAACTCTCCAGACAACTTGTAATGCAATACTTTGCCCGTGGTTTTGAGTATCTCACCGCCGACATTAATGGCACTCTCGTTATATGAGAGTCTGCGGGCAGTGTCGATATCAGGCAGGTTATAATGGCGCAGGTTATGGGATATATACACCTTTGCCCCCATCGGCACATATTTATTAAAGCCCTCAAGCAGACCGACAGCAAAGATATTCTTTATATCAAAATATGACGTACGGTCATACAATGAATCTCCCAACGCCCTGTCATCTATTATCGCATAGCGATTAAGATACAGGTCTGCAGGTGTCTTGTAGCCAATGTATGTATGGTTGTAGTTGCTCAGCTGCAATGTATGTATGAAACTGGTTACCGGCACATACTCTTCCTTTGTCCATGACGTATCAGCCGCCACCGTATCTCGCAATGCAGCAAGGCTGTCCTCCATCTGCTTCTTCTGTTCTGCCAGACGCTTGATAACATCCTTTATAGAATCACTGTTTATATCGCCCACCACCTTTGCATCCGCAGGTCTGCCTGAGAAAGATGTTGCACCTGACGAGGTCTTTTCAGTCTTCCTCTCTGATTGCTTCTCACTCTCAAGTTTCTCTTTAGCCGCCTTCAAGGCAAAGCGTTTGGCCTCTTTCTCTTGCTCCGTCATAGGAACAGTACGATAGAATCCTACATTATAACGATGTGAGAGATTCAAGTGGAAAGCATTGGTGCGGTTCCAGTTGTCTGTTAACAGCACTGGTATCTCGCTCTCTGAGTATGACTCATTATATATCTCAGGGTGAGTTATATAGTTGTCATCTGTAATACCACCGTTCTCCTTTGTCTTCATATGGTCAAAGGACATTGACAAATGTGCCTGGTAGCGCTCTCCTATATAAGAGCCCCACATGGTATAGTCAAACAAAGCGGTGGACTGGTTTTGATAATATCCCCTTCCGTAAAGATAATCAAACTTAAAGCCAATACCTGTCTCCTTGTTCACATTTACCGCGAACAAAGCCTTGAGATGGTCTTCTCCATTGGTGCGGTTACCGCAGCTATTGAAAGACACATTGGTAATCGGTGAAAGAGTATTGGTAAAACGAAGTTCTGACGGAGGCGTTATGAAATACCCGTATGGCTCCGTAAAAGGAAAGAGTGGAGCATAATCACGATCTGTAGCAATACGAGAGATACGCGGCGCTCCCAGGTTTCCCGTGGTATTATATTCTCCATACCTGCCAGTGGTAAATATTGAATTCATAAACAGATGCTGAGCCGTATCAAGCTCAACTTCTTCCCTGTCTCCAAACACATCATCTATCGTCCATACATTCATCCCCTTCGGCACTTCCTTATGACTCGCCTTCAAGGAGTCTGCCGCATTACGATTAGGGTTAAACGTATTATCGACGACGTTGAAACCGTCATCGAAATTTGATGTCTGCGCACCTATAATGCTACAGATAAAAAAAAGTATTACAAGTGTTATGCTGCGTCTCATTACTTCTTCATTCGCAACATACATTCTGACATTTTCATAACAACGGCGATAATCACTATCACCGTGCCCATCAGTTCTATGCGCGTATTACTGCGATACCACACCCCGTATGCATACAATGCCGCACCTGCCACTCCTGATATTATAAAGAGCAGATTAAGCACCTGACGTATTTTGAATACCACGTCCTGCTTCTCTTCCGGCTTTGCATACCTACGCCGAGAGCGTATCTCTATTCCTTCCTCTGTTTCTGCCATAACGATATATTACTTCAGGGCGTTTGCTATGTTACGGAATATCTCGTCCTTCCTGTCAATGGTCTTCATGCGGAATTTCTTCACCCCACCTTTCTGAAAACCATCTTTTTTCTTGTTCAAGGCATTCTCGTCTGAAATCATATCTTCAGCAGGGAACTGTCCACCCCCTGCGCGGTCAGCCTCATAGACATAGCTCATGCTTTTCATTACGACCTCGCAACGTCCGTCTATGCAATATACCAACAACTGGTATGCGAACTCCGCCTGATCAAGAGACAGGGCTGTATTCTGGAACACCATCTTCTCTACAAAACGTGCTCCTATCTGATACTCTTCCTCGTTAACGGCTGCCACATTGCTTTTCTCAGTCTGTCGCTCATCCTTCGTCATCTTCTGAAGGAAAGAGAGCATGATATCATATATCTGCTTTGCGCTCTTGTCGTCAGCATAGAAATACTTCTGCCATACTATTTTGTTACCGACCATAGGACATGCGCCCTCCAGATACTTCTTGTCTATAGGAGTCTTGTCCCTGTCAAAAAGACCACGACGAGGTTTCTCTCCCTGCTCAGTCACTGCAGCCGGCTTCTTATATACTCCCTGTGCATCCGCAAATACAGAAATGCACACTGCAAATAATATTGTTAATAAACTTCTCATTTCCTTAACTCATAGTTTTATAGTAATAATATGCAAAAGCCAATATCGCCATAAGAATAAGCGTCACGATAATACGGATGGCGCAACCCACAAAGCGTTTCAGAAGTATTACTCCTACTATTATAACTAATATGCCTACTATATAAAAAGTAATGTCATTCATATCTTTTTACTTTTTCTTTCTTATTATTTTTTCTTTTCCTTATTCACCACTTCCTTGAACTGTGACGGCACCGGAGTAGAGAACTCCATCGGGCGGTGAGTAACTGGATGGTAGAAGCATAGCACATAAGCATGCAGACACAAGCGATGCAACGGGTCATCGCCATTGCCATACTTCACGTCACCACATACCGGATGCCCCATATCAGCCGAGTGCACCCTTATCTGATTCTTGCGTCCGGTCTCAAGTTTGAACTCCACCAAGCTGTGTTCCACCGAACTGTCTAACACCCAATAATGAGTCACCGCGTACTTGCCACCATTATCCACAGGCGACGAATAGGTAACATAGGCCTTATTATCTTTCAGCCAGTTGGCTATCGTACCTGTCTGCTCCTCGTATTCACCAGAACACAGAGCCACATAACGGCGGTCAAACACGATGTCATGCCACTCATGCTCAAGAATCTGCTCCGTATCCATATCCTTGGCATAAATCATCAGTCCACTGGTATCTCTGTCTAAACGGTGCACCACATGAGCTCTGCATGACTGGCGTGTCTTTTTGAAATACTCATCAAGCACCGTCTTTACATTCAGTGACGAGTGTCCTGCCGCCATTGACAGAATACCCGGTTTCTTCTCTATAACAATAATGTACTGGTCCTCGTAAACGATGCTGACATATCGGCTCTTGAAGGTATCATTCTTCTTCGACTGGCTGACACTTATCTTGTCTCCCTTACGGAGCGGATAGTCAAACTGTGTCACCATCTTGCCGTTTACCTTTATTCCACGTCCCTGCAGAGTACCTTTTATCTTGCTTCGGCTTCCTGGAAGCGTAGCAAGGAGATACTCCAACAACGGGGAATCTTTGTCCACCTCGTATTGCTTGTATTCGCGCAGTCTGGGATTAAACATCTGGTATTCCTTTATTTCTCGTAATTGGCAAATACCTCACTCACGGTGTTCACCTCAAGCATTGACACACCGGCAGACTTATCTGATATACCGATATTCATATGTCCTGACAGATACGTCACCTTATCATCAAGTGTTACCATGCCACGCTCATAGAGCTTCTTTACCGTGTAATAGAACATCTTGTCCAGTTCATCCTGCTTAGGATAAGTGGCTATAACGCCATAGGACAGAGCCAACCAGCGCTGCAACTTCTCCTTTTTACATATAGCGACTATAGGATGCGGACCACGGTACGCCGCCAACGTCCTGGCATCATCACCCGTACCTGAGTCCGTAAGGATACACTTCACGTCAAGCTTCGCCGTTGTTTCGATAGCAGCCTTACAAAGGAAGTCACGCAAATTGGTATCTGCACCGTCAACGTCAACCTTAGGCAGGTGCAGACGGCGGTCGGCCTCAGCCTGCTCCGCTATCTTTGCCATCGTCTTTACAGCTTCTATCGGATACGCGCCGCTCGCAGTCTCACCAGAAAGCATCAACGCATCGGTGTTATGGAACACTGCACTGGCGATGTCGCTCACCTCCGCACGTGTAGGACGTGGATTCTTTATCATTGTGTGCAGCATCTGCGTAGCAACAATGACAGGCTTCTTCCTGAACACACATTTCTTAATTATCAATCTCTGTATGCCAGGAATCTTCTCTGCAGGTATCTCTATGCCGAGATCACCGCGAGCCACCATAATGCCGTAGCAATGGTCCAATATCTCATCAATATTGTCCACTCCCTCCTGATTCTCAATCTTGGATATTATCTTGATATCTGAGTTATGCTCATCAAGTATCTTCTGCACTTCCATCAAGTCCTCCTTAGAGCGAACAAAAGAGTGCGCAATAAAGTCTATATCTTCCTCTATCGCCAGCAGTATGTTGCGGCGGTCTTTCTCTGTCAACGCCGGCAGGTCAATATGCTCACCCGGAACATTAACAGACTTGTGAGAACCCAGTTTACCGTCGTTCATGACCTCCACTGTCAGGCGCTTACCGTCATTCTCCAACACCTGCATGTCCAGTTCGCCGTCATCAAAAAGTATGTCGTCACCAACCTTCACATCCTTGCAGATATCAGGATAAGACAGTCGCACGCAGTCGTGCTCTGTGTCATGCTCTGGATCACCCATGATAGTAACTCTCTCTCCGGTATGGAATTCTATTGGCTTGTCAGTACCTGTGGTACGCACCTCCGGTCCCTTTGTGTCTATAAGTATTCCCAAATGCGGCGACACGGCGCGGACATTGCGTATTATCATCTTCAATCCTTCCGGCGTAGCGTGAGCGGTGTTCATTCGTATAACATTCACACCGGCCTCATATAACTGTTTGATGAAATCCACCTCACAACGCAAGTCACTAACCGAGGCTACTATCTTTGTTTGCTTCATAATGTATCTGTATGTTTTCGTTTTCCTTATTGTATGGGTATATTTTATATGCAAAGATAGTTTTTTTTCTCATAAAAGCAAAATAAAATGCTAAAATATGCGAAAATTTAATATTTATGATAGTTTTTTTTTGATTAATTTTGTCTATTTGAAAATATATTGTTACTTTTGTGATTGTAATCTCTACATTACAATTTGAGAAAACATAACAAATACGAATCCAACAAAAACCTAAAATTACAGGAACACAAACCTTAGACATGAACAAACACACTTGTTTTCCTTGAACAGGGTATACTATGAGCAATGTCATATCGCATAAAGGAATAATAGACAGTATAGAAGGCGGGGTGGCGCATGTGCGTATCACCCAGCATAGTGCCTGCAGCAGCTGCAAGGTAGCATCATACTGTAACTCTGCGGAAAGCAAGGAAAAGCTGATAGACGCCCGCGTCAGCGAACCGAGCCGTTACCACGTTGGCGACGAGGTTACTGTCATGGCGGCGCAGTCCGTAGGCACAAAGGCGGTAATACTTGCCTTCGTCATACCTCTCATACTGATGATGAGTACCATCGCAACAGTAGTGAGAGCGACTGACAACGAGATGTGGGCAGCAGTATCGGGCATAGCAATACTTGTACCCTACTACGCACTGCTCTACATGCTGCGTAACAGGCTGGCACGCCAACTGACGTTCTATCTTGACGAGCAGAACACAACAGCATAAAAGAACAAACATAAATAAATTAACTTTAAATCATTATGAGCTTAATACTATCATCAATGCTTACACTTGGCATCACAGCACTTGTCGCGTCTGTGGTACTGTTTGTGATATCCAAGAAGTTCGCAGTAGAGGAAGACCCGCGCATCGGGCAAATCGCAGCCATACTGCCACAGGCAAACTGCGGCGGTTGTGGTTTCCCTGGATGCCCCGGCTTTGCAGCTGCCCTTGTAAAGGCTGCTACGGAGAAAGGCTCTATTGACGGACTATCATGCCCCGTAGGCGGTGCTGAGGTAATGGACCAAGTCAACAGCATACTTGATTCTGCCGACGCCGCTCCGCAGGCATCTGCCGCAACTCCGGCTAAGAGCGATGCTGCAAAACCATCAGCACCGGCACAACTGAAACCGATGTCAACAGACCCGAAGCCTTTCGTCGTTCCTGACATCGACTTTTCTGGCAAGAAAGAGAATCCTATTCCAGAAATCAAATGCGGTCCTAAACCCGCTATAATACCCGCCAACTGGCCTAAGTGAATACTCAAAGGTTGCCAAGCCTCTGAGTCACAAGGGGAAGTCATTACATCTTCCCTGCCACACTCAGACAGAGCAACCTAAACAAAATAACAAAAACTATGAGATCAAAGACTTTTAGAATTGGTGGAATACACCCGGACGAGAACAAGCTGAGCAATGACTCTGTCACCAAGCAGGCGCCATTGCCCAAGATAGCCGTGTATCCGCTCAGCCAGCATATCGGAGCACCTGCCAAAGCCATCGTAAAAGAAGGTGACAAGGTAAAGGTGGGCACTATGATAGCAGAGGCTGGAGGTTTTGTTTCCGCAAATATTTTCTCTTCTATTTCAGGTACCGTCATCAAGGTTGGCGACGCAATGGATGTGTCTGGAGCCATGAAGCCTTGCATCACAGTACAACGCGAGGGTGAAGGAAACATTTGGGAGGAATCCATAGACCGTTCAGAGAAACTGGAGCGCCTGGAGTCTCACCCAGAACTGACACCAGAGGAGATAATCAACCGTATCAAGTACGCCGGCGTGGTAGGTATGGGTGGCGCCTGCTTCCCTACACACGTCAAGCTGATGCCGCCTCCGGGAGCGAAGGCTGAATGTGTCATCATAAACGGTGTAGAGTGTGAGCCTTATATCACCTCTGACTACAGGCTGATGATGGAGAAGCCCGACCAGCTCATTGAGGGATTAAAGATACTGATGGCTGCCGTAAAGGTTGACAAAGGATACATCGGCATAGAGGACAACAAGCCTGCCGCCATCACAGAACTGTCAGAGAAGCTGCAGCGTCTGGGCATAAGCAATATCGAGGTTGTGCCTCTGAAGAAGAAATACCCTCAAGGTGGCGAGAAACAGCTTATCGACGCCGTTATTGGCCGACAGGTACCGGCCCCACCAGCCATACCTATCAGCGTTGGCGCCGTGGTACAGAATGCCGGCACAGCCGTAGCTGTATATGAGGCTGTAATGAAACGTAAGCCTTTGTTTGAGAGATACACTACCGTTACAGGTAAAGGCCTGAGCAATCCAAGCAACTACCTTGTCCGCATGGGAACCTCTTTCGAGGAACTTATCAATCTCTGTGGCGGAATGCCAGAAGGTGATAACAAGGTGTTGGCTGGCGGTCCTATGATGGGACGTGCCGTACCTTCCATCGAAGTACCCGTAGGCAAGGGACAGAACTCTATCACAATTCTTACCGGTGACGACGCAAAGCGCAAAGCTCCACAGCCTTGCATCCGCTGTGCCAAGTGTGTCAGCGCATGTCCTATGGGACTGGAGCCATTCCTTCTCGCCAAAGGTACATCAATGGAGAAATGGGATATGCTCGAGCAAGAGGATATCACATCATGTATAGAGTGTGGCTCATGCCAGTTCACATGCCCGGCTCACCGTCCGCTGCTCGACGACATCCGCAAGGGCAAAGGCACCGTGATGGGCATAATACGCAGCCGTACTGCTCCTGCCGCACCTGCACCTGCCGCCAAGCCTGCCGCAGGCAATGGTACTGACAAGGGTGCAGCAACAGAGAAGAAAGCAATGTCAACAGAGCCGAAACCTTTCGTCACTCCTGTCATTGACTTCTCTGGTGCAAAGCAGAACCCTGTAGCAGAGATAAAGGCCGGACCTAAGCCTGCTATCATGCCAGCTAACTGGCCAAAATAATTACAGGGATAATAACATTGATACTACAGGTACCATATATATATTATATGTACCATAAAAACGAATAAAAACCAAAACAAAAAAATAAGACTATCATGGGAAATCTGATTGTTTCTCAATCTCCTCACGCTCACGGCAATGACTCCGTGGAAAAGAATATGTATGGAGTGGTGATAGCATTGCTTCCAGCACTGTTCGCTTCATTCTACTTCTTTGGCATCGGTTCTCTTATCGTATGCCTTGTGAGTATAGCTGCCTGCATGTTCTTTGAGTGGGCAATATGTAAAGCCTTTCTGAAGCGCGAGCCTACACTTCTTGACGGCTCAGCGCTGCTTACCGGACTGCTGCTCGGTATGAACCTTCCGTCTAACTTCCCTCTGTGGATGATAATAGTAGGTGCGCTGATAGCCATCGGCGTAGGCAAGATGTCATTCGGCGGCATAGGCCAGAATCCTTTCAACCCTGCATTGGTAGGACGTTGCTTCCTGCTCGTCAGCTTCCCTACAGCCATGACATCATGGCCTCTTGAGGGACAGATGACTGTCTATACTGACGCTGAAACCGGCGCCACACCGTTGGCACTGATGAAACTGGCTATCAAGGGTGACGCCACAGCACTCGACAAACTGCCTACAGCCTGGGATATGTTCCTCGGCAACGTACAGACAGGTGCCGGCACCATCGGTGAGATATGCGCACTGGCTCTGCTTATCGGACTTGTCTTCATGCTCTGCCGTAAGATTATAACATGGCACATCCCCGTATCTATCATCGGTACAGTGTTTATCTTGGCAGGCCTGCTTCACCTTATCGACGGCAAGCAGTTTGCCGACCCGTTCCAGGTGATATTCGCCGGCGGACTTATGCTCGGTGCAATATTTATGGCCACAGACTATGTCACATCACCTATGACACACAAGGGACAGCTGATATATGGCGTAAGCATCGGTGTACTGACAATAGTGATACGTAACTGGGGAGCATATCCAGAGGGTATGTCATTCGCCATACTCATCATGAATGCCTTTACCCCACTTATCAACATGTATGTTAAACCAAAGCGCTTCGGTGAGGTGCTCGTAAATGAATAAGGGAGGACAGTAGAAATGGAGAAATTAAAATCTAATTTGCCTAACATGGTAGGCATACTGACCACTGTGGCAGTACTGTGCGGTGGCATCCTCGCTTATGTCAACGACCTCACAGACGCTCCACGCAAAGAGGCTGCACAAAACGCCCTTAACGCCGGCATAGAGCAGGTGATGGGCGGCAAATGCAAAGTAGAGAAGCCTGACACCATCATACGTACTGTTGACGGCAAGGAGCTGACATACATAGCATATAAGACAGACAAAGGCACTGCCATACAGTCAACAGACCCTAACGGTTTCGGCGGCAACCTGACAGTACTCGTAGGTTTCAACAACGCTGGCGACATTCTGGGCTACACCATACTTGAGACTGCTGAGACACCGGGACTCGGTGCCAAGGCCGACAAATGGTTCCAGTCTGTGGAGAACGGTGGAAACAGCGAGAAGTCAAGCATCATAGGCAAGAACCCCGCCAAGAACCAGCTCAGGGTAACCAAAGACAATGACGGTGGAGAGATTGACGCAATCACAGCCTCAACCATCACATCGCGTGCCTTCCTGCGCGCCGTGCAAGAGGCTTACAACACTTATGCAGAAAACAAATAAAACAAAGGAGGAACGAACATTATGAGTAAATTCGGAATAATAATGAACGGCATCATAAAGGAGAACCCTACCTTTGTACTGATGCTCGGTATGTGTCCTACGCTTGCCACCACCACCAGCGCCCTCAACGGACTGATGATGGGACTTGCAACCATGGCTGTGCTGATATTCTCTAATATCATCATCTCTGCCATAAAGAATCTTACACCTGACATGGTGCACATACCTGTATATATTGTAGTGATAGCAACGCTTGTGACAATAGTGCAGTTCTGCCTTGCAGCATACATGCCTGAGGTCAACAAGTCCCTGGGACTGTTCATACCACTCATTGTGGTGAACTGTATCATCCTCGGTCGTGCAGAATCCTTTGCAGGCAAGAACAACCCTCTTGACTCTGCCCTTGACGGTATTGGCATCGGACTGGGTTTCACCATCGGCCTTACCGTGCTTGGCATCTGTCGTGAACTGCTTGGCAACGGAACAGTATTTGACGTACGCATCATACCAGAGGACTTCGGTATGCTGCTCTTCATACTGCCTCCGGGAGCCTTCATGACCTTAGGTTTCATCATTGCCATCATCAACCGCTTCAAGAAAGCATAAATATTAAAACAACCCATAATCCATAATATAAAGACATGGAGTATATACTGATATTCATAGCAGCGATATTCGTAAACAATATCGTGCTGAGCCAGTTTCTTGGCATCTGCCCATTCCTCGGTGTCAGCCAGAAGGTCAGCACCTCACTGGGTATGTCGGCAGCCGTAGCCTTCGTAATGGTCTTGGCCACCCTCGTTACATGGTGCTTACAGATGTTCGTGCTTGTGCCGTTCGGTCTTGAGTTCCTGCAGACGCTGACATTCATTCTCGTCATAGCCTCTCTGGTACAGATGGTAGAGATAATACTCAAGAAGGTATCTCCCCCACTCTATCAGGCCCTGGGAGTGTTCCTCCCGCTGATAACCACCAACTGCGCCGTACTTGGTGTAGCCATCCTCGTGGTACAGAAAGACTATAACCTGCTGATGTCTCTTGACTACGCATTGGCTTCTGCCCTGGGCTTCGGTCTGGCGCTGATACTCTTCGCCGGACTGCGTGAGCAACTGGAGTTTGCCAACGTGCCTAAGGGCATGAAGGGTATGTCCATCACGCTCATCACCGCCTCTCTGCTGTCACTCGCCTTCATGGGCTTCAGTGGTGTTGACGGTGGTCTGAAACAACTCTTCGGACTTTAAGCCGCAGGCTTTATAGATAAGAAATACAAGTCTGCGTACTGAGATTACATCAGTCCAGACTAATTTGTGTTTGTGTTGTTGTCCTCTCTCGCTGCGATGGCGGGGGAGGATTTTTCTATTGCGAAAGCATGTTTTTCATTTTGTTATTCAAGAAAAAAAGTGTACCTTTGCGAAGAAATGGTGAAAAGCTTGTAATAATGTCAAAGAAGAAGAGGATATATCTTGTAATATTATCAGTCTTACTGTTACTGCTGACAACACTATGGCTGATATGGCTGCTGCGTCCTGTCAGCAACGAGGAGGCTGCCGACAATGATGTCACGCTTACCGTACTCACACGCTATGTGCTGTCTGTTGACAGCGTTGACCTCATAGCGTTCCCCCAGACAGAGGGCGACAGCCTGCTTATACACGCTGTGGAGGCCTCGTCAAAGAAAGTACGCAACGAACAGAGCTACGCTCCTGCAGAATGGATACGCCGCTTCGGCCTGCTGCCCTACTGCGGCGGCACCATGGCAGTGGAGAGCGCCGACACATCACGCCTGTGCGCAATGAGCAGCGAGCAGATACGCAACCTGCTGCACCACCAGGAGCAGATAACCGCCAACGACATTATCATAGCCCACGAGCAGCGCAACGATATTGACTATTACATGAAGACGCACACCGTAACCGACAACGGCTTCGACATCGTGGCACGATACGGTGAGGTACTCACAGCCAAGACCGACTCCATCATGCGCCTCGACGCCTTGATAAAGAAAGCATTGAGCGGCAACGGCAACCTCAGGGTACGCATGGTACGCAACTATTACATCAACACCTACAAAGGGCCTATAGCCTGCATACCTACTGAGAGCAACGACTCCGTCACCTTGCTGCGCCTGCAACCCACCACCGCACAGGAAGAGGTGGACGTAGAGGGTGACCTGTTCACACGGCTGCGCCACTCACGTCTGACGGCCGACGACGCACTAAAGCGCCTTGCCAACCGTCACCCCAAAGCCGTCAAAGTCCATTACACTCACATCGACTCCATAGGCCATTACACCGGCAACCGTGACTCCGTAATGCAGCCCCACGGCTACGGACGTTTCATTTCTCATAAAGGAGACTTCTATGAGGGCGAATGGCAGCACGGCAAACGAGAAGGCGTAGGCTTCTCCATGGTTCCAGGCAAGAGGCTGATGCTGGGCGAATGGAAACAAGACCGTTTCCTCGGCGAGCGCATCACATACACCCCCGAGCGAATCTACGGCATCGACATCTCACGTTTCCAGCATGAGCACGGCCGCAAGCGCTATGCCATAGACTGGCGCAACCTCAGAATTACATCTCTGGGCACCATTTCCAAGAAGACCATCAAAGGAGCCGTCAACTACCCTGTGTCTTTCATTTACATAAAAGCCACCGAGGGCACAACCATAAAGAGCAGATACTTTGCGTCCGACTATGCCGCCGCACGCAAGCACGGCTACCGCACCGGTGCCTACCACTTCTTCTCCATACTCTCTCCGGGCGCTACACAGGCTGAGTATTTCCTCAAAAACAGCAGATATACACGGGGCGACTTGCCACCGGTACTCGACCTTGAACCCACCGACGCACAGATACGCAAGGCTGGCGGAGAGCAACAACTGTTCAACAACGTGCGCACATGGCTGAGGATTGTGGAGCAGAGACGCGGAGTAAGACCAATACTCTATGTGAGCCAAAGTTTCGTAAACCGCCATCTGTCTGCCGCCCCCGACATAAAGAAGAAGTATGACGTATGGATAGCACGCTACGGAGAATACAAACCTGATGTCAACCTCGTGTACTGGCAGTTGTGTCCCGACGGACGAGTCAACGGTATTCACGGCACCGTGGACATCAATGTGTATAACGGCTTTTCCATGAAATAAGATTAATTAATAATTAATAATTAATAAGGAATAATTAATAAAGAATAAAGAATAAGGAATAAAGATATGCAAGAAACAAGACAAAACAGAATATCAAGACTGCTGCAAAAGGAGCTCAGTCTCATCTTTCAGAGCCAGACACGCCAGATGCACGGCGTAATGGTAAGCGTAACAAGAGTGAAGATATCGCCAGATCTCAGCATCTGCACTGCATACCTCAGCATCTTCCCCTCTGAGCGTGGTGACGAACTGCTGAAGAACATACAGCAGAATACCTCCACAATACGTTACGACCTCGGACAACGAGTAAGAAACCAACTGCGCATAATACCAGAACTGCGTTTCTTCATAGATGACTCACTCGACTATCTTGAGCGCATCGACGACCTTCTGAAGCAGTAAGCAGCTACGCTGACCGACATACGCTGTTCCTCCCGATAGGAAATCCTCCCACCATTATAGGGATTTCACTTTTGCGTTTAGGGGAAAAACATTTCGTGAGTTACTTTTTTGCGTTAACTTTGCTTACAGAAAAAAGAAAGAAAAGTCTAACACTTAAATAGAAAGGAACCACGTTATGAAAAAGTCAATACTCACACTCATAGTTCTCAGCATCATCGGTACATCAGCAGTTAGCGCAAGACCAGGTCACAGACCTCACCCAGCTCCACGTCCGGTGGTAGTTCATCACAACGTTCACAGACACCACCATGCACGTCCTATCCACGTGGTTGAGACACGCCCGGTAGTAGTACCTCGCACAGTGGTAGTCACACCTCCCCGCCCGGTACCAGCTCCACGTCCGGTGGTAGTAGTAGAGCGTCATCCTGACAATGTAGCCACAGCAGCCGTAGTAGGCGGTATCATAGGTGGTGTAATCGGAGCAATAGTAAGATAAGAAAACCTTATTGATTCAAATAGCAAGAGCCTCCCTTATGGCATGTATGCCACGGGGAGGCTCTCTTTTTTATATCCATTACATATTACTCTCCGTATATTCCCTTCAGTTTCCTGCCGAGCGCCTTGCCACGCAAGTTGATGGCTACTATCTTTCCGTTACCGTCGCAAAAGATGTTTCTTCTTTTTTCTTTTGTTTAGTCAGCACTTGAGAAGCGCAAGGTATTGAGCCTGCATACAGACTTGCCCTTGGTCTTTGAAGAGAACACAAGATACAGGGCATGCTTGCCGTTGTAATGGCTCAGGCCGCTTACATCAACTGACGCGCGGACAGGCTCTCCTGCCTTCGCACCGCTGCCTTTGACTGTCAGCGAACCTATGCGCACGCCGCCCTCCTGCTCTGACGGACGGTCTATGTATATATCCACAGTACCGTCTATGCCCTCCGGCTCATAGTTGAGCTGCAGGCGCAGTTTCTTCTTGCCATACGTCTTTGAGAAGTTGTAGTATTTGTAGCCCACCACCGAACCGTCAACATTATTGACCATAGGACAGCGGTTTATCTCAGCGGCATAGGGATTGGTTATTTCCGCCGCCTTGTCATAGCTGTAGCCGGGATACTCTTCAAGGTAATGCACCTCTGTATGCGAACCGGAGTATATCATATTCGGGAACTCCTGCCGCGCACCATGCGGTCCGGTGTAATAGCAGGCTATGCCTGCCTGGTACTCTGTGAGCGGGTCAAGGCCTTCGGTCTTGAATCCCTCAGAGGTGTACTCTGCCTCGCTGATACGCACATAGCCGCCCTCGCCTTCACGTACCTCTACTTCCACTGGTGCCACCATGGCCTGGCGCGAATACTCTGACGTACCTGCCTGGCGGTGGTAGAACACCCACCACTTGCCATTGATACAGCAGAGGCTGCCATGGGTGTTACCGCAAGGTGTGGCAGTAGCCTTCACACTGCCGTCAGGCTGACGCTCCTTGCCACGTCCGTCAATAATGGTGCCGCCGTATGTCCACGGTCCCAGCGGAGAGTTGGAGTAACAGTATGCCAGGGTGTAGTTGGTCTGCGGCAGTCCGTCCTCACCCTCGTTAGTCCAGCGGCTGTATATAAACACATACTTGTCTTTTATCTTTCTTATGGATGACGCTTCAAAGAAACGATACACCATGTTTACAGAATCCTTGAAACTCGTTATCATATTGTCTATTACCTTCGTGCCCGGCTTCACCGTACTCATAGTGGCAGGGTCAAGCTCTGCGGCCATAGAACGGGTAAAGCCCCAGTAGGCATACGCCCTGCCGTCGTCATCGACGAAGGCTGCGGGGTCAAAACTTATAGGACCCACAGTGCGGCGTGGGTTATCCTTGCTCCAGTTGCACACCTCAAACGGCCCGTCGGGACGATAGCTCTTGGCCACGGCACTGCCGCGCTCGTCAGACTGCACATTAGGATAGAGGTAATACACCTTCCTGCCGGTGGAGTCTGTGGTCTCACACACATCGGGGGCATACAGCACGTCACCGTCTCCGTTAGCATTTATAAGGTTGCCGTCACGGTCTTTGTCAAGGCGGAATATAATGCCGTCACAACGCCAGTGGGCAAGGTCGTCAACAGACGCCGACCACACTACCTGGTCCCTGCCGCAATAATACTTGCGCAGCATATCATGTGAACCATATATATAAACCCTGTATTTGCCCGGGTTATCGGGGTCCTCAAAAACGTATGGCTCTCCGTCAGGGATAAACTCCCACAACGGCAGGTAAGGATTCTGGGCGCTGACATTACAAAGGAGCGCCGACAGCATAACAAGCAGTGATGTTACAATCTTCATATCCGTATAATTATTGTTTAAGGTTATGTTTCGGGATACAAAGATAACATTTTTCCGTGACATATAAAAACTTTTCGCCTATTTGATTATTCTCTCTTTTTTTGTAACTTTGTACCTGTTATACGGGAATGCTCTCCCTGATGACATATATAGACCTGAACTTACAAACACTTAAAACGAAACTGACGATGAGCACTACATTTAACCGCAACGGAGTTTTCAAGACCGTCTGCTCCCTGTTTATCATACTACTCCTTATGCCCATAGGACACGCACTGATGGCCCTGATGGAGCATTTCCTGTCACCCACCGCACTGCACTACAGCGCCTTCGCCATGGGACTGCTTGGCCTGCTGATGGTCATCATCGGCGTGTATGCCAAGGGCGACACCCGACAGACCGTATGGGGCATCACGGGCGCCATGCTCTTCTGGACCGGATGGGTGGAGTTCCTATTCGTATATTACGCCCAACGATATTGTGTGCACTGCGACCTGCAAGGCTCTGGCGTTATACAGACAATGACCGAGTACACCGACGGTATGATAACCCACCAAGACTACCTCATCAACGGCAGACCGCTCGCTGACTACACACGCCCTGAACTGAAGGCTATACGCGGCTCGCGCCCTGAATACCTGATAATGCCAGCCACCTTCGGACTGTGGATTACCGTCATGGTGCTCTACACCTTCTGTACACGCACGGGATGCGACCTGATAAACTGGATACAGCGTCACTGCCTGAAGAGCAACACCCGCGACAGCATAGAGTTGCGCCCTATGGCTCACCACCCTTCCATCATTGTCTTCATGGAGTGGATAATGATGATGTGGGGAGTGTATCTGGTACTGATGTTCTGCTATGACCCGGTATTCCTCGGACAGCGTCATCCCGTCACCCTGGCGTTTGCGCTGATATGCCTTGTAGGCTCCGCACTGATGCTGAAGAAACAGCTGCACATCACCTCATGGGGCAGGAACATACGTTTTGCCCTCGCCACTGTGATAGTGTTCTGGTCGTTCGTGGAGATTGCCGCGCGCAACGGTTTCTTCAGCGAGGTATGGGTGGACCCGATGAACCACAAGACTGAGGTGGGATTGATAGCTGCGGCATTCCTCATAGCCGTAACCGCCACAGTGTTCTTCTCTAAGTATATCACAACGAAGACTGCCGCTGACGAGGAGTAGACAGGCATCAACACGGGCTTTCCTCGCAACTGTAAAATTTACCGTAAAAGAAAACTCTTTTTAAGCGAATAAAAGGCGCCTGGTGGGCTGCCTGCCCATAAAGGGGTATGAATTGAATACAGAGCCTCTGAGGGGGCAAAAACAAGAACGACCTTTTTGCAAGATGTAGCAAAAAGGTCGTTCTTTATGTTTTTTCAGTGTAAAAGCTATGCTTTTATGTGGAGAAAGCTATCACTTCACGTCATGAAAGGGCAACTTTCAGGATGTAAAAGCTATCGTTTTACGACGTAAAAGCTATGCTTTCACCGCTTTTTTAGAAAACTTTACATTTTCAAGGGCGGTACATTTTACAGTTTTTCCGTTTTCGTTTTCGTCTTCGTTTTCGTTTTCGTTTTATCCCACCTGACTGCCTGGCTTGACATCTTTTGATGTCGTGGTGACAGAGAGTGTTCCGTCATAGTCAACGGCTGAGAGTATCATGCCCTGGCTCTCCTCACCCATCATCTTGCGTGGGGCGAAGTTAGCAACGAAGAGTACTCGCTTGCCTACCAGCTCGGCTGGGTCCTCATAGTATGCGGCTATGCCAGAGAGGATGGTGCGACCGTCAGGGGTGCCGTCGTCAATGTGGAACTTCAGCAGTTTCTTTGACTTCTTCACCTTCTCGCATGATGTGACGAGTCCCACGCGTATGTCCAGTTTCTCAAATGTCTCAAAGTCCACGTTCTCCTTCACCGGTTCTGGTACATAGGACTCTGCCTCGTTAGCCTTCTTGGCATTCTCAAGTTTCTGCAGCTGTGCGTCGATAACGCTGTCTTCTATCTTTTCGAACAGCAGCGCAGGCTCTGCCAGCTGGTGACCAGCCTTGAGGATGTCCATGCTGCCGAGCTGCTCCCACTCGAATGTTGGCAGGTTGAGCATCTCACGCAGTCTCTTTGAAGAGAACGGCAGGAACGGCTCGAAGGCTATTGCAAGATTTGCAGTCAGCTGCAGACATACGAAGAGGATGGTCTTAACACGCTCCGGGTCGGTCTTCCATACCTTCCATGGCTCGCACTCGGTGATGTAGCGGTTGCCTATGCGGGCGAGGTTCATAGCCTCTTTCTGTGCCTCGCGGAACTTGAACTGCTCAAGGTATTCCTCTACACGCTCCTTGACGTCCTTGAACTCTGCAATGGCTTGGTTATCGACATCAAGCAGAGTGCCGCATGCCGGTACCACGCCGTCGAAGTATTTCTTGGTGAGCTGCAGGGCACGGTTTACGAAGTTACCGTAGATAGCCACGAGCTCAGAGTTATTACGCTCCTGGAAGTCTTTCCATGTGAAGTTGTTGTCCTTGGTCTCAGGCGCATTGGCGGTGAGCACGTAGCGCAGCACGTCCTGCTTGCCCGGCAGGTCAACGAGGTACTCGTGGAGCCATACAGCCCAGTTACGTGAGGTGGATATCTTGTCGTCCTCAAGGTTAAGGAACTCATTGGCTGGCACGTTATCAGGCATGATGTAGCCGCCGTGGGCTTTCATCATCACTGGGAAGATAAGGCAGTGGAACACGATGTTGTCCTTGCCTATGAAGTGTATGAGACGGGTGTCGTCCTGCTGCCACCACTTCTGCCATGTGCCCCATTTCTCCGGCTCCTTATCACAGAGCTCCTTCGTGTTTGAGATATAGCCTATCGGTGCGTCAAACCACACGTAGAGCACCTTGCCTTCTGCGCCTTCCACTGGTACAGGTATGCCCCAGTCGAGGTCACGCGTCATGGCACGTGGCTGAAGGTCCATGTCGAGCCATGACTTACACTGGCCATAGACATTGGAACGCCACTCCTTGTGACCTTCCAGTATCCACTGCTTCAGCCAGTCCTGATAGCGGCCCAGCGGCAGGTACCAGTTCTTGGTAGGACGCTTGACGAGTCCGTGGCCAGGGTTATTCTTATTGGTAGGGTTGATAAGCTCATCAGGAGAGAGCGTGGCACCACATTTCTCACACTGGTCGCCGTAGGCTCCCTGCGCATGGCAGCGTGGGCACTCGCCTACGATGTTACGGTCGGTGAGGAACTCGCCCGTCACCTCATCACAATACTGCTCCTCGGTCATCTCCTCCAGCTCGCCCTTGTCATAGAGGGTGCGGAAGAAGTCGGAGGCAAACTTGTGGTGTATGTCGCTGGTGGTGCGGCTGTAGATATCAAACGAGATACCGAAGTCCTCGAAGGATTTCTTTATCATCTCGTGGTAACGGTCAACCACCTGCTGAACAGTGATGCCCTCTTTCTTGGCGCGGATGGTGACAGGCACGCCGTGCTCATCAGAACCACCGACAAACAGCACGTCACGCTTCTTCAGACGCAGGTAACGCACATAGATGTCTGCCGGTACATATACTCCTGCCAGATGGCCTATGTGTACTCCGCCGTTGGCGTAAGGAAGCGCCGCAGTGACGGTGGTACGGTTGTATTTCTTTTCTTCCATTGTCTTATTTCCTTTCTTTCTTTATGCAAAGTTACGAAGAAAAGTGCTAATAGCCAAATAATTTAGGCTTGATAGCGAGAAGTTTGAAAAAAATGTGTACCTTTGTAGTCTCATATATTCTAATTGTAAAGATGATTAAGATACAAAATATCACGAAGTCTTACGGACAACTGCAGGTGCTGAAAGGCATTGACCTCTGCGTGGAGAAAGGCGAGGTGGTGAGCATAGTGGGACCAAGCGGTGCCGGCAAGACCACCCTGCTGCAGATAATGGGTACACTGGACAGACCTGACAGCGGAACAGTGACGATTAACGACATTGATGTGACCACGCTGTCAACGAATGCCCTGGCCGACTTCCGCAACAGGAACATTGGTTTCGTGTTCCAGTTTCATCAACTGCTGCCGGAGTTTACCGCTGAGGAGAACATCATGCTGCCGGCACTTATCGCTGGCAAGAAACGCAGCGAGGCGAAGGCACGTTGCAAGGAACTGATGCAGTTTCTCGGACTGGCAGACAGGATGGGACACAAACCGGCAGAACTGTCGGGAGGCGAGAAGCAGCGCGTGGCTGTGGCAAGGGCTTTGATTAACAACCCTGCCGTGATACTGGCCGACGAGCCGTCGGGCTCCCTTGACTCAAAGAACAAGCAGGAGTTACACCAGCTGTTTTTTGACCTTAGAGAGAAGTACAACCAGACGTTTGTCATCGTGACACACGATGAGGAGCTGGCACGCACAACCGACCGCACCATTCACATCAAGGATGGTATGGTATTAAATAATGACGACCATGGAAAAACTGAGACTGGGACAGAAGAATAAGTTGCGCGCCACATGGCGTGTTGACTTTGGAATGTACCTTGAGGGAGGCGGATATGAGGGCAAGATATTGTTGCCTGAGAGATATGTGCCGGAAGACCTTGAGGTGGGAGATGAGATTGAGGTGTTTTTATATCTGGACAACGAGGAGAGACTCATAGCTACTACACTGGAGCCAAAAGCTATGGTGGGCGACTTTGCTTACCTTGAGGTGGCATGGGTTAACGAGTATGGCGCCTTCCTTGACTGGGGACTGATGAAGGACTTGTTCTGTCCGTTCCGCGAGCAGAAGAGGCGCATGGAGCGTGGACGCTCATACATCGTCTATGTGCATGTTGATGAGGAGAGCTATCGCATCATGGCTTCTGCCAAGATAGAGAAGTTCCTGCAAACGCTGCAGCCCGGAGATGATAAGGCCCTGACCGTAGGACAGGAGGTGGACCTGCTGATATGGCAGAAGACCGACCTGGGCTTTAAGGTTATTATTGACAATCGCTACGGTGGATTGCTTTATGACACACAGGTGTTCCGTTCTCTACACACCGGCGACCGCGTGAAGGGTTTTATATCACAGCTGCGTAAGGACGGTAAAATTGACTGTGCACTGCAGAAGAGCGGCAGACAACATACAGAGGATTTCTCTGCACGCCTTCTGAGATACCTTGAGACGCAAGGGGGCAGATGCAGGCTGGGCGACAAGAGCGATGCCGCCGACATTCAGGAGCAGTTTGGAGTCAGCAAGAGAACCTACAAGCAGGCCGTAGGCGATTTGTACAAGAGAAGGCTGATAAGAATTACTGACAACGGCATCGAGCTGATATAGCAACGGCATTGAGCAACTATAGACAATAACACCGAAGATAATATGGGCAACACCCTACCCTGCCAAGGGCTGAGGGTTTTTAACAAGAAACGACACCCATAACGGATATACAAGGTGCAATGCAATACGCCCAAGAAATAAAGAAACGACGCCCATAACGGATATACAACATCAGAGGGGATGACCAAAAAGGCCATCCCCTCTGTTTTGGAGATTTGGGACTGGAACAAAAAAAGCAGCGATGTGAGCTAACCCACATCGCTGCTTTTGTATAACATATATTATAATAAATAATTCACTCTATCATTCTTCAACATAGTCGTCGCTGTCAAACCAGTCGCCGCCCCATGCCTTAGCATCGTCATTCTCGGTCTCCTCATCGCTCTTACCATTACCGCCTGATTCAACCAATATATTGTTCAGTTCTGCATCAAGAACATCAAATTCCGGGGCCACATATAGTTTCTTTTCCATCTTACCTATCAATTTTACGTTCGTACTGTCTTCTTACGTTTACACAAAGTTACGTATATTTTGTGTTACATAAAAATTTTTTTACATTAATTAACACGATTGGTAGTAATTACCCTATCTTTGTAGGTGTTTTCTGCCTTTTTCGTCTATAACAATGCCTTTATAGGTGTCATCTACTTCCTGACCAGCAAGGTTGACGCGACGTGAAGAACGCTTCTTCTGCTCATCTTGTACACCACCAATACCTGTTGCCTCCTCATCAATGAAGAATGCTGCTTTCGCTCCAGCATGGCTATCCAAGAATTTTGACACGAAGTATGCCTTACGCGGTTCCATCACCTTGTCTCTTGATGCTCGCTTGAACTTTCCATCTGACACGACATAGACTATAGAGTCGCCAACAGAATTGCAATAGAACTTCTCTGTCAAAGAACCACGCAGAAGGTTTACACAAGGAAGCGATTGGCAATTGCCCCAAGGTATCCTATAGGTAGTGTCCTTCTCTTCCGCTCCCTGGAATATAAATGGAGTATTGCTTGGCACCTCAAACACTTCCTTTGTATAGATAGAGTCTTCATCCTCTGACTCCACAATGAACATTCTAACCTCTCCATCATAATCCCTTATATCAAGAGGCTTATCTGAAACGTATGTGGTGTATCCTGACGCTGACGTGGTTATCTCGTCATAACCGAGGTACTTAGATACTATATAAGCTTTGCCTGCTTTTAAAACCATTGTTTGGGCAGCTTTCTTAAATTCGCCATCAGAAAGAACAAACACCGTAGAGTCTCCAAAATCTGAAGCAAGATGTTCTTCCGTTCTTGAACCACGTGTAATGGTACCGGAAGGTAACTCTGTCACCTCCTCATTTGCGTATGGCAAAGAGTATGTCTTATTAGCCTCACCCTTAACACTCTTTACAAAGAATGCTGTGCCTGCTGGTATCTTCACTAAACGCTCAAGATCAAAGTCTGTTGGCCTCTCACGAATAGCTATATATGCCTCTACCTCATTATATACGTCAGTCAAATCCAACGCATGTTCACAAACGTATGATGTATGTCCACTTTCACTTGTTGTGACCTTCTCAAAGCCTCTATACTTTGATACGAAATAGGCCTTACCCTTTGCCATTACCTTAGTCTTGGCTGCCACCTTAAATATACCACCACTTACCACATATACTATGTTTGCGGTGTCTGCAACAGCAAATTCCTTTTCCCAAGAGCCCTGTAACAGATTAGTTCTGTTCAAAGAAAGGCAGTTGCCTGCAGGAACCTTATATGAGGTATTAGGTGCGCCCTGTAATATAATAGGAGTACCAGCTGGCACCTGGTCCACTGCAATAGTGTGTATCTGACTCACTGTCTCATAGTCAACAACGAGAGCCATCAGCTCACCATTCAGACTACTGAAATCAAGCGCACCCTTGGTGACATAGGTCGTAGCACCTGAAGAAGAAGTGGTTATTGTCTCATAGCCCTTCCATGGAGAGATAATATAGCCCTCACCCCATGGAATACTCATTGTACTTGGAGCAACATCAACCTTACCATTTATTACTGTATAGACATAGGTGTTATAGTCGCCTACAAAGATGCCCTTCTCGTTACTACCCTCTATAAGGTTTACAACATCAAGGCTCTCACATGTTCCTATAGGAGCCTTATAAGTAACACCAGGCTCACCCTCTACGAAGAAGGCTGTATTGGTTGGCACCGCATATACTCTCTCAAGATGCGGACCGTCTAATGTCACTTCATCACACACATAAACCTTAAGCGCGTCCATGCCCGTAAAGTCAAGGGCCTTGTTTGTTACAAACGAGCGCATGCCAGTTGAAGGTATAGCAATGTCAACAGACTCGATGATTACCGGCAACTCATACTGTGATATCATATATACGGTACCTGCCGGTATGACTGCTGTCTGATCTACATGTACCAGTTTGCTGCCGTTCTCCAGCAGACCATATACATAATGGTTCTCTGTGCTTACATCGAATTTCTCTGTCATTGAACCACGGAACAGGTTGGTACCTATTGTAACCTCACCCTCTTTATAAGGGATGCGATACTCAGTGTTTGGCTTTCCGTTCTTAAGAAGGATTGGAGTACCTGCAGGCACTGCACTTACTGGTGTCAGGATAACGCTGTCCTTGTTTGCCTCGCCTGTAGCGATATAAGCCTTTATGCTAACCTCTCTGAAGTCAAGGGCATTTGAGGTTATGAGAGTCAACGCTCCTGAAGCGTTTGTCCTCACAGTCTCAAAGCCGGCGTATTTTGTTATATAATATGACTCTCCGGCTGGTATAACGCTAACCTCTGACTTGTCTATAATCTCGACCTTACCATTGGTATGGTTGAGTGCATATACCACCTTGTCAGTACTTGTGGTTATGAAGTTCTCTGTCTCTGAACCTAAGAAGAAGTTGTCACTTGTGACAGTTGCAGAAAGAATCTCAGGAACATCGTATGTCTGGCCTACTGTACCTTCAAGGATTGCACCCTGGTTTGCCGGCAACTGCGGAATAGCCTTGAGGTGAATACTGTCTGGTGTCTCATACTCCAAAGCATACGCCTTCAAACCTTCAACACCACTGAAGTCAAGTGCTGAGTTACTGTATATTGACAGCCTGCCACATGCAGGTATGGTATAGTGACGATATACTATCTCGTCAAGCTCTGATATTATATAAGGTGTAAATGCAGGTATAGGCTGTGTCTTGTCTGCAACCTTCTGCATCTTGCCGTTTGTAAGGTCTAATACATACACTGGCTTCTCAACGTTGCTGATATCTACTGCTGTCTCGCTATATTGCAACAGGTTTGGCTGTGCCTCTGAAGAAGGCAGCATCGGCATACTGTAAACAGTGTTTGGCGCACCCTTCACTATCAGGACCTCCCCTGCAGGTGCATCCCAAATCTGAGTATAGACGAAATCACCGTTTGTAGGCTCCTCACTGACCACTTCAGCCACGAACTCTTCAGGCATATCTGAGAAATCAAGTGGATTACCTGGTATCAGCACAGCATAGCCATTATCGTTTGTCTCAACTATTTCCTTGTCTGAACGTACGGCTATAGACTTCACGTATGTGCCATAAGGCAGGGATAAATACAGGTTGCCGTCATTGTACATACGATACACATACTCGTTTATCGTTGATACGCCATCCACAAGATAGCCGTCCATTGAAATCAACTCTGGCTCCTTACCATTTGTCCTGATAAACACATACTGTCCTTCAGCCAAGCCTTTTATGCCCAGACCTTCATAACGGGAGTAGTACAATTCATCAGAATTCTCTAATTCCTCTTCGGTCATATTGTCATAATCCAACTCTGGGACATCATGCTTAAGACTGAGCAATCCGCCTTTCTGGTCGTCTTCCTTCTGCATGAAGAAGACACTGTCGGTGGTCAGTGTTATTCTGCTGTCTATGCTGATATCAGTATTACCAACCTTAGCTATACTGTAGAAGCTCTTATAGAACTCCTCCATCACGAAGGAAGGCTCGCTGTTCAACGTCAACGGCATCTGTGACGTACCCACAGAAGCTGCACCTATCTTGCCGATAAGGTCTTCCGACCAAACTGTGCTTAGTTTAGGATATGGCTCTGTTGTCCACTCATCTTTGCCCCGCGTATATCCGTCAGCTGTCATCTGGGTCCATACTGTATTTCCTTCAGTTACATACAGGGTATCTCCCTGGTTGTAGTTCATCTGTTCACCGCTTTCTCCATTCACGGAGTATAACCACGTATATTCCTGAGGCAGCACGCCTACGGCCGCCTCGTTAGGGTCGATGGTAAAGCGATAGCCCTTACCCGGCTCATAGCCCAACTTGACAATCTGAGGCTTAAACTTTGGCTGCTTGCCAGCGCCCGTATCATAGCTCACCACCTCAGAAGTGTCACCGATGACAGGATTAACAGCATAAGCATACAAGGTCTGGTACTCAGAGGTAATCTCTCCGTCATACTCTATCCATCCCTCGTCACCGATATTCAGTGGTGTGCTTGAATAATATATCTTCGCACCCTCTGTAGCACATGAGATGGCAACGGTACGGCTCTTACCATACGCGCCAGTCAAAGTAAACGTCGGTGCAGCACAAGGCTCATATTCTACGCTCGACTGCGTGGTCAACTTAATGTTATCAAAACCGAACTGTTTCGGCTCTCCACCTTGCAACTCCGGAGAATAGCAATAGAAGCCTCGTGGCTTACCCAGCGCCTGAGCATTGACAGTCTTTTTAATAACATAGTTAGAGAAGTCAGCACAGTTCAACGTTATCTTCAACTCTGCAGAACTTGTATTTGCTTTTGTGCACTCCATCTTCACATGTATCACAGAACGAATAAGAATAGTTTCTTCCAGTTCCGCACCTCCAACTATTATCTTATGGCGTCGCAATTCATCAACGTTACCCACTGTGCCCTGATCCAGCTGGGTATACATCGCCACGAAAGACAGATAAGCATCATTTATATATGCACTACTTGCAACACTTGAATTCTCACCCGTTACCGCCACCTGTCCTTTAGCAGTTGAGATGTATGGCATCTCTAAATCAAACTCCATCACCCAATTGTCCTCAATATTCGAATAGCCATATCCGAAATCAAGATATCCATATTGAGGCGCAGGCATAGGAGCAGCCATAAACATAACACCAGAAATATTAGCCGTTGTCAAAGGCGCCCAACCAACCGGTGAAGTCGTAAACGTGGCATACTTTCCCAACGCCACACTCGCATTAGCAAAATCCTCGTTCACCAATTCTTTAGTGATAACTTTAGTCTCTGCACTAATCGCATTAAAAGCCAACGTTACAAGAATTGCAACGGCAGCTAAAAATCTTTCTAATCTCCTCATTATTATTGCGTTTCTTTAATTTCTGACCTTGTGTTACATGATATTTGCCACAAAGGTACATATTTATTTTTATATATTAGCAAAAATATAAATTGTTTATCATTTTTTAACTAAAAACATATCTTAATTCAACCCCACACTGTTTTTCCTCAGATACACAAGCCTTTACACATACCATACATTTTCTTGATATAAATAAAAAAAAGCTAAAAAATTTTGAAGGTTGAGGAAATATTATTACCTTTGCACGCAAATGACCAGTTTTGAGACCTTGAAAATCGACTTACAGACAGTTACTAAAGATGAACAGACGTTCACCTGTACTGTTGGTGATGACTTCTTCCAAAGTCTCAGCGATGCCGAAATACACAGCGGCTGCGTGAACACCTCCATGTCTATACGCAAGGCAGTAGGAGATGTGTTTACGTTGAAGTTGTGCATTGAAGGCAACGTCATCGTGCCGTGTGATCTTTGTCTTGAGGACATGCAGCAACCCGTCAGCGGCGAGAGCATTTTCTACATAAAGACAGGCAAAGAGGAAGAGGCAGACGACAATACCATAATGATTGCAGAGGGCGAAACAACCCTTGACGTCACATGGATTGTCTATGAGACGATAGCACTGGCAGTACCCATTAAGCACGTTCATGCACCTGGAAAATGCAATGCTGCGATGACAGACATCCTGAAGGAGCTGTCAGCCGCCCGAAGCGGTGATGAGACTGCAGACAGTGATATTGACCCACGCTGGGCTGGATTAATGAAATTAAAACAAACAAAAAGTATTCAGTAGTCAAGAGTACAAGGCTTCTTGACGCAAAAACTTAAAAGAAAAAATGGCACATCCAAAAAGAAGACAATCAAAGACACGTACACTCAAGCGTCGTACACATGACAAAGCAGTAGCTCCTACACTTGCAGTATGTCCTAACTGTGGTTCATACTATGTATATCACACAGTATGTCCTACTTGTGGTCAGTACCGTGGCAAGCAGGCTATTGTAATGGAAGACGCTGAGTAATTACAGGAAACACAATGAATAAAATAAACGCTGTAATCACCGGTGTCGGTGGCTACGTACCTGAGTACATCCTGACTAACGAGGAGCTCTCACGCATGGTAGACACTGATGACGAGTGGATAACAACACGCGTAGGCATCAAGGAACGTCGTATCCTCAATGAGGAAGGTCTTGGCTCCGCCTATATGGCACGCAAGGCTTGTCGTGAATTGTTGCAGAAGACGCAAGTTGATCCGCAGACCGTGGAGTGCGTTATATGTGCGTCAACCACACCAGACTATCGTTTCCCTTCTAACGCTTCGATAGTTATCGGCAAGCTGGGCCTCAACAATGCCCATGGCTTTGACGTTTCATGCGCATGCTGCGGTTTCCTCTACATCCTTGACATGGCAGCAGCCATGATACAGAGCGGACGTTACAAGCGCATTATCTGCGTAGCTGCAGAGAAGATGTCATCAATGGTAGACTATCAGGATCGTCAGACCTGTGTTCTCTTCGGTGACGGTGCGGCAGCAGTAATGATGGAGGCAACGGAAGAGGAAGGCATCGGTTTCCAGGACTCATTCCTGCGTACCGACGGCAAGGGTCTGCCATTCCTTCACATGAAGGCCGGCGGCTCAGTATGCCCTGCATCTCACTATACCGTTGATCACCGTATGCACTACATCTACCAGGAGGGACGCACAGTGTTCCGCTATGCCGTTACTTCAATGGCTGACGATGTAGAGGAAGTAATGCGTCGCAACAACCTCACCAAGGATGACGTGAAATGGGTAATACCTCACGAGGCTAACCTCCGCATCATCGAGGCTGTAACCAAGCGTCTTGAGATTCCACTCGAGAAGGTCCTGGTAAACATCGAGCACTACGGTAACACAAGTGCCGCATCCATTGCCTTGGCCCTGTGGGATTATGAGAAGCGTCTGAAGAAAGGCGACAATATCATCTTGACCGCTTTCGGAGCAGGCTTCGTACACGGTGCAAGCTTCTACAAGTGGGGATACAATGGATAATGAATAATGCATAATTCATAATTGCCAGCAAATCACACAAGACCGTTGCCAGCAACACATTATGAATTATAAATTATGAATTGACATGAAGCATAAAGCAGGATTCGTAAACATAGTAGGCAATCCTAATGTAGGTAAAAGTACGCTCATGAACCAATTGGTTGGTGAGCGTATTTCGATTGCCACCTTCAAGGCACAAACCACACGCCATCGCATCATGGGTATTGTCAATACACCCGAGATGCAGATAGTATTCTCTGACACCCCTGGGGTATTGAAGCCTAACTACAAGCTACAGGAGTCAATGCTGGCTTTCTCTGAGTCTGCACTACAAGATGCAGACATTCTCCTCTATGTCACCGACGTTGTGGAGAATCCAGAGAAGAACCGTGACTTCCTTGACAAGGTGGCAAAGATGACTATCCCCGTCATACTGCTTATCAACAAGATTGACCAGAGCGACCAAAAGCAACTGGGCGACATTGTAGAGCAATGGCACAAGCTTCTGCCCAACGCGGAGATTCTGCCTATATCTGCCAAGAACAAGTTTGGCACAGACATGCTGCTGACACGCATCAAGGACTTGCTGCCTGAATCACCGGCATACTTTGACAAGGAGCAACTCACTGACAAACCAGCACGTTTCTTCGTTACGGAAACAATACGCGAGAAGATACTGCTATACTATGACAAAGAGATACCATACGCTGTAGAGGTACGTTGCGAGTCATTCAAAGAGAGCGACAAACGCATCGACATACGTGCAGTGATATACGTTGAGCGCGAGTCACAGAAAGGTATCATCATCGGTCATCAGGGCATAGCACTGAAGAAGGTCAGCACCGAGGCACGCAAGACCCTTGAGAAATTCTTTGACAAGCACATCTTCCTTGAGACCTATGTAAAGGTAGATAAGGACTGGCGCAGCAACGACAAGGAACTTGACAGCTTCGGCTACAATGCCATCTGATTAACACTCAGATATAACCTTGTAAACTCAGCGCCCACATAATTACGGCATAGAATCTGATTATCACTCAGATATTTTTCTTATTATTAACCCCCAGAGTAATATAACCCCAGTTTTATTACTGAGCAAAAAGTAGAACCTGTAAGGAGCAGGAAATGAAAAATGGGAAATTTAGTAGCAATCGTAGGCCGTCCTAACGTAGGAAAGTCTACACTTTTCAACAGATTAACAAAGACACGCCATGCCATCGTCAGCGACGTGGCAGGCACCACACGCGACCGTCAGTACGGCAAGTGCGAGTGGAACGGACAAGAGTTCTCCGTCGTTGATACCGGCGGATGGGTAGTAAACTCCGATGACATCTTCGAGGATGCCATACGCGACCAAGTAAAGATAGCGACAGAGGAGGCCGACCTTGTGCTGTTCCTCGTTGACGTGCAGACGGGCGTCACCGACCTTGACACTGACGTGGCACAGATACTTCGCAAGACAAAGATGCCAGTCATTCTCGTGTCAAACAAGACTGACAACAACGAACAACAGTATTATGCCGCCGACTTCTACCGTCTCGGACTGGGCGACCCTGTGTGCATCAGCGCCATCTCCGGCTCCGGCACAGGCGACCTGCTTGACATGGTGCTTGAGCGCCTGCCAAAAGACGTGAAGGATGATGTAGAGGAGAACATACCACGCTTTGCCGTAGTGGGCAGACCTAACGCCGGCAAGTCAAGTATCATCAACGCCTTCATAGGCGAGGACCGCAACATCGTAACAGAGATAGCAGGTACCACACGCGACAGTATATACACACGCTATGACAAGTTCGGCTTCGACTTCTACCTTGTTGACACCGCCGGAATACGCCGCAAGAACAAGGTAAGCGAGGACCTCGAGTTCTACAGCGTCATGCGCTCCATCCGCGCCATAGAGAACAGCGACGTCTGCATTCTTATGATTGACGCCACACGAGGCATAGAGGCCCAGGATATGAACATCTTCCAGTTGATACAGAAGAACAGCAAGTCACTGGTGGTAGTGGTAAACAAGTGGGACCTTGTGGAAGACAAGTCGCCTATAGCCATCAAGACATTCGAGAACGCTATACGCGAGCGCATGGCTCCGTTCACCGACTTCCCTATCGTCTTTGCCTCCGCACTGACAAAGCAGCGCATCTTCAAGGTACTTGAGACTGCCAAGCAGGTATATCTCAACCGCAAGGCGCGCATCGGCACAAGCAAACTCAACGAGGTTATGCTACCTATCATCGAGGCCACACCACCGCAGTCTATCAAGGGCAAGTACATCAAGATTAAGTATTGCAACCAGATACCTGACACGCAGATACCTACCTTCGTATTCTATGCAAACCTGCCGCAATACGTCAAGGAACAGTATCGCCGCTTCCTCGAGAACCAGTTGCGTGCCAACTGGGAACTGACCGGCACACCTATCAACGTGTTCATCAGACAGAAGTAATAACGATTCAGACATACAGAAGTTAAGGAGTTAAGACAAATGTCCTTACCGACAGGTAAGCGACATCAAGTCTTAACTCTTTTTTTGCGTTTATACTCACCCTCTATTATCTTGGATACTCACGCAGGAACTCTGTCGATATCTCGCAGTAGCGAAACAACTGGGTGCTTTTCGTACGTATGATATCGGTATGGAAAGAGCGCTGTTTCTGCATTCGCATTATGCTGCTCCATGACGCCGTATGCGAACGGTTGTATGCCGTTGCGAGATAGCAGAGGCGCTCCTTTCGGCTCATCTTCAGCAACTGAGGATGGCGCAGCAGCTGCAGGCG
>JAEEGF011019274.1_pt1 | contig 61143 bp, 53 predicted proteins | sample 9134171 | NCBI WGS metagenome assembly JAEEGF01 (sample SAMN16246542, study PRJNA631951) | gut metagenome | biome: gut microbiome; feature: rumen; material: AP-attached | host: Bos | place: Iran: Karaj | collected 2018-10 | reverse complement strand
GATGCCAGCGCTGAAAAGACGCAGGAAGTCGGCGGCAGCGGACACCTCTGCTATGATTTCACAACCGTCGACGAACGCTTCCCGGTCAAGTTCTGTAGCTGGAACGGTCAGCACCAGTGGACCGCATTCGACAACGGCAACTGGCAGAACACCTGGGTTCCTCAGGAAGTCCGCAAGTTCTTCGAACAGTTCTAGACCTTTTCTTATAATCTCCTCTCCAGAACCAAAAACGGCGCCCTTCGGGGAGCCGTTTTTTATTTCTAACCTGGTTCAAAATGAACCGAGGGACGTTTTACTAGTGAAACAACCCTGTTTTTTTATGAAAAGCCCGTGAACGGGCGCAAAGGTCATGCCAAAACAAAATGCCGAAATCCTGCAAATTTCGCCATTTTTAGGATTTTTCGCAAAAGGGAAGACCTCAAAACACCCTTTTGGCACGCCGTTCGCTTATAGGAAAGCGAAAACAAAGGGCCAACGGTAAACGCCGAGCCCGCAACAAAACGAGGTTAAAACCATGATGAACACACAAATTCTTCCTTCTGCTTTCTGCAATCTCCAGAACTTCTTCGACTCCCTTAGCGCCTCCAATGCCCAGGGCGAATGCAGTTTCACCCCCAAGGCCGACTACTACGAAACCGAGAACGGTTTTGCCCTGGAAGTTGAGTTGCCGGGCGTCAAGAAAGAGGACTTGGACGTACAGCTCGAAAAGAACATCTTGACCGTCAAGGCATCACGCACCCGCAAGGACGGAAAGTTCTCTTACGAGCGCAGTTTCCGCCTGGCCGAAGACATTGACGTCGACAGTATCAAGGTCAACTTGGAAAACGGCATCTTGAAATTCGACATGTCCAAAAAGGCACAGGCCGCTGCACGCAAGTTGACGATTGCCTAACCACTGTGCGCACAACAACCTATTCTTGAAATTTTCATCGCACTCCTTAGATAAGAAATCCCCGGCAGCAATGCCGGGGATTTTTCGGCATTGATAAAGAAAACGTCGTAAAATCACCAACGGAAGTTGATTTGCCCCGTGTTTTTGCAGGTTCCATTTTTTGTATATTCTTGGGGTAAGATCAGGATTTTAGAATGCTCGATAAAGAAGTTTTAAAAACCGTAAGCCGCATTGAGCTCTCTGTCCGCGGGACGCTCGACACGGTGATGACCGGCGCCTACCACAGCTCGTTCAAAGGAAACGGCATGGAGTTCAGCGAAGTGCGCGAATACATGCCGGGCGACGACGTGCGTACCATCGACTGGAACGTGACCGCGAGAACGGGCTCGCCTTACGTAAAGAAGTTTATCGAAGAACGCGAAATGACCATGCTTTTGATGGTCGACGCGTCCAGCAGTTCGGAGTTCGGTTCCGGCAAGCAGATGAAGGGAGAGGTCATGGCGACCCTCACGGCGTTGCTCGCCTTTGCCGCCATCAAGAACAACGACAAGGTGGGGCTTTTAATTTATACGGACCAGGTCGAACTGTTTATCCCGCCGGAGAAAGGCCGCAAGCACGTGCTGCGACTCATCCGCGAAATCCTCTACTTCAAGCCGCAGCACCACGGCACGAACACGCAGGTGGCGCTGGAGTATGCCGGCAAGATTCTGAACCGCCGTGCCGTGGTCGTGGTGATGAGCGACTTTTTGGATGAAGGTTTCGAGAACGCTTTCAAGATTCTGCGCAAGCGCCATGACGTGCTTGCGGTCTCGGTGGTGGACCCGCGAGAAACGGAGCTCCCGCCCGCCGGGCTCGTAGAGCTCGAAGACCCCGAAACAGGCGAGACGCTTTTAATCGACACAGGCGATGCGGCCTTCCGCGAAGCGTTCGCCCGCGAAGCCAAGCGCCAGGGCAAAACGACCAAGGAGCTGTTCCAGCGCATGTCTATTGACTTTGTGCGCATCGAGGTCCACGACGACTTCAAGGAAACGGTGGCCCCGCTCATCGAGCACTTTAGGCGTAGAGCAAAAGCCGCCCGACTCTAAATCAGACTTTAAATATTTGCCGGACGATACCCGAGCAACTTCATGCTGTAGAGCGCAGTACCCTTGCTGATGCTGCGGACATTCGTGGCGTAACCGAAGATTTTTCGAAGAGGGATTTCCGCCTTGAGAAAATGCGTGCGGCCGTCGCCGCCGATTTCCTTCACCTTGCCATTGCGACTCTGGATGTCGCCGGTGATGTTGCCTGCAAAGTCCACGGGGCATTCAAGAGAAAGTTCCATTACCGGTTCGTGGAGTTCAACGTCAGCAGGCTTGATGAGCTTGGTCACGGCATCGGCGCACGCCTTCTTGATCATCGGCGGGAGCGCTCCTTCGGTCCACGAAAATTCATGGACTTCAAAACGGACGCCGACAAGCGCGCCCTTGCCCAGCACGCCGACTTCGGTCGTCTCCAAAAGCGCCGAGCGCACGCCGGCCAGGATCTCGCGTGGCGCCGTCTCCATGAACTCGGCAGAAAGGCGGATGTCGTGCGCGGCAGTCTCCAAGGGAGTCGCCGAGAGTTTGATGGAAATCTTGTGCGGGCCAATCTGGAAGGTGTTTTCCACAGGACCCACCTCGCGACACAGGCGCTCTTGCCAGCGGACCTCGGGCTTGCCAGCATGCACTTCGCAGCCGAATTCCCTCTTGAGGCGCGCAAGCAACACTTCTAGCTGCACCTCGCCCACCGTGTGCAGGTACCAAAAACCGCCATCGTCCTTTTGCACCCTAAAACTCGGGTCCATGCGGCTGAGGGTGGAGAGGCTCTTTTCCACATGGTGGAAGTCCTCGGTACACACGCACTCGATGCGCGTCTGCAACAGGGGCTGGTAATGGTCGCGAATAGAGAGACCCTTCGACTCCGTGCTATGCACTTCGTTCAAGATGGCACTGGAAAATGTGTCACACTGAGTGGAGAGCCTCTGGTTCGCAATTGAAGGGTCTATATATAGAATCTGGCCGAGTTCCGTCTCAAACGGGGTGCGCATCGCGTAAATGTCGCCCACGCGAATTTCTTCTACGGGAACAAGCAAGTTCGCCTTGAGTCGGGAGAATTCGAAGCCGACGGGCCATTCCTTGCGCAGCATGTCGGTGTGGCTGCGGAAAAGGGAAATCTCGCCCACGCCCTTAAAGTGACGCAGGCGAATCACCTGGCCAAGCTCGTCGCTGTTGAAGGACGGCACCTCGGGCAAAAAGAAACTGAGCGCCGTCACCAGGCTGCGCACGCCAAAGCCTTCCATGGCAGAGCCCGCATAGCACAGGGCGTAATCGTCGCTTGCGGCAAGCGCCTTGAGACCGCGCAAAAGCAGCTTGGGCGAAACCGGCTTTTTTTCCATCGCAAGCGAGAGGATTTCGTCGTCAAAGTTGCTCGCAAACTCCACGGCTTCGCTGTAGTGCTTCTTGAGTTCGCGGGAATTGTCCCAGCCGTCGTCCACGTTCCAGTTTTCGTCCACCACCTCTTCACCCGTATCAGAATGTTCCAGGCGGCTTTGGCTCAAAACGTCGAGCACCGCGGTCATTTTGCCGTCACGGTATTCGGGCAGGGTCATAAGCACCGGGCGCACGCCCAACACCTCCTCGATGTTAATAAGCGTCTCGTCGAGCGAGTAGTCGGCATTGTCGAGCTTGTTCACAAACAAAATAGTGCGCACGCCGGCGGCGCGCAGTTTTTTAAAGGCGGCCACCGTCTGCGTCTCGACGCCGCTGGCGGCACTCACCACCAGCACTGCGCCTTCCACGGCCGAGAGCGCCATGTCGACCTCGGCGCCAAAATCCACATGGCCCGGGGTATCGATAAAGTTAAACCAGGTGTTCTTCCATTCAAAATGCGCCACGCCGCTCTCGATGGTAATGCCGCGTTCCTTTTCTTCGGGCATGTAGTCCATCGTCGCAAGGCCTTCCTCGACCTTGCCCGGGCGCCGCACCTCGCCCGCAGTAAACAAAATGCGCTCCGAGAGCGTCGTTTTACCTGCATCAACGTGCGCCAAGATAGCGATGTTGCGAATGGACTGTGTCATTACCCCTACTTTCTCAGCTGGGATTCAAGAGCGCTAATACGTTCGGATAGTTCCGCACAAAGTTTTTCAAGCTTTTCTAGGCGAGCATCATGCTCACGGTCCTTTTCGGACTGGCGATGCAATTCAGAATCCTGCTGCTCATTAATAGAATCAACAGAATTCAGGCGGAAGTCATGCTCTGCATCCTTGGCGGCCTGGGCCTTGATCTTGAAAGCCTGTTCACGGCCCTTGGAATAAAGGGCATCTATGCGGACATCGTGTTCGTAATCCTTTTCCTTCTGCATGTCCAGGCGGGCATCGTGTTCCTTGTCTTTGCGCTGGAGTTCGCGGATACATTCTTCATCAAGATTCATAATCACCTCGGGGAAAAGGGGACCTTCACCTTCCCTTTTAATTTAGCAAAAAGGGCCCGGCCAAGCGGAAGGGTCCCTTCATCCGAGAGCAGGCGTTTACGATTCAAACGGGCGGACTCGCAACGTGACACCCAAATCGTTGCACAACTTGCGGCAAATCTCGATTTTTTCTTCGGGCATCACCTTCTCGACAACCGTCATCACCACGTTCTTCACGTGACCCTTCGCGAGCACGGCGAATTCCTTTAGCGCATCGTAAGACTTGATGCCGAACTTGGAACGCGTAAGCGCGAGGAATTCTTCGGCATCCGCGGCATTCAGCGAAATCGAGACGGTGTCGAAGCGCCCCTCGAGTTCAGGGGTAACGTCCTTGCCGTGAATCAGGTTCGCAAGGCCGTTCGTGTTGAGGCGCACCTTCAGTTTCGGGTACTTCGCCTTGAGCAGGTCTATGACCTTGCACACGTCGTAAAGACGCTCGAGCGGCTCACCGTATCCGCAGAAAATCAGTTCGTTGATGACGGAGAGGTCGTAGGCGTCAAAGATTTCCATGACCTTCTCGACGCTCGGTTCGCCTTCCTTGAGCCAGAGCGTGTTGCCTTCCATCATCTTCTTGGTCTGGCGCAGGCAAAACACGCAGTTGCACGGGCAGCGGTTCGTCATGTTCACGTAAATGTTCTTGCCCGCAATGTCGCCGCTGTTCGCGATATCCAAATATCCAGCCTGACCGACGGTCCCTGTAACGGTATAAACTATCATTTTGCCCCCTTAGTCTTCGATGAGGTCGCGAAGGTACATCTCGACGCTCAGGCCCCAGTGCATGGGAACCTTATTCTCTTCGCAGTAGCGGATGCACTTGGACGCGAATTCCGCGGCCTTCTTCACGGAGTCGTAAAAACCGTGCCCGTTCAGGTACATGCCGGCAATCACCGCGCTGATGACGTCGCCCGTTCCGCTGCGGTCGCCGCCGATACGGTCCACCATCACGATTTTAGCCTCTTCGCCCTTGCTGTACACGTAGTTCATGATCTGCGTACCGCTGTAACGGATTCCCGTGACCACGATGTGTTCCGGGCCCTGCTCGGCAAGCGTCCTGCACATGTTCTCGATTTCGACAGTCGTGAGATTCCCGTCGCGGTAGTCCGAATCCGTGAGCGTGCAGAGTTCGGTGAGGTTCGGCGTCAGGATATCCGCGTAGTGCACGAGCGCCTTCATCTTTTCGCACAGGTCCGGCGTATACGTCTGGTAAAGCCTGCCGTAGTCGCCCATCACCGGGTCGACCAGCGTGAACACGCCCTTCTTCTTGAAAGTCTTGATGAAGTCGATGACGATGTCCACCTGCTCTTCGGAACCGAGGAACCCGGTCGCAATGGCGTCGAAACTCATGTCCAGATCCTTGTAGGTCTGGATGTAGTCGCGCATCTTGGAGGTGTAATCGTCGAAGAAATACTTGGGGAACTGCGTATGCGTCGAAAGGATTGCCGTGGGGATGGCCACCGCCTGGATTTTCATGGCCGAGATGACAGGCGCCATGACGGCAACCGAGCAGCGGCCAAATCCGGTGATATCGTTGATGAGGGCAATTTTTTTCTGGGGCATAGCGGGCTATAATTTAGAAATTATTGCCTGCTATGGATGCCGCGGAATAGCACGCGGGCATAGGCGAAGGCCGCGGATACGATAACGGCAAGGAGCGTTGGGCCGAGCGGCACGGAATCGAGGCGTTCGGCCACCTGATACACAATAAAGCCTGCAAGCCAAGAGAAAAGGTTCCAGAGCCAGAATCCGAGAGATCCGCCGCGTGTATCCGCATCACCCTTCCCGAAGTAGAACGAAACGAGCAACACAGCCGCCATGGGAGCAAATACCGAGGCAATCAAGTACAGGAAGCTGATGTAATGTTCCATGATTCCCGAAATGGCGAGGGCCGCACTCAGAAGGCTCACAATAACGCCCGCAATTTTCGGGTTGATCTTGCCATAAATCGCCTTCGAGGATTCGCCTGCGGAATTTGCCGCAAGGAAGTTTGTCGTGACGGTAGAAAGCACCACAATGACGATGCCCGGGATGCCGAGACCCGCGAGGAGAATAGCCTGCGCAATGTTGTTACCCGCACCGAGCCCAGAAATCTCGACGCCGATGATGTACATCCAAAGACTTGCGAACGTGTAGGCCGCCGCAGAAACCGCAGTCGCCTTCACGGGCTTTTCCACATCCTTCGTGTAGTCCGAAATCACCGGCAGCCAGGAGATGGGCATGGCAATGGAAATCTCGAAAATGTTCCAGAAGCCGAGCAGTGCGGCAGAAGTTGCAGCCCCTGCAGTAAGTGCGCCAGACGCACCGACACCGAACAACTTAACCGTCAACACGGCGAGCAAAATAGCGAGTGCCGCCATCACGACCGTAGTCACGTTCGCAGAACGTTTGAGGCCCACAAAAACCCAGATGGCAATAAGCACAGCAAGAATAACACACGTGAACGGGAAAGAAATAGGCAAGTTGAGCCCCGCCAAGGCAGACGCGCCCTGCGCATTCAGCACCGCCACCCAAGCGAGCAGTTGGAAAACATTCAGCGCAGCAAAAAAATTGGAGCCATACTTACCGAACGTAGAAGACGTCGTCTCCATTGCATTTAAGCGGACGCGGGCTCCAATAAGGCCCACGAAAAAGAGCAGGATTCCGCCCAACAGGTGGCCGAGCACCAGCGGGAGCCAAAGAGAACCCGGCGCAGAGGCGGCACCGATTTCGATACCCGCCTCGATTTCGGAAACCGATATGGCGACACCGAACCAGATAATTCCATTCGAAAACAGACCTGTGCGTTTTTCCATGCTGCACCTCCGAGCGGGGTTAAAGACGGTGCAAAAATAGAAATGAAGACTTGAGCATACAAGGCCAAAGTCAATACCATATTCTTATAGCTTGTTATATTTTTAGACTATAACAAAAAAAGTATTCATGCCCCGAAATCGTCCTCGTAGCCGAACTCGTTTTCCACGGCATCCAGTTTCTTTTCGGCGGTAGCGTCCAGCGCCTCCGCATGTCCCCGTAACGCTGCAAACGGATGAAAAATCTTCGCGCGGTCCACCACAGCCATGCGCGGGTGCTTCATGAGGAAGTTCCAATCATTCCGAGGGTACGGCAAATCGATTATGTCTTTATAGTCGTCAATCATCCATTATCCATTATCAATTATCAATTAGGCTCTGTGCCCTCCAATCTGTCCGTTGCGTTCAACCGTAGTAGCGCCTTCCTGCAAGTCCATGCCCTTCACGATGGCGTTCTTTCCAAAACGCTTCTTTATCATGAGTTCCGCCTTCAGGCGCTTTTTCTCGCGTTCCTGCTTCTTCACGTCGGTGAACAGGTCAAAACCTTCGTTGCCTTCGTCTACCACGTCGATTGCCACCAGGTTCAGGCGGCGCACCGTCAGTTCCGGGTTCACGATGCGGTCAAAGAGCTTCATCACCACATCGGCAAACGCCGACTGCGAACTGGAATAATGCCCGAGGGTAGCCGTACCGTGAGCGGGCTTCGGAATCGTACGCCCGTAAAAATCCACAACGGTTTCGCCATGGTAAATGCCCTTGTCCACGTTCTCACGGTCGTAACCCACCGTAAGCACCATGCCCTTCGCGACCAAATTATGCTCGACCAGCGACATCGAGACAGTATCGACCATCTCGCGTACCACGAGTCGCGCCTTCTCGAAACTGTACGGGTCCTGCAACACCTGGCCCTCGCCGGTACTGCGGCTCCGGGGTTTCGCCTTCTTGATATCGGCTATAGTGCAGGGTTCATAACCCCAGGCATGGTCGATCAGGATTTCTGCATTCACGCCGAACATCTTGTACAGCGCCTCGGGATTCTTGACGCTTGCGCGAGCAAGGTCCCCCATCGTGCGGATTCCCCGGCCACCGTTCAAGTAGCACTTTTCCAGGCGCGCCGCAATCCCGCGCCCCACCTGCCAAAAGCTCGTTATCGGCTGGTGCGCCCACAGTTGCCTGCGGTAGCTCATCTCGTCAAGTTCCGCAATGCGCACACCATCTTCGTCGGCATCCACGTGCTTCGCCATGATATCCATCGCAATCTTGCAAAGGTACAGGTTCGTGCCGATGCCGCCCGTGGCCGTAATCCCTGTTGTCGTGAAAACGTCCTGGATAATCGTCTTCACCAGTTCCCGTGCCGATTTTTTGTACAACTTAAGGTAACGTGTCAAATCCAAGAAGCATTCGTCGATGGAATAGGCGTGAATATCTTCGGCGCTCACGTACTTGAGATAAACATTGTAGACCTTCGTGGAATACTCCACGTACTTGGCCATCTGCGGCTTCGCGATAATGAACTCGATGATCTCACCCGTCCTCTGTTTCACCTCGCGCACCTTCTGGTTCACCTCGAAAAGGCGGGCACGCCCCGGAATCCCGTAGGCCTTGAGCGCAGGCGTCACCGCAAGGCAAATCGTCTTCTCGGTACGACTCTCGTCGGCCACCACGAGCTTTGCCTTCAACGGATCCAAGTCCCGGAGGATACATTCCACCGAAGCGAAGAATGACTTGAGGTCAATGGCAGCGTAAGTGCGGTCCATATGGAAAATATATTCTATTCCCTGTGTTCGTACAGGTACAAGTTCGCCTCGGGCACGGCAAGTTCAGAGCCCTTGATATGCCACTCGTCATCCTTGCCGGTGCGGTACTTCACTACGACGCGGTAACGGTTGTCCTTCTGCAAGACAGCCTGAGGCACGGTCCAGAAATTCTCGGTACCCACGACCATCTCGAGCCCGTAAAAGTCGCGAGTATCTACACCATAAATCGTGATGGAATCCACCATGTCCTTCGGGTTGCGCACCTGGATAATACTCCAGAAAGTACTTGCACCTTCCTTGACCCAGAGCGACGTAGAATCGCCCCACACGCCGTCTACGCCCTCGCAGCTCACGAATTCCCATTCACCATAATAACGGCCCACGCGGTTGCCCATGATGTCGGCAGCCGGGGCACCGCCCAGGTCCACACCGCAGTTGGCATCGGGGCAGCGGTCGGTAATGCGCACCGTCACACGCTTCCAGCCATCGGGGGTCCGCGCCTTTACGCGCACGCAGCCGCCGCAGGCCGCACCGCCATTCCACGGACCCTTTTCGTCACCCGGAGAAACGTTCACGTGGATAGCCGCGTAATACTGGATATTAGTTTGTCCATAATTACAGGCGCCGCCCAGGCTAGTCTCTTTAGCGGTGATGCTCCCGTAGGTAGTCACGGAACCCTTGCCGCCGTTTTCAGTAAGTTCCGGGTCGGCTGCCGTATAGCTATCGCAGTCGGTGCACTTGCCATCATCGCCGTCATCTTCGGAAGATTCCGGAGCAGTTTCGCTGCTGCTGGATGCAGGCTCCGTTTCGCTGCTGGAAGAGCTTACGATGTTTTCGGACGAGCCGGGGGTTGCCGAAGAAGCCGGAGCCGCGCTGGAGCTGGACGCCTCGCCACTGCTCGCCGGAATGTTGGCAGAACTGCCCGGATCGCTCTCGGAACTTGAAACGCTATTCGGCGCCGCCACAGAAGAACTGACTGCCGATGACGCCGGAGCATCGCCGGAACTGGACACCCCGGGAACGCTGCTAGAAGAGGCCTCCGCCGAGGAAACTCCCGCCGAAGAAGCAACCGCGGAACTCGAAGTTCCCGCCACCTCGGAAGAGGAAACCGGGGTATCGTCCGCCTTCGCCATCGAGGAATCGTCACCGCAAGCGGCAAGGAATATCGCCATGAAGGCAACAAAAACAAGAACCTTATAGTTTTTCATACGCAAATACCGAGAAACGCCGATAATTCCAATTTTAGCAAAATATATATTTAGAGTATGGATTTGACAGACTCTCCCGACATAAGCAACCGCTTTGATGCAGAAGACATCCGTAAATTGCGCGAATACAACTCCCTGAAACATTCCAAAATGACTCACAAGGAAATCTTGGAAGACATCCGTCAGGGGGCAGAATCCTTCATGTCGGAATTCAGTTGTCGTGTTGCGGAGAAGCAAGCCGCTTACGACGCGGGTGAAAAGAAATAGTTGCTTTTTTACTAATTGCTGGAAGACGCAAAAATAATACCGTCGACAACCTGGTTTATCTACAAGAGTAGAAATTATCTGAAGCTTCTAGGCTTTTTGCGGACGCCTGGGCGCAAACCCGATCTACAAGAGTAGAAATTTTATGAAGCTTCTAGGCGAAAGGGAAGGGGGGCAAAATGAAAATATCTACAAGAGTAGAAATTTTATGAAGCTTCTAGGCTGGATAGCGGTCGCCCTAAAGACTGAATATCTACAAGAGTAGAAATTTTATGAAGCTTCTAGGCTTTACTTTGAGAGGAACAATATTTTAAATCTACAAGAGTAGAAATTTTATGAAGCTTCTAGGCGCCGGGATCATTTTTGATAGATTTCCTTATCTACAAGAGTAGAAATTTTATGAAGCTTCTAGGCTATAGGAAGTGCACGAGACCCGCAAATATCTACAAGAGTAGAAATTTTATGAAGCTTCTAGGCAGGCAAATATCCAGCACGAGTACCACGATCTACAAGAGTAGAAATTTTATGAAGCTTCTAGGCACGTGTCGCGAACATCCGCCAATCATCAATCTACAAGAGTAGAAATTTTATGAAGCTTCTAGGCATGTAAACAACTTATTCACGCCTAGCCCCTATCTACAAGAGTAGAAATTTTATGAAGCTTCTAGGCCTTAAGTGCGTCAATTTGCAAGTGACTATCTACAAGAGTAGAAATTTTATGAAGCTTCTAGGCAAAGTGGTCTTCGAGGTGCAGGTTCCCATCTACAAGAGTAGAAATTTTATGAAGCTTCTAGGCACCGCCGTCTGCCGGACTTGCCTTTCGTATCTACAAGAGTAGAAATTTTATGAAGCTTCTAGGCCCACCAGCACCAGCACCGAAACCAGCACATCTACAAGAGTAGAAATTTTATGAAGCTTCTAGGCGATTCGTATTTGGCGATTGCATCGCTATCTACAAGAGTAGAAATTTTATGAAGCTTCTAGGCTTGCTGCCAAATTGCGTCTTCGCTGCTATCTACAAGAGTAGAAATTTTATGAAGCTTCTAGGCCGGGTACCACGCAAGCTGAAATCACCGTATCTACAAGAGTAGAAATTTTATGAAGCTTCTAGGCCTGCCGAAGCCGTGGAGCGCATATAAAAAATCTACAAGAGTAGAAATTTTATGAAGCTTCTAGGCTTATCACTTCGCTTCCACGCCTTGAAGATCTACAAGAGTAGAAATTTTATGAAGCTTCTAGGCCAACAGGACGGCGCGCGGCGTATTGCCAATCTACAAGAGTAGAAATTTTATGAAGCTTCTAGGCTCTATATTAGTAATATAGCTTAAATTAGTGTGAATTTCAAGGAAAATGAGCGTCTTTTGAAAAGCTTCTTAAACATGCTGCTTAAATGTGCATGGCAATGAATTCTGCTCTAACTTTATGACATACAACGAAATGCGGAGTTGTCTTGAAACTCCTTCAAAAATGTTAAGACCGAGGTTTGCATCAAAAGAATAACAGGTCCTGGTCGCGATGAACGGCGTTTCCGTATTTGATGGTCTTTTTCACATCAACATCAAACAATATGACACTGTCATCTGGAGAAAACTCTTTCTTGAAATAAGTCTCTATTTCCATTTTCAGAATGTCAAGAAAACGTTGAGTATGATTAACTTCGTACACTGAATATTGAAGTCGTATTGCTCCATTTGATTGGAGCATCTTTGAGAAGGTTGTTCTCAATTTGTCGTCCTTTATGTCATAGCTTACTAATAGCATTTTTACTCCAGTATGAACAAGTCCATTAAATCTGCACGTCCCTTCATAAACGCTCTATAGTACGATTGCACAAATTTGAAAATTTCCTTTTTATAATCGACTAAATCCTGAAAAAAGAGTGCTGAATAATCAGAGTATTTCTCAAATTTCAACAAGTACTCTTTTTTGACTATATTAAAATCATCCTCTTTTATTTGCTTAAGATTTAAAGCCTTCCGAACTTTCGCATCAATTAAACAGCGAAAAGGTTCCATGATATCACATACTAAAGACTTTCTCTTGAACCAAAGTCGATGATAAACGCCAACATATGGGTCAAAGCCAAATAACCGTAGAAACACCTCAATGTAATTGAATAGAATTGTGTAACCAATATCTAGCGTTGCGTTTATTGCATCATTCTTTGCACGTGGAAGTCTGACGGTCCAATTGAATCCATCGAAATAACTTTCAAAGAAATTTTTTGAAATGTAGCCCTCTGTACCCATAAGTTCATTGTAATCCTCGATGCCGCCAAGATTATCTAGGGATTTATCGCATAATTCCTTTGCTTCAAGTATCGTGGAGCTTTTTAATCTTGTCTTTTCTAGAGTTTTCCTTTGATTCATTATCTTATTTCGAACAATTTCTCTTGCAAAGGAAATGTCTGTTTTTTCAAAGAAATATTGCTTTTGATGCAATAAGAAATTGGCTTCGGCATGGTTCGCCCAAAAGAATACGGGGCGCAAATTTGACTTCATTACAACAAGGGCTACGTCAAATTTTTTACACTTTTCCAGTAGAGGGGTTGTTATTGTAATTGGCCCGATGATAAACAGGGCTAAAATTTTTTGAAAGGGAAATTTTGTGAGGGTTTTGTGCTCGTCACCTTCTTCGAGAAGTAGTTCTCCTGAAGAAACTCTTAGATTTCGTTCCTTTATACAGTTGATGACAAAAATACTTCGACATTCAATGTCTTTACTGGTAAACATTTTCAACCTCCGCTTTATCACATAAGTTGTTGTATATACAATGTTGACATTTGCTAGCAATGACAGTGATTGAATCAGAAGGATTGTAGTTTCGAAATTTTGTTATGAAATCTGAAAACTCTTTTTCATCTTCTTGGGTAGGTATGTCGATAGGGTGCATTTTGTTTGTAGATATTTCATAAAAAGCGAGACTTTCTATGTTGTAACCCATTTCTTGCATACAGAAATATTGCGCCCATAATTGATAGATTTGCCCTCGAAAGATTTGCTTTAATTGGTACTTTCGTTCTATTAATTTCTTTTCGGCGACCTTGAACAAATCGATTTTACCTAAAAGGCCGTATTTATCACTGAATACAGGCAACGCCGTAATACAATCATTTCGCGGACTATAGGTTTTCTTGTCTATGCCAGTATGGGCAATTTTCCCTCGAACTTGAGGTGTTGCATAGTATATGGATTCATCTGTCTCCATATAAACATTATGGAGATATATGGAATAAGGACAGAAAATGAAATCATTCAATGTAGATATAAGTATGTAGTTATCCATATACAAAAAATCCGGAGATTTTACCTCCGGATTGGTTAGAGGTTTTAACGATTTCGACTTTGTGCGAACTTAAACCAATCTTCGTGTGAAATTTTCAAATCTTTGCCTCCAGCGTCAAATACGTTCTTTATTAGATATAGCCCCTTAAGTGCAATATGGTACGCTCCATTTGCATCTGCATTCTTTGGCAAGGTGTCGCCACAAGACCTACTATCATAGAATTCTCCTTTTTTGTTCAATACGGGAGATACAAGGTAGTCTTCATCAGTATTTGGAATGCTATTACGCATTTGAAGAGTTTTTTCAAACGCATAGCAAATATCACCAAAGAAAGATGCTGATTTAGGTGAAGCCTCAACAGAATTGATCGCAGAAAGAACATCTAATTGGTCTGTCAAAGCTATGTTCTGTTTTGCGAGAGCAGCCTTGATGATTTCAACAGGGAAAATCTCCTTTGCAGATTTCGATTCCTTGTCATACACAATTCGTTTACCTTGAGTGTATACGGTCCACTTCTTGATAAAATCTGTCTGGAAACACTTGAAGTTTTTGTAATCAAAGCTGAACAAAAATCTGTCATTCTTTCCGTCATAAGTAATATCATCAAAGTGAGAAAGGAATTCCTTTTTCTTTTCTGCACTCGTCAATTCCGTCATATTGAACAGATTAGCGAAACCTGTGGTCGGATCAATTTTTGATGTATATGCGGCAGGAATATAGAACAGGAAGCCGCTCTGCTTGCCCAATTTCTGGAAACTATCAAATTTTTCTGCAAGCTGATAGCCTTTAAGAACGCCACCTACATCTCCTTCAGGCTTATTCTTGAAAACAAGATAGTTGAGTTTGTCAATCAACATTTTTTCGAACTTCTGATAAACCTGTCGTTCCACACAGAATCGACCGCGCTTAAAGCCAAAGTTCAAATCTTCAAGAACAACAATGGCGTTATTATCAATCATTGTTGTAGTGATTTCATGAATTACCTGGCTCAAGAAGCCCTCTTTAAGGTCCTTGATTTTGCCAACACTGCTCCAACTCTTTCTAGCTGCGTCTCGTTCCCTTTCACGTTGAACAAGCTTTGCTTGGTAGTTGACTGACTCAACGATATTGAAACTTTTCTGCTTAAGAATTTCACCCTTTTGATTTATCAATGTCATATAAAGCAAATGACGTTCGCCACGGTCAATGCCGATGATGTTTATATCAGGGTTGTCCTTCAAAAAATGGCGAACACGTTCATTCATGTATTCGTTCTTTGAATCGGCCTTGAAGTTTAAAGTTAGTGGCACATGGAACTCAAACTTGTCTTGCGTGTATCGACGATCCTTTACAATTTCATGCTTGACATCCTTAACGACAGCTACATCAAGATACCTTTTTGCTTCATCGCTAAGTTCGCCATCAAGTTTCCCGTTGAAATAGCGGAATAATTCGCCGAAGACTGATTCCGGCAAAAGTAAACCGTCTTTTCCTATTCGATTTACGAGTTTTTCGCCAACTTTGTGACTATAAGGTTTTTTGACACTGCTAGGTCTATAGAAAAGTTCGGCTTCGCCATTCAACTTGACAACAACATCCTTCAGGTTTTCAGGAGAGAATACGGACTTCCAATACAGAGTGTGCAAATTTGGAGAGCCCTTTGCTCCAGGAGCGAAATCCTTGTTGTAAATCTGGAAGAGGAAGAGCTTTCCTTCATTCACCCATTCATCAATTTGGGATGTAGGGATTTTGGAAAAGGTGATTTTGTAACCCTGATCCGTAACTTCTTTGTAAAACCCGCTAATATCTTCGTAGGAAGAAGTATCAGAAAATTTGAAATCAAATTTCTTCCAATCAGGATGTTTTGCAATGGATTCCTTAAAGAAGTTTATCAACTGATGGCAAAAATCAATATTAAATAAGTCGCCTTTTTTATGTTTGCCCGCGTTATAGCCTTCAAGAATATCTTTGGGCGGTTTAAAGGTTGCTAGGCCCTTTTCGGAGAAGAAAACCTTGGGTAACATCTTATTCGGACCCGGCAACAGCTTATACACCATTTTGTCATAACAATCTTCGTCTTCAGAAGTCTTGAAATCTTTGATTTTAGGCTTGTTTTTGGCATTCATGATGCCGAGATAATACAATCCATTTTTTAGAAGCAAAATAGCTGTATTTGCATCCTCTTTGTTTTGATCCCAACCGTCTGCCAATGTGGGGTTATCAAAATTTAGTTTAAACTTTTCAGATTCAGTCAGTTTCTGGGTTGCGTAATTACGAATCTTATTGTATAGGGGAACAATAAGAGAAAGCTGGTCGTATAACGGCGTCAATTCGTTGTAGAAAGACAAGTCGCGATTTTCTGCATCAGAAATCAAAGGCTTGATTGAATGCATGATTTCTATTAAGGCATCAAGGAAAGCCTTCAGTTTTCCAATAACTTCAGAATCTTCTCTTAATACGTTATTCTCGTTAAAATTTGCCGAGAGGAATTCATCAAGATTCTTTCGGTTATCTCCACAAAGAATACTTTGGGCCTTCGCCTCAAAATCATTCCAATATGATTCAATCTTAACTCTTGAAATCTCTTCAGAATCACTTTCTGCAATAGCAAGATTCAATGTTGCTATGGAGAATTCATTGCTCTTCATCCATGCGTCTATTTTCTTTTTATTTGCAGCTTTTTCTGCAGAACCAATTCTGTTTTCGGCATTTTTGAATAAAATTGCATTAATTGTGTTCCAACTTTTAAACAGTTCCAAGGAAATGTTGGAAAGTTCTTCTTGATTAATGTATATACTTCCTAAATCAAATTCTGTGATTCGCTTAATCAAGGATGTCAATTCATCAAGAACATTGACCTTACGACCGGCAATATCGCAATTCAGGATTTGTGATTCAAAGAATTCTTTCACACTATCTTGAACTTGAGAATCAGTGGAATAAGATTCCAAAATAAAAGATTTTGTTTCGCGATCACTAAGAATTTGCTTGTAAAGGGGAATCATCTTTGTCGCAAGACGCTCTTGTGCAAATTCGGGATGCTGTTGGCGATAGTGGTTCGAGAATTCATTGATGCCTCTTGTCTTTTTCTCGCCACCTTCACCACTGATACCCCCAATCACTTGATTAAAGAAATCAATTCCAGATTGAGTCAATACATCATTATATGCATTAAGTTCGAAAATGTTAGCAAGCGGTTTTCCGTTCAAAAAATCTTTTAATTCTTTTTCAGCGTCAGACAGTACTGAGGGTGCATTGTCTTTCAAAGTTTTATAAACTTCAATATTAGACAAGAACTTCGGGAAATTGTCATGAACTAAACGGTATGGGATAGCAGTACTGATGGCTTCGTCCGAGTAAATGTTTTGCCGATTTTCTTGGAAACCTGTAAAATAAGACGAAAAACCATCAAACGTATCAATGGCAGGCTGTTTGCCAAAATGGTCTGGGAACACTTTCAAAAATAAATCTTTAGGAGTAGATGCGGTCAGTTCTTTATAGTGATCATGAGTAGTCAGAGCTTTAGCAATTTTCTTTCTAAATTCCGTCTGGGTTTTCTCAAGTTTCTTTTTACTTGCGTCTGATCTATCAAGAGATCCTTCAATAGCTTCCTTAAGGGGGTTCCAATCTATGCGAGGAAACTTGCTAAGAGCAGCGTCAATAAAATATTTATGATATTTGTCAATAATCTTTTTCGCGTCAAAATAGTCGTTGTGACGTTTTTTATCATTTTCAATGATGCCAGTTTCTTTGATTTTTTCAAGCGTTTTTCCCATTGGCTTCAATTCAAAGCGCAGGGTCTTGGATACAGGATAAAGTCCAGTGAACTTGGAGAATATTGTGTTTTCAGCCATTTGAAACCTCAAAATAATGTTTTTTTAATATAATCTCTCAGTGCGTCAAATAATGACACCAGCCGTTTTTTCTCAAAAAAAACTTCGGAACACGCAATATTTTGCACATTCTATTGACTTTTCGCCTAAAAAATTGTATTTTAACACCGAAATAAGCAATATATTGCACATTTTGCCACAATCGGAATATCAAGCATGTCGAATCTCGGAAAGGAAATTGCCAGCAGGCGCAAGCAGCTGAACATCTCTCAGGCGGACCTTGCGGAGATGTCGGGGGTCAGCCTGCGCACCTTGAGCGCCATCGAGAACGGCGATGCAAATCCGAGCATCGACGTGCTTTCCAAGGTTCTTGAACCTCTCGGGCTCGTCATCACCTTGCAGGAACGGGTAACCCATGAATAGCGGCACGAAATACAAGATTCGCAAAGCGCGAGTCCTCAAGAACGGGAAGACCGCGGGTTACCTCCTCGCAAGCAGGCGGAAGTTCGTGTTCCTCTACGACCGCGAATACCTCGCAAACGGAGGAGCATCCATCGCCATAGCCTTCCCCAAGGCAAAAAAGATTTTCTCGTCGCGACACCTTTTCCCGTTTTTCTCCGGACTCCTGCCCGAAGGCGAAAGCAAGGCGAACATCTGCAAAAAGTTGAGACTCGATTCTAGGAACAAGTTCGCAATGCTTCAAGAACTCGCGCAGAACGAAACTATCGGCGACATCACCGTGCAAGGGGGCGAATAATGCTTTGCCACAGTTGTCTCAAGGAAACCGAAAACGACTTTTGCCGCACATGTTCGCACGAACTTTTCGGCAAGTCCAAATTCAGCGCCTCGCTGAAATTTACACTCCCGAGCATCGCACAGGGCAAGGACCACCATGCACAAAGGATTTCCATTTCTGGGGCTCAGCCCAAGTTCTCCCTGCGCATCGAAAACAGGGAACTAGCCCCCACCGACCGCGGCGGGGCCTACATACTGAAGCCGGCCACCAGCATGCAGTTCAGGCTATACGCCGACATGCCCGCGAACGAGCACATTACCATGCAGATGGCAAGGCAAATCTTCAAGCTGAATGTCGCCGATTCCGCATTGCTCAGGTTCCCGGGCGGGGAATTCACCTACCTCACCAAGCGCTTCGACGTGCGCGATGACGGGACCAGGATACACCAGGAAGACTTTGCGCAGATTGCAGGGCTTTCTAGCGATGCGAACGGTTCGAACTTCAAGTACGAATCCCTGAGTTACGAAGAGATTGCCGAACTCATGAAACAGCACGTAAGCGCCTACACGGTCACCGCCGAGCAGTTTTTCAAGACGCTGCTTTTCAACTACCTCGTAAGCAACGGCGATGCGCACATCAAGAACTTTTCGCTATACAGCCCGCACTGGGACGGCGTCTACGAACTCGCTCCCGCCTACGACCTGATGAACACGTCCTTGCACACGGACGATTTCAGAACGGCGCTTGACCTGTTCAAGGACGAAGAAAACTACAACGGGAAATTCTTTAAGGACAACGGCTTTTACGGAGCAAGCGACTTCATGGAATTTGCGAGGCGCATCGGCATCGCCGAAAAACGCGCCGATAAATTCATCAAGGACACCATCGCGCACCTCCCCGAAATGGACGCCATGCTCGACATATCGTTCTTGAGCGGCGAAGCCAAAAAGCAATACAAAAAAAGCCTCCGCGACCGTGCGAAGGCTTTGAAATAGAGTTGAGATTTACCAGTCTTTGGCCGGCCTAGCCTGCCCGCGGATAGGTTTCCAGGGTTTGCGTTCACCGTTCTGCTCGTCAAAGTCCTTCAGGAGCTGCGCCGCCTCTTCGGGAGTCATCTCACCCATCTGCACGGGCTGTTCCTGGGGTTCTTCGCCCTGGCTGTCGCTGGAATTTTCCTGCGGTTGTTCGGGTTGCGGCTCGGGCTGCTGCCCGCCATTGCTGTCGGAACTTTCACCGCCCTGGCTGCTGCTGGACTGGCCGCCGCCCTGCTGGTCTTGATTCTGGTCATCGCCCTGGCTCGAAGAACTCTCGGACCCGCTGGAATTGCCTTCGCCGTTCTGGTCCTGGTTCTGCTGGTCCTTATTTTGGTCCTGATTCTGATCTTGGTTCTGATCCTGATTCTGGTCCTGGTTGTTGTCCTGGTTCTTGTCGTTCTTCTTGTTCTCGTTCTTCTGCTCGTCCTTGGCCTCTTTAATGCGGTCAAGGAGCATTTGCAACTTCTGGTCGTTCGGGTAGTATTGCAGGCCCTCGTTGCAGGTGATTTCTGCAGACGGCAGACGGTTCTCGATGTACTGGAAGGCGGCATCGCTGTAGTAAGCGCTCGCCGACTTGGGCGCCGCAAAGGCTGCCACCGCAAGGAACATCACCGCGACTGTAAGCATAATCTTTTTCATCAGATCACCTCCAGGTCGTTGTCGGTGTTGCTGGCGTCAATCTTCGCCTTGGGCTTGCGGCCCGCCTTGATTTCGATGACGTCGTCGATGCGCTGCACGTGGCCGCTCAGCTGGCCCGCAGTCTCGTCTTCGGCAATCAGGTTCTCGAGCATCTCCTTCGCTTCGGCATACTTGCCGTCCTTGCAAAGTTGCAATGCGCGCGCCAGGACTTCCTTCGCCTTCTCGGAAAGCGGCGGCTGTTTCTGGTCGTTGTTCTGGTCCTGATTCTGGTCCTTGTTCTCTTTCTGCTTGTCGAGTTCTTCCTTCAGCTTGCGCTGGACAATTTCCACATTCTTCTTCGCGTTCTCGAAATTGTTGTCGAGGTCGATGGCCTTTTTCAAATAAGCAACCGACTCACGCCAGGCCGCAATGCGTTCGCTGCCTTCGGCGGCCTTCTCGCCCATGCGGAAATGCGTGTTCGCCAGGTTGTAGGCGGCCTTCGCGGCCATCTTTTTATCCGGCATGCGCACGGCACTCTCCAGCTCCTTTTTGGCCTCTTCAAAGTTGCCCAGCTTGTACTGGCAAGTTCCAATGTTGTAGAAGAGCATGGGGTTCGCGGGTTCTGCCTCGCGGGCCTCCATGTACTTTTTGAGGGCGCCTTCGTAATCTCCGGCGGCAAAAAGCTTATTCCCGTCGTTGATGGGCCGGGCAAACGTCCCTGCGACAAGAACCGCGCCAATCAAAAAAATCAATCCACGTATATTCAATCGCATCATAAAGTCGCTTCAAAATCCTTTTCGCCCCAAAATATACGAAATTCGCCTGCCGAAAAGTACCGCCGTTTTCTAAAAAAAAACGGCATATTTATCATATTATCTGTTTTGAAAAATGGCCTTTTTAGGGATTTACGCAGAATCACTTCAGCTTAATGTATGGCAGCAGCCAATCGGCATGGTCGCTGGTGTTCGAGCCCAGCGCATCCGTCACGAGTTCCAAGGTGCTAAAGCCGCGAACCGACAAGGCTGTGAACTTGGCGCGGTCCCCGCCGGCGACCCGGCCACTGCTCCACACGTCATTGCCGTCCAGCCTAATAGAAAACTCGCAATCGCCATGTGAATAAGTCTCGTCGTCAATGGCGGCACCAATGTACAGGGAATCAGCATTCTCAGGCAACTGGAACAGGAGCCTGGAGCTAGCGTGTGTGCCAATGCCGTCGCGGTAAATGCGGTTGTTCACCTGGATGGGGCGCTCCTCCACAGAGCGGTTCCTTTGCGGGCCCTTGTAATCTTGCTTAAGCACGTCCATGGGCATCTTGGTCAACAACACGATGTTGTCTCCTGTGGGGGCGGAACTGGGCTGCATCCTAATCAAAAGATTGGTCATAGAAACAAGGAGAATCACCAAGAGCAAAACATAAGGCACAAAGCGGCGCCACTTGACACGGGAAGCCAGCTCAAAAATTTTGCCCCAAACCTTGGGGAACGCGAGCGAAACCATGGTAAGCACAAGAACAGCACATGCCGTAAACGAAGCGAAATTCCAAACGCTGGGTCCCTTGAAGGGGACAATCAGCGAAATGTTCGTCATCGCAGCGAATGTCGCTAGCGCAACCCAAACAACGGCGCGGCGCGAGTCCCACACGAGCCAGCAAAGTCCCACCGGGATGGCGTAGAGCAGGTAGCGTTCGTGCATGCCCGGGAGCACGGCAAAAAAGGCGACCGCGTTCAAAAAGGCGAGCGCCCACACGGTGCGCATGTTCTTACTCAAGATAGTTTTGACCAAAGTAAAAATCGACACCAGGATGAAAAGCAACTTGCCCAGAATGCCCGGCTTGAAAATAAACCCGAGTCCCTGTTCAGAGAATCCCCATACGAGTACAGTGTCGGGGACGGCGTTGCCCACCCACAGGTACCACAGGTTGGCGGCATTGAACGTCGCATAGGGGTACTGTCCCGTAGTCTTGACGTAGGCACGGGAGAGCATGTCGAGCAAGTTCCCGCCAATGGCAAACGGCAAAAGCACCACCAGCGCCGCAGGCACAATGAGTGCAAGTCCTTTCCAGGAACGGCGCCAATGCTTGAGGAACAGCCCGCCAAACACCGGCAAAAAGAGGATCATCTGGAACTTGGCGAGGAGCGAGAGCACGTAGAACATGGGTCCGAACTTTGTGGTACGGCGGAAGCACATGCAGTACATGGCAGCAATCGCGAACACCACCGGAACCAAGTCCACCTGTCCCCAAATAGGGCCCGCAATCAAAATCGCCGGGTTCAGCGCAATAAAGCCCGCCAGCGCGTGGCGTTTCCACTCGGGGTATAGGAAACGGTCCATAAAGCGGCAAAGGCCGTCGAGCAAAAGCAGGTGCGAAAAATACACGGGCCACAGACACATGAACTTCAAAAAAAACGTCTTGCCGATGCCGATACCAAACAAGCTATGGATATGCGCCACCACCCAGAGCCAAAAGACGTAGACCGGCGGGTAGTTGCCCCTGAAGTTTCCGAAACCGCCGTCCACCAGCTGCTGCGTCCAGCCGACCCAAAAACTTTGGTCGCCGTCATAGCCCTCGGCATAGGTGCAGAAGAAATTCGCAAGCAGGCAAACGACTCCCCAAAAAACAAAAAAACGCGTCCTTTTTACATAATCTAGCATGAGTCTATACCCTTACGCCCCCAAAACGACAATCGACGCGCTCACCGCAAAAATAACAACGGCGGTCCACCCGCACACCCGGCGCTTGACGCTGGCGCCATCACCGCAAATGCCCTCGGCGGTAAACGGAAGCACACTGAGGAGCACCGGCACAATGTAGCGGAAATCGTTGCTGCACGAGAACGGGTACTTGAGGCGGAGCGCGATCATCGATACAAAAAAGGCGAGCATCTGCGTAACCAAAACCACATCGACCCTGTTCCACTTTTTGCGCCAGAGACCCGCCATCGTAAAGCCGACGAGGATTACAAAGCAGAAACTCGCAAGGCATGCAAACCACTTGCCCGCGTCGGTATTCAAAAGCGTGAATTCGCCGAACAGCGAAGTTTTGGCGAGGTAATTCCAAAAATACTGGCGGCCGAGTTCATCGTGCCACGGGTCAATGTAGGGGTTCGTGAGAAACTTTTGCAAGTCGAAGTACAAGAAGTTGCCAGGGCTGTTCGTGACGAGCACTGTGTTATCGTTGCCCGCCGCGTTGGCGACCACGCTATTGGTGAGCGTTAAGAAAGCGATCCAACCGCCAAGCACCACGAGGAGCCCGATGGAGACCCACTCGAGCTTGCGCGGCTTTGCCGTAAAGACGCGCGGCACAAAATGCACCAGGACGGCGACCCCGATTGCCGCAAAGGCGATGGCGCCCGAGGTTTTGGTCCAGTAGGCGAGCGTCGCCGCGACCACAGCCGTGATGAGGAACTGCCCCTTGCTCGTCTTTAGGTAGTTCAAAACGCCCCAGAGACTTACCGCATAGAAGGCGTAGAGCAGGATATCGTTACCCACCCGTGGCGACGCCAACAAGAACGAGGGCCACACGCTCCACAAGAGCCCGGCGATAAGTCGCGAGTTCCCGTAGAGGAGCGCCTTGATGCACGCAAGGCCAAAACCGAGCGCCACCAGCGAGAATATAAAGTCGAGCCACTGCACAAACGAGAAGGGCGATGCGTTCAGGAACTTGGCCAGGCTCCATGAGCCCGCCGAGAGCACGTAATAAACCGGCGGGTGGTAGCAGCTCCAACATTCCTTGTCGCCGGGGATGTGGTGCTTTTCGGCAATGGTCTGGATGTAGGCGATATGGCCGCCCACGTCGTGACCGCGCTCGTCGTAAAAAGTGTTCTGTGTATACCCGACTCGCAAAAGGAGGCCCAAGAAGAAACAGAACAACAGGCGCTTGTCAATGCGAAGGCGCGCCCCCACCATAAACACCAACAAACCAAGCAGCGCATAGAACGCCACCGAGAGAATCGCCGGAAGGACCCCGTGGGTGCTGAGCGCGGCGGTGATGCCGCCCAGGCCCGAGTTGTTGTGCATCTCGAAAACCACATGGTACTTGCCCGAGCTCTTGGGGCCCAAAACGCGTTTAAACTCGTCACTCCCCACTGTAAAACCCTGGTTCCAGCTGCAGTAGCCGGGATAGTTCGTGTGCGGGAATACGACGCCGTTCACCGTCATGCCCGTGACGCAGTCGTCGGGGTGCACGTTCAGTTCAAAGGTTCCTGCAAGGCCAAGATTCAAGTCCATCTCGACCGTGAAGGGCTCTCCCGTTTGCATGGGAGTGCTGATGGGAAGAAGTTCGTTGGTAGTGGAACCACCACGATGGAACAGGACGTTCGAAATCGAAGAACCGCCCGCATACTGGAGGACGGCCATCACGACCATAGCAAGGGCAATCACTATCTCTGGGAACTTCTTGACGAACTTCATTTTTTGTCCTCGTGGTATTCTTCTTCGCTGTTCACATTCCAGCAGTCGCGCTTGTCGGTTTTGCCCTCGCGAATGCACTTGACAGTCTCCATAGCGGTGAGCATGCTGTGGTCCATGTTATTGTAGCGGTGCATGCCGTTACGGCCCATGAGGAACAGGTTCTCGAAGCCGTCCACGTATTCGCGGACCTTGCCGAATTCGCCGTAGGTGCCAAAGTAGGCGGGGTACGCCTTCTTGATGTGGAAGCACACGGAGTCGCGCACGTCCTCGGGGCGGGCGACATCGATTTTGTCGAGTTCCGAAATGGCGAACTTGATAAAGTCCTCGTCCTTCATGTTCCACATTTCGTCGCCCTCGTTGGCAAAATACTCAAGGCCAATCCAAACCTTTTCGGGGTCGGCCACTAGGTAGGGGCTCCAGTTGTTGAACACCTGAATGCGGCCGAGTTTCACGTCGCTCTCCTGCACGTAGATCCAGTTGTCGGCGACGAACTTGAGCTTGCTCTCAGGAGAGCCCGGAGTGGCAGGATTCCTGATAAGGAGCTTGTCGAGGAGGAGCCCTACGGTAATGAAGTCGCGATACACGAGGCCTTCGGAGACGCGCTTGACTTCGGCAGGCACGGGATCCTTTTCGCCGTCCATGGCGTTCACCAGGTCCTTCACCGGCATGGTCGAGAGGAAGTAGTCACAGGGGATCGTCTCGATAGTGGCGGCGCCGTTCCCATCTGCCGAGCGGGATTCCACAACAACGCTTGCGATGCGCCGGCCTTCGCGGTTCACCTTCACAACCGTTGAATTCATGTGGATTTCGCCGCCCAGCCTTTTCACTTCGTCGGCGACGGTTTCCCAAAGTTCACCCGGGCCTAGCTTCGGATAAAGGAACTGCCCAATGAGGCTCGTCTCGGTATTTTTTTGACGGATGTCCGCACCGTTCGCGGAGTCCGCCCCCTTGGCGGAACCTGCAAAAATTTGGCGCAGCGCGTGGAGTACCGTCTTGGTAATGGAGAGGCCCTTGATACGCTGGCCGCCCCAGTCGGGGCTGATTTCGCTGCACGGCACACCCCACACCTTCTCGGTATAGTCGCGGAAGAACGTGCGGTAGAGTTCCACGCCAAAGCGGTTGATCATAAAATCTTCGAGGCTCTTTTCCTTGCGCTTGGGCGTCACCTTCACCTTGAGGTAGCTCATGCCTATCTTGAACATGCGCCAAAGCCCAAGGCCCTTGATGGTCGCCCCGTTCAGGCTCACCGGGTAGTCAAACAACTTGCGCAAAAAGAGGATGCGGCTGAGGCGGCTGCGGCAAAGCATCACGCGGTCGCTCTTTTCGGGATCGGGACCGCCCGCGGCAAGAGGGACACTTCTGCCAATGGCGATATCGTCACGGGAGGCGCTCCCCTGCAACGGCAAAATTCCCTGCCACCAGTCCATCACGGCGTCACTCTTGCTAAAGAAGCGGTGACCGCCAATGTCCATGCGGTTACCGTTGTAGCGGGCCGTGCGGGAAATGCCGCCTAGCACGTCTTCGGCTTCAAAAACAACCGGTTTAACATCGGTGGTACGGAGCAGTTCCAATGCCGCGGTAAGCCCAGCGGGACCTGCACCGGCAATAACGGCAATCTTTGAATCTTCAGAGACCATTCTAAACGCTTCCTTCTTCTATTTTTTTCCCGCGAAAGAGAATCACCTTGCGGGCACCAAAATTCCACATAAAAATAAGGGCTGCCACCACCATCTTGGAAAGCATCTCGTTGAGCTCGGCAAAATCGACCAGCAGGAACATCGTGAGTTGGTTGAGACCGACCCCCACAAAACCGATAATCGAAAAAATGGAAATCTCGGCAGCGCGGTTCTGCACATTCCTTTTGCACGCCGAAAACACCCAGACAATGCTGATGTAATAGTTGATGGCTAGACCGCCCAGGAGGCCCATCAAATTCGCCAGCAGGTAGTGCCAACCAAAACCATACAAGAACAGGGCGAAGAGTCCAAAGTCGACAAAAAAGGCAAGACCGCCCGTCACCACGTAACGGATGAACTGCCCCAAAAGAGTCTGCCGCGGCGGCAGGCTGGATCTAAGTTTTCCTTTGGACGAAAATTCTTTTTCCACGTTTGAAAAAATAATAAATTTGTTGTCTAATATCGCCCCGGGACTTTTATGGAATCAAAAAGAATCGAATATATTGACACCGCCAAGTTTTTGGCCATGATACTGATTGTATTCTCGCACGGTGCCAAGGAAGGGAACCTAATCGCCTTCCTCTTTTCGTTCCACCTGCCTGTATTCTTTTTTCTCAACGGGATGACGCTTAAAATCGGAAACCAGACCTTTGCCGATTTTTTGGTGAAAAAACTCAAGCGCTACGTGTTGCCCATGTTCGGGCTAGGCATATTATGCGTCTTATTTGACTACCTCATCCGTTCGCTCACCAACACACATCTTACCGACCACGATATTTTATACGGTTTCTCCAGAATTATCAACCAAACAAGGGCATACGCCATTTGGTTCCTGACCGCACTCTTCTTTGTGGACCTGATGCTGTTCGGGCTCAGCAAACTTTTTAAAGACAAACTAATTCCCATGGGAATTTCGTCACTCGCCATTTTAGGTGTAGGACTTGCATACATCCAGTTTTACAACATCCCCTTTGCATGGAATTTTGACGCTTCGCTGTTCGGGCTCATTTTCACGTACTTCGGCTATGCGTTCCACCACCCCAAATGCACCAAGGTGTACAACCTACTCACTCGCAGGCGGATGGTCGGCTTCATTGTGGGGCTCTGCCTCATGTACGTCACCTACCTCCTAAGCATTTACAACTACACTACGCAAATCGCCCACCTAGAGATGTTTTCCCGCATTTACAGGGCAGCCTATATCACCCTCCCCTGCGCCTTAATTGGGTGTTTCGGTTTCACACTTTTGTGCAGAGGCATCACAAACCCAGTCTTGGCAAAGCCGGTCGAAATAAACCTCGCCCTGCTCGCGTTCCATCAGGTATTGGCATTCCCGCTCTTTATGAACTTCATCGCCAAGGACTGGTGGATTGCCGTGTGGTCTCTGCCCACGACCGACCCCCGATTTTTGGCATACGTATTGACCGCGACCGCCTTTGCCATCGCACTCTCGGCGGCCATCCACTTTTTACTCAAGTACTCTCCCTTGAGCCTAATAGTGAACCAGCCTCTACCCGACTTCTACAGAAAAAAGAGCCTTCACTAAAGCAGTCATGCTCTGATGGTCAGCCACGGCCATCATCTCGCGAATACTGTGCATGCTGAGCATGGGTTCACCAACATCGACCGTCGGGATCCCAAGCGAAGCCGAAACCGTGGGGCCCACGGTGCTGCCGCACGGCATATCGCCGCGCGTCACAAAAACCTGCAACGGAACTTTCGCCACCTCGCAAAGCCTTCGGAGTTTCGCGGAACTCAACAAGTCGCTTGCGTACTTCTTTTGCGAATTTGTCTTGAGCACAACGCCGCCGCCCAAAACAGGCGCATGGTTCTCTTCGTGCTTTTCGGGGTGGTTCGGGTGTACCGCGTGGGCCATGTCAACAGAGAGCGCGAAGGAGGACTCCAGGGGGAAATCCACCGGAAGCGCGACTGCACCAACGGATTCCGTTTGGCGGCAAGCCGACCAAACCGCCTCAAGCGTCGAACGCACAAAATTGCCTGCAGCGCCGTCGCGACTCACGCTGCCCACCTCTTCGTTGTTCACAAAGCAGGCAACGCAAACATCGTCCGCCGCCGGTTCTGCCGTCAGCAAAGCCTCGGCAATGGCGTGGCAGCTGGAGAGGTTGTCGAGCCTGCCCGAGTACACCCATTCGTTTTCAAGGCCACCATATACGGCCACCTGGGAGTCAAAGAGCTGTACATCGAAATCCAGCAGGCGCTCCCCCTCGGCGAGCTCGGACCGCAACACATTCACAAACTTCGTCGTTTGATTCGCCGTAAACAAGGCGTCAAAATCGGTTTGCGAGTTCACCTTGAGCCCATCCTGGTTCACGCTACGGTTCAGGTGCACCGCCAACTGCGGGATGCGGAGCAGTGCCTGGCCACGCACCAGCTTCGTTTGTACCCGGCCTCCCTTTTCGTAGGCAAGCATGCCGGCATAGCCCAGGTCACGGTCGAGCCAACTGGTATAGAGAGGGCTCCCATACACTTCGGCATGGAGTTTGAGCACGCCACCCGACACCTTGTCGGGGTTCGGCGTGATTTTTAGCGCCGGGAAATCCGTATGGGCCAGGGCCAGCCTAAAACGGGTCTTCTTCGTAAAGTTTCGCGGCATGCGGAAAGCGACCAGGGCGCCGCAACGCTCCACAAAACACGCCTTTCCCGACGCCAGGGGCGAACCCAAAGCCGCATCCATGCACTCGAACCCTGCCAGGGAGAACTCCCTGCGCAAAAATTCGACCGTATGGTAGGGGGTTACCGAATAGTTCAAAAACTCCAAAAAATTCATATAAACTCCTGTTTCAAACTTCAAAATAGAAAAGGATTTATCCTAAAACCGCATTTTATGGGTATTTTTGCTACGTAATATTTATATATATTTCGCACTATGAGACTCAAGCCTATTAAACATATCAACTGGATGGAAATGTCCGGACTTTTAGTCGGCATCTTCTTTACAGCTGCAGTCCTGATCTTTGGGCTTGTCCTCTATACAAAGCTTTTTAACAGCGGCATGATCGGCGTCGAGGAGTACAAACTCCACAGCTCCTTCGAAAAGGCCATGGGCCTCCGTCCTGGCACCCGCGTCCAAATCAGCGGCGTGGACGTCGGACAAATTTCTGACATGAAAATCGAAGGCGATGGCGTGTTCATGGAGTTCACCATCCGCAAAGAATTCCAGAACTGGATTACCGACAGCGCCACTGTTTACGCCATCCGCGACCAGAACGTGATCTCGGCTCGTGTGATTACCATCGACTGCCGCCGTGGCAAAGGGCGTGTTCTTGAAGAAGGCGACTACCTGCCCGCAGGCAAGGCGCAAGACATCGAGACCGTCCTTGAAACAGCCAACGAACTACTGGGCCGCGTAAACAAGCTCATTGACGCCGCCGACACACTGGTCGCCATGACCATGGACACAAGTACGACCATTGGCGCCGTATTCGGTTCCCGCACGCTTTACGACAACCTCAACAGGCAGCTCAACCGCCTCGACATGATTACCTACGCCGGAAAGAACGCCCTTGTCAAGACGAGCAACCTGCTCGATACGCTCAATGTGGCGGTTCCTCCCCTGCTGAACCGCGTCGACGGGATAACCACAGACCTTTCGACCATGGTCACCGAATTCAAGCCACTCCCGCAAAAGGTGGACACCCTCCTTGCCAACGTGGACGGGCTCATGGGATCGGTTGACTCTACCATGGGGCGCGTCGACAACCTCTTGGGTGATGCAGGCAAAATGCTCACCGGTCTCGGCGACTTTATCGAAACGACCGAAGGCACCCTGCAAAACGCAGACGACTTGATGGACGGCATCTCCAACATGTGGATAGTCCGCAGATCCATGCCTAAAAAGGATTCCGTCCCGTTCATGGTGGAGACTCTATGGTAAAACGTCTCGCCATACTCACTTTGCTGGGCTTGTCCGCCTTGGCTAGCGCCTCCGAATCGGGAACGCTCTCGGCAAGGGCACAACGGTCATTCAACGCAGGCAAGTTCGCCAAGGGTTACGGTCAGCTGGAACGCGCTCTGCTCGCCAGCCGCAAAGAATCGGACCTCCTCTCAGAAGGCCGCGTGCTCATTGCCATGGCGCAAATCCGCACCATCAGTTTGGACTTGGACTTCGCCGACTCCCTGCTTTCCATTGTGCGCAAAGAGGTTCTGGACAAGAACACCAGCACCAGTTTTACCAAGGCCAAAGTCGCCCTCGCTAACGCGCGTGAAAACTACAGCGACGCCGCCAAGCTTTGCAGTTCCGCAAACGCCGATTCCGTCAAAAAGTCCGACGAGAACACCCGTGGAGCTTTTTATGGCGAATGCGCCATCGCCAGCGCGGGTGTCCGCCATAATGACGACGCCCAGGAATACTTGAAGTTGGCAGGCAAGGCCACCAGCAAAAAAGGCGGCTTTTACGCCTACACGGCGGCACAAATGGCCGAATTGAACGGGAACATCAGCGAGGCCGACTCGCTCTACCGCGTCGCCGAGGCTAAATCCATCCAGGGCAACAAGCCCTACACAACGGCGACCATCCTGTACAAGCGATCCAAGCTCAAGAGCACGCCTAACGACGAAAAGGAAGACTTGAAACTGCGTTGCAAAAACGCATTTGAGCTGATGGGGCTCCCCAACAACGCCAAGCGCTGCGGGGAATAGTTACAAGTTATTAGTTGTTGGCGGGAGTTCCCGTTACATTCTCTGCGGGAGTTTCGACTACGACCGCCTCAGTCGCGGTTGTATCGGCAGGCGGTTCTTCTGCCTTTTTCTCGACCTTTTTCAATGAAAGCAGGTGTGCAAAGGCGTAGCGCGGGTGAACCTTACCGTCGGCAAAGGCGTCGATGGTCGCCTTCACGTCGTTGTACACCGTAGAATCGGCCCCTGTTCGTGAACCTACCCCGCGGTATCCCAGTACGCGAAAGGTCTTGTTGTAGAAACTTTCACGGAACTTCTTGAAGCGGGGCTGCATCACGTCGTTCATGATCATCTCGAGCGCAGTCTCAGTCTGCTCGGCATCAAGCTCGAACGTGCGGTACATCAGGCGGATATGCTGGGGAATAGTCGTGTCGGGACTATCGAAATAGGGACGCATCACATCGGCAGCCGCATGCGGGTCGGGGTAAGGTCCCTTTGAGAGGCGGAGCGCAAACCCCACAGCAAGGCGCCAGTGGTCCGGGAAATTCCTGAGGGCTCGGCGCATCACAATAAAGTCGGTCGTGTCCTGCGTATCTATCGGGGTAATGCTACCGACAAAGTAATAGGGCGTGTAGAACAGGCTATCGAGTTCGGTGCAGATATTCGCCACATGGCTCAGGTAGTTGTACTCCTTGCCCGAAAGGAAACTATCGCCCAGTTCGGTAAGGCCCTTAATCCAAAAGAGCCCCGCCACGGAGGCGTTGTTGCCTGCAGCAATGTACTTGACCGAAGAAACCTTGGGCAAGAACGATTCGTCAAAGTTCGTGCTGGGGAGCGGCTTCGCAAAATGGAAGGCGACCGCAATCACGGTAATGGCGAACAAGATGCAAGCAAGAAACCTCATAGGAACCTCTTGCTACTAAAGGGTGCAAGCCTCGGCCAAACGCTCCAACGCGTCAATGCAATCGTTGGCGTAGTTCGCCGGCGTATTGTTGCGCTGCCAGGCAAAATTCAAACCGCTCGAGCTGTTGAGCACATGGAACTTGTGCTTGCCGCCGCCGTTTGCAATCGCCGTCAAGACAGTCTTGGCGTCACCGCCCTGGCCACCGGGCACGCCCGGAATCGAAACGCCAGGGATGAGGAACGGTATCTCGTGCCCCTTGGCGGCACAGTAGGCTGTGATCTGTTCCAGTTCTTCGGGGTGGGTCGCACCCACTACGGCACCGAGGTAACCAAGGCTACCGTCCCATTCCATAATCTTGTCTGCCACCGAGTAGAACGCCTGCGCCACATCGCGCGGGTCATCGCTACGGATGACCGGCATGTCCTGGAAGTCGTGGGCGCCCTTGTTGCTCGTGCGGAGCAGCACATAGGCGCCGTTCTCGGAATTCTCGCGAATGAATGGGCCAACGGAATCGGCACCCATCCACGGGGAAACCGTCACCGCGTCGGCCTTGTAAACGTCGTAAGCGGCAGCGGCGTAGGCAGCACTCGACTTGCCGATGTCACCGCGCTTGGCATCGAGAATCACCGGGATGCCGGCGCTTTTGTAGGCCTCGATGAGTTCCTGCAACACAAGTAAAGCCTGCACGCTAACACTTTCGTAATAAGCGCTGTTCGGTTTCACCACGGCGGGAGTCACATTGCGCTTGAGGGCGCATTCCAAAATATCGAGGTAAAAACGCTTGATTTTTTCTTCGGCGCTCCCTTCGACCGGAATGAGCTTGAGCACAGGGTCCATGCCCAGGCAAACCGGGTTACCGCACTTGGCAATACGAGTCTCGAGACGTTCGTGGAAGTTCATTACTTGAGTTCCTTCTGGATCTGGGCGGCCTCATAGGAGAGAATTCCATGGGCCACAGACACATTGAGAGATTCCAGTTCGCTGCTCATCGGGATCTTGACCGTTTCGTCGGCAAGTTCAATGAGGCGCGGGTTGGTACCGGCGCCCTCGTTACCCACGAGGAAGGCCATTTTGCGGAGCTTGTGCGCCGGAATATCGCGAAGACTCTGCTTGGCGTGCAAGTCCGTCGCAATCACGGTATATCCCTTGCTGTGGAGGAAGTTGATGTGGTCCACCATGTCGATATCGAACTCGAACGGCACACGAAGGAAGGTGCCACTGGAACCGCGAACCACCTTGGGGTTGAACGGGCTCACCGTACCGCTGCCGAGGACCATGCCATCGGAATCAAAACCGAGACTCGTGCGGAAGAGCGTCCCGAGGTTACCCGGATCCTGCACGGCGTCCACCAGCGTAATCACGCTGCGGCTGGATTCATAAACAGGCTTGGTGTTGGCGATGCGGCAGTAGGCAATGATGCCCTGCGGCGTCACCGTAGACGACAGCTGTTTCATTTGCTCTGCCGTCAGCATGTGGATGGTGATTTCAGCATCGTTGATTTTTTCGATGAGCTCTTCGTTCTCAAAGCCTTCGACAGCGTAAACAGAGATGACGACTTCGCGATGCTTGGTCACCAGTTCGTACACCACGTGGATGCCTTCGCCAAGGAAACAACCTTCACGTTCGCGGCCCTTTTCGGTCGTGAGCGCCAAAAGCTTGCGGAACCAGGGCGGATTCGAAACAGGGTCGGCATTGCTCTCCGCCTGGGCGGCGCGTGCCTCAAGGGCGGCTTCGTCCAAAGCTTCGTCGGCAATGACTTCGGCCTTTTGCTCGGGACGCTGGCGGTAAACCGGAGCGTGCTCCTCAGGGTTGAAGCTGCGGAACGGGCGGTCCCCGCCACGGCCAAAGCGGCCTCCGCGGCCACCAAACGGCTTGTCGCCAAAACGGCGCGGACGGCGTTCGCGGTCAAAGCGGCCATCGCCTTCACGACGGCTGCCATCTTCGCGCAGGCCATACGAACCACGCGGGCGATCGCCACGGAACGGACGGTCATCACGACGGGGACGGTCCCCAAAAGTACGACCCTCTTCACGACGATCATCACGGCGTTCACGGTCTTCACGAGGGCGACGTTCGTCCTTCTTTTCGCTCACACCGAACTTACGGTCAAAAGTGCTACGCACAGTGCGCTGCGGTTTGTTTTCTTCGCTCATAGTTTTTCCAATAATTGTTTTGCGACGGACTCGCCGTCAATTTTCAAGAGTTTGTACAAATCCTGGATATTGCCCTGTTCCACAAAACTGTCTGGGAGACCGAAACGGAACAACTTCTTGTCGGTGTAACCGAGGTCGGTCAAAAGATCCAGAACGGCGGATCCGTAGCCGCCGATACGGGTGTTGTCTTCCAGAGTGACAATCACCTTGTGGGAATCAAAGAGGTGGCGGTAGCAATCCTCATCCAGGGGCTTGATAAAGCGGGCATCCACGAGCGTCGGGTTGTATCCGTTTTCTTTCAAGACCTTTGCCGTCTTCTTCAATTCGTTCGTCATAAAGCCTGCGCCAAGCAGCAGGATGTCTTTGCCCTGTTCCAGAACCTTCGGACACTTGGCATCAAAGGCTCCAGACGGTGCGGCGAGTTCCTCGGCCAAAGCCGTGCCGCGGGGATAGCGGATAGCGACAGGGCCTTCCATGTCGATGGAGGCTGTTATCATATCCCTAAGTTCGTTTTCGTTGCTGGGCGCCATGAGGGTAAGCCCAGGAACAGTACGCAAGAACGACAAGTCAAAAGCGCCATGGTGCGTGGGACCATCGGCACCCACCAAGCCGGCGCGGTCCAGCACCAGCACCACGTGCAAGTTCTGCAAAGCGATGTCGTGTATAATCTGGTCATAGGCGCGCTGCATGAACGACGAGTAGATGGCGACCACAGGCACCACGCCATCGCAGGCAAGCCCCGCGGCAAACGTCACCGCATGTTCCTCGGCAATACCCACGTCAATCACGCGGTCGGGCAATTCCTTCGCCACAATATCCATGCCGCAGCCAGTAGGCATGGCGGCTGTGATGCCCATAATGCGCTTGTCCTTTTTCGCAAGTTCCAAAAGCGTCGTACCGAACACGCTCGTGAGCGACGGGTTCTTTTTTCCCGGCGCCAGCGGAAGACCGCTCTCGGGGTCGAACGGACCTGTACCATGGAACTTGGTTGGGTTCTTTTCGGCGGCATCAAGACCGCGCCCCTTCTCGGTCAGCACATGCACAATGCACGGACCCGGTTGGGACTTCACGCGCTGCAATATCATAATCAGCTCGTTGATGTCGTGACCGTCGATAGGTCCAAAGTAACGAATGCCCAAATCTTCGAAGAACGCCCCCGGCTTCACGGCGTTCTTGGCGGCATTCTCGACCTGCAAAAACAGGTCGCGGAAACGCATTCCCAACACGCCCGGCAGGCGTGTCATGAGGCGGTCCAGGTCAGAGCGCATCTTGTTGTAGACGGGGTCCGAAATCACGCGGTTCAGGTACTTGCTGAATCCGCCCACGTTCGGGGCGATGCTCATCTTGTTGTCGTTCAAGATGATGGTCATGTTCTGCTTGGCAAGGCCTGCATTGTTGAGGGCTTCGTAGGCCATACCACCAGTCATAGAACCGTCACCAATGACCGCCACCACGTTGTTCTTGCGGTCAAAGTGGTTGCGGGCCACAGCAAAGCCGAGCGCCGCAGAAATGGAAGTGGTGGCATGCCCCGCGCCAAAGCAGTCGTATTCGCTCTCGTGGCGCTTTAAAAAACCCGAGATGCCGTTCTGCTGGCGTAGGGTGTCAAAGCGGTCATAGCGGCCTGTCAAAAGCTTGTGCACATACGCCTGGTGACCCACATCCCACACAATCTTGTCGTCGGGGGCATTGAACACATAATGGAGCGCAATCGTCAACTCCACGACACCAAGGCTAGAGGCCAAGTGACCGCCGTGCTTGGCGACCTGGCCAATAATTGTCTCGCGCACTTGCGAGGCGAGGTCATACAGTTCCTCGACCGAGCAGTGCTTTATGTCCTGGGGACTCTTTACGTTTTTGAGTTCCATTACTTAACCCTGGTAATGATAAACGCGGCGATTGCCCGAAGGATGCCCGTATCGCAGCTGAGGCCATCCAAAACGCGGATGGACTCGTCATAAAGTTCCTTGGCGCGTTCCTTCGACTTTTCGAGACCCACGATGGAGGGGTAAGTCGCCTTACCCTTCTCGATATCGGAACCGGCGTCCTTGCCCAGTTCCTCGGTCGTAGAGACGATGTCCAAAATGTCGTCCACAATCTGGAAGGCAAGCCCAATGGAGCGGCCGTAATTGCGGATGATCTCCATGTCCTTCTCGCTAGCGCCTGCAAGCAGGGAGCCCACCAAAAGCGAGGCCTCGATCAGGGCCGCAGTCTTGTGGTAATGGATGTAGTCGACGATTTCGAGGCTCACCTCTTTGCCTTCGCATTCAATGTCGGTCATTTCTCCACCGATCATGCCGTAAGTCCCAAGGAGGTGCGCCAAAGTCTCGATGGCCCTGGCATTGCCCGTTTTGGCAATCAGTTCAAACGCCTGTACGCAGAGGGCGTCCCCCGCCATCACAGCGGTAGCCTCGCCAAACTTTTTATGGCTCGTAAGCTTGCCACGGCGGTAGTCGTCGTTATCGACGCACGGGAGGTCGTCGTGAATAAGGCTAAAGGTGTGGAGCATCTCAAGGGCACTGGTCGCGTACCAGACGGAATCGCCCTTACCACCAAACATGTCAAAAGTCGCCTTGACAAGACCGGGGCGCAAACGCTTGCCACCGGCAAACATGGAATAGCGCATAGCCTCGTGCAAACGGCACGGACGGTCCTCTACCGGAGGGAGATGTTCATCAAATTTAGCTTCCGCTTCTTTGGCGATGCGGGCAAGATATTCTTGAGCAATAACCGCTTCTTTTTCAATAGATTGCATACCTACCAAAGATACTTAAAAAAGGGCCACCAAACAATGGTTACACCCTCCAAATAACAATTAAAAAAGCCCCTGGCAGGGGCTTTTTTCACTATTTCCTTGGGTTCTAGAAAAGTGCTCCGTAAAGCATCACATCGTCAACATAAAACTCCGTTCCACCCTCCACAAAAATGTGGAATTGCTTGACCCAGTTCTTGACACCACTCCAGGAGGTGAAGCACGATTCGTTCGTAGCAATGCCAACGCAAAGCTCCGCCGGATTCACGCTGATGCGTTGCCAATCCTTGGTAAGGGCGATCCATTCGGTTGCAGCCTTCAGGTTCTTGGTCTTGTCGATATAATTTTCTAGCGAAAGCCTAATATTTCCGTCACCCTTCGCATAGAACACAACAGAGTCTATCTCGGCAAAATTCATGTAGGACTCAAACGACGTTCCTACCAGCGCCCAAGCATAGTCGTCCATGGCCAGTTTGTACGTGGCGTGGAACACCTTCGACTTGCGGGTCGAATCGTAAACGACTCCATCCTTGACGTTCTTTGCAGGCGTAATGCTCGTGCCCAACTTGAGCGAGTCAATATTCAGGTACCAGTCATCAACGGCATTTTCAAAATCCTGCAACACCTTCACGGGAGTCAAGAACTGAGTTCCGCCAGACGACGCCATGGTCGACCATTCTGTATAGAGGGCGTTCAAGCTATCGGCAGTCACAAAGTAAATGGAGAGAGATTCACCCGCAGGAACACTCGGCAATACGTAAGAACCAACGTCATTCGTCTTTACCATGACATCGAGACCATAGACGCCTACCCAAAGGAATTCATCGGTCGAGCGCAGCGTTACTTTGCTTGAAATTGACGTTGTCGCCTTAAGGCGGAGTGTGTCAAGGTCCGCAAAATCCGCGGCACTATAGACCTTTGAGAACGAGAAACCTTCCGAGACGACAGTCAAGCGGAAATCGCCCTTCGCAGGCCATTCCATGGTAAACCTGCCCAAGGCGTCAGTGCGCACATCCGACTCGACCATCGCATTTTGGACGGCGAATTTCTCGGCCATCGCGTCTGCCGCACGGAGGGCGACTGTTGCATAGGCGGCGGGAGTCCCGTCGGCCAAAAGTACGGTCACCTTCTGGGTTTCATCCTTTGTCGTATCGCGGTAATCCTTTATAACAGATTCCCTCGGGTTCACGAACAAGGTCTTTTCACCGAGTGAGCGCTCAAAGTCTTCGTTCACAAAATACAACTGCAGGGAATCGTTTGCGGGGAGGACCGGCAAAGCGAACCAACCGTTTGAATCGGTCTTGACAAGGACGTCGGCGCCCTGCACACCAACCCACACAGAAGACTCTCCTTCGGGAACATCCACCACGCCCGCCATCATGGCGGTCGGAGCGAGGTTCAATGTATCGGGAGTCTTGGCATGGCCAGGCTCGGCAAAGTCGGCACGGGTGACAATCCTAGAATAGGCGGCACCGTCGTGGAGTACCGTCAGGCGATACTCGCCGTCCTTCGGGATATCCACATCGAAAAAGCCATCCGCATTGGCGTAGAGGTCGGCCACAATCAGGGCATTTTCTTCGACCGCCTTATCCGCCTTGAAATCGACCTTGCGCAAGGCAACCGTCGCATACGAGGCGGGCTTTCCGTCTATCAAGGCAAGACCGTTCGTGGTCTCGCTGCCAGGACCTCCAGCGACTTCGCTGCTAGAGCAGCCCCAGACCAAGAACAGTCCGGGCAGGAGTAAAGCTAAACGTTTCATTTCGCTTCCTCCTGGAGTTTTTTGGCAAAGCCAATCGGGAACAACTGCACATTCAGCTGGAACACGGTGTCGTCACCGGAACCTTCCTGGGACATGCGCAAAAGCTCGCTACGGAATTCCTTGATCTTTTCGCGGATCAAGGCAATGTCATTCATGTTGAAGGTCATTGTGACCGTACTGATATCGCGCAGAGGCGGTGCATGACGTTCCAGCGATTCCCCGGCCAAACGGATAGTCTCCTTTTGGAAAGCACGAACCGCCTCGGAACGCCAGTTTCCACCGGTGCTCACGAAGGTGTCGTTGACCTTCCAAAAACCATCCCTGTCCTTCGAAATCATGTTTAAATCATACAAAAGTTTGACGGCATTTTTTGCCTCGTCAACCGTAATTGCCGGCGTACAGCTCTCCGCCAAGCCTTCGTAATCGTCCTTGAACTTGCAAATGCCAATAATGGAGCGGATGGCGTTGCAATACCAATGACGGTAGAATTCCAATTCCTTCTTGGCAAGGCGCTTCAGCGGGATGCCCTTGAGCATCTGCATCTTTTCGTAATGGTTCAGCGCTTCGGCATCGGTTTTGGCACGGCCAAAATACACCAGTTCGGTCCAATAGGCGGATTCCTTCTCGTTCAACTCGAAGAATTCCGCCATGGGCTCCACAAGGGAAAGCGTCAGGTGAATCTTCCCCTGGGATACGCGGAGCAGATTGCCCGGGTCCGCCCCGAGCTTCATCGCCATATAGCGCCAGGAGATCACGGACTTGCGCTTTTTAAAATCGTCAAAAGCATCCCGCAACCATTCCCTGTAGTCGGTATATTCGAATATCGGTTCCACTATCTAATTCCTTTATGCAATCAGGCGACAACACGCCCAAGTCTTTATCATATATAAAGATAAAACAGGAATGTTCAAAAAAGTATACCTTGGTGTCACTGTCCGTTGTGGAATTTTACAACAATTTTTTCGCCCTCGCCGCAGGTCGCCGTCCAATGGTATTCGGGGGCGGATTCATGTGCCTTATTGCCCTCAATTCCCTCAAAAACAAGGTTTTTGCCATTTAAGTCGTACCTGACGTCGTACTCCAGGTCCTCGGTCTTCGACTGAAGAACCGCCTTCTCTTGCATCAGTTGGGCCGTGATTTGTATCACGCACATGTCTTTGGACGGGTGGTTTTCGGCCTCCCCCGAGTCCGCCTTCCAATGCAGCTGGATAGGTTTGAACTCGGGGTCTAGGTCCGGCTTACTCGACGCACATGCCCACAAAACAAGGCAAGCCGTCAAAAGACCGCTTGTCAAAATCAGGATTTTTGAATGCATGTCACGCCCCTAGCGACGTTTGAACGTAGCGCTGACCACGCGGTTACGTCCGCCTTCCTTGGCCGCATAGAGGGCCTTGTCGGCGCGCTCGAACAGCTTCTTGGGATCCTCGTTCGGGATCATCTCGGCAATACCGAAGGAGCAGGTCACCTGTTGCTGCTTGATGAGCGCGGTGTTCTCGATGGCGACACGAAGCTTTTCAGCCAGGAACTGCGCATTCTGGATAGGCGTATCGCCGCAGAGGATTACAAACTCTTCGCCACCCCAACGCACCAAGGCATCGGTGTTACGGATCTTGCCCTGGATGAGCTTGGTGAGGTTCACCAGGACTTCGTCACCCACGCTATGGCCGTAAGTGTCGTTCACCAGCTTGAAGTGGTCGATGTCGAGCATCACGAACGAAACCGGACTGCCATTTTTGCTCAGGTTCTCCTGCTCGCGCAAAAGGATGCTGCTGAAGCCCGCACGATTGAGACAACCCGTGAGCGGGTCCTCCTTGCTGGACTTCTCGTACTCACTCTTCTCGATCTGCAAGGCAGCCAGGTTCTTCTCCAGTTCTTCCTGCTTCTTTTTGTTGGCGGCACGTTCGCGGCTGTAGTCAAAGAAGCGGATCACCAAAATGATAAGGAAGGTCACGAACCAAACTGCGACAAGGAATGTCACCAAGTCCACCTTGGCAATCTTTTTGCCCTTGAAGCAAAGGCCCTTGATCTCGAGAGTTCCATAACCCAGCGGAGCGTTGGTACCGGTCTGGATTTCGATGAGCGGGATGTTGGAAAGGTCTACGCGGGCCTTGTGTACGTTGATTTCGTTCTGCGCCACCCACCAGCTCGCCACGCGGAATTCCTGGGGGACGAACACTGCCGGATAGGTCTCCTCAAGCGGGAAGAATTCAATCTCGTTGAACTTGAGCGAGGTCTCGTCATCCTGGCGGTAGAACGTGGAATCATAAGCACGCATATAGAGGCGCACCGTTCCTTCGCCACGGGGCTTGATCCACACGAAAATGCTGTCGTAATGGGAAAGGTCCTTGCCGCGGATCTTACCATCGCCCAAGAAAATCTTGACGCCGGCGTACGGGTAGGCGTAGCCTTCCTTGAGTTCATAGTCCACAATGATGGAAGAGTCCGTGCGTTCCATGGCAATGGCAGAGGAGCCGCCATCGGCAGAATCAGACTGGGCCAGCACATAGGGATAATCGGAAAGGTTCAGGAACTCAATGTCGTCAAGACCGTTCTGATATGCAAAAAGGGCTATAACCGTCGCAGCCAACAACGCAAATATCAGGATGTTCATCCTGAACAGAGCATAGATCTTTTCCATTATCCGGGACATTTTAGTATTCCTGACCTAATATATGGAGAAAAATATATAAAAAAGATTTTTAACGGGAGAGCCAACCGCCCAGTCTAGCCACAATTGGCCTTATGGTATTCGCCATCTCCTGGTGGGCCCGGACATCGGGATGACCCAAAAGTCCGACATTTTCGGTCTGGAGAACCTTGAACTCCACATCGCGGTGCCCTTGGGCAATTTGTTCGTCATAAATAGCCTGGACCGTGGGAGTCAGGTCGTCGTTGGGCCAGACTTTCGTAGAAAGTAACAGGAACTTTACATTGGGGTGTGCAGCACGTAGTTTGTCCAAAAAACGTGCGTAGGCGGCACTGAACACACGCTTGTCTGCATAGGGAGGTTCGCCCTGGAAATCGTTAATCCCCACAAAGACGACTATGACTTGCGGGTGGAACTGGTTCAAGTCCCACTTCACCGTATCGGTGCTGGTTGAAGCGACGCCGGCAACGGTGTAATTGTAGAGCTTAACAAGGTTCCAGCCCGGGGCGATGTTCGCATAGTTACGCACTAGGCCGCGGCCACTGACCGCATTCACCTGAAAATCCGCCTTTAAACTTTCAGAAAGCAAAAAGGCATAGCTCTTGGATGCATCCGTCTTTTCGAATTCCATTTCGGCAGGATCCTGGTTAGTCCCCTCGTTGCCAAAACCCACGGTATAGGAATCGCCAACAAACTCAATACGGCGGTTCGAGGGCGCCGGAGCAGGGCCGAACTTGCCCGAGGCGTCCAAGGTGATGTTGTGCAGGCAGACTTCCCCCGGATTACTTTCGCTAATCTTGATCAGGCGGTAGCGGTGGTCCTTGCCGTCGCCCACGGCACCCAGTTTCTTGGTAATCTTGTGACCCTTGGTCTCAAAATAGCTCATGGGTTTCCCGTCCACATCAAAACGCCAGCGGGAATATCCTTCCAAGTCAAACACAATGGACTTGGCATTGGCGTTGAACTGGACGTTAGCGTTAGGGGCACTGGCATAGGAGCCCGTAGCCCGATGGTCCCAGCGACCCAAAAAATAAAGATGAGACTTTAACGACGGATCCAAGGCTTCACCCCCAAAGGCGCTGGCGGCAAAAGCCAGCATGGCTAGAACACACACACATTTTTTCATAGTCAACAATATATATATTCTGCGATATGCAGATGTGGCGGAACAAGATAATATTTGTGCTAGCGCTCTATGCGCTGGTCCTTGGCGTGGCATCGGCACAAAAACCGAACGACATCAAACCGCTTCCAGGCTCCGAAGGCGACACCCTCACTCGCGAAGACGCCCGGATGGCCTACCTGGTTTACAAGCTGCTCGACAAGGACGGGAACATCATCGGCGCCGACCTCAAGCGCGGGGACAAACTCTTTTTCCAAAACTGCAGACCCTGCCACGGCGAAGACGGCATGCGCATCAACTTCAACCCGGGCGGCAAGCCGGAGTTCATTGGAATCCGTGCCCGCAACGACATGCCTACTTTTTGGTATCAAATGAACTTTGGCGACGAAGACCGCAACATGGAAGCCTACTACGACGAAATCAGCCTAGACGAAATGCGGGACATCGCCGCCTTCGCCAAGACGCTTCCCTAAATCGCCTTTTTGTGAAGCAACTTCACCTGCTGGATAAACGAGAGAGCCAACGGGTGTTTGTCCTCGGAACCGAACTCCTGGATTTCGATATTGAACGGAGCCTTGTTCAAGTGCAGTGAATGCACAAAGAAGGTGATTTCCTTCTCTTTATCCATGCGCTTGGCGGGGTCTTTCACCTGCGCCGAAACCAGCGTGCCGGTTGTCTTTACGTAGCGCAGCACTTTCACCAGGTCAAATGTATCAAGCTTCTGGTACATACTGCCGTACTTCGTTGTATTCAAAGCCGTTTGGATAGTGGCTTCGTCCACTTCGTCCTTCAAGTCGTAATCCACCGCGCCCGACTGCGGCCACGCGACATTGAAATCCTTGCGCCATTCATCTGTAGGGGCGGGCTTGCGATTTTCGGGAGTGCAGTCTACATAGGGATTGTAGCCGAAGTTCTCGAGAATTTCGAAAGCGCGCTTCTCCAATTCTTGTTTCAGCACAAACCCATAGCCGGGTATGTACTCTTCGGTACACTCGGTAAAGTGCGGGAACTGCGAAAGTTCGGCGAGAATATCCTTGTTGTCGATTTTGAGCAGGCGGACTGTACGCACCCGGGCGCCATAGAATGCCGCATTCCACTCGTCCAACGAAGAACCCACGTTGGCCGGCGGGTTAATCCAATTGCGGAAATGCTCTATCTCGGATTCCGGGAAACCACTCTTGAGGCCCGCCAAATACGTTTCCTTGCTCAAGTTGAAGCAGAGATACGTATCGTCGTTCTTGACCGTGGCGAGGCAAGCGAGAATGAAAAGAACACGAGGCGAAGTACCCGTCGTGGCGACCAGGTCAAAATTTGGCAAAGCGGAAACACTGGATTCCGGAAGCGGCATGACTCCCGTGCTAATCCATTCCTTGCCGGCCTCGGTCAGGGAAACCGTCGTGATCTTTTCCAGCTTCTTGTCTCCTGCCGTCTGGAAGTTCACAATGCCCAAAAGCCAAAGTTCACGAAGCGGACGGGGCATGTAGTCCCAAGCCAAATGCTTGTGCTCGTCCAAAATTCGGTAGGACGGGTCCATTACCCAAAAGAGATAGGCCGCATCCGACACCGGCAAGCCCGGAACCAGGCAACGCAACAATTGCCTGCAGTGGTTGGAATCACCATGGAAGCGCGCCTTGATCCACCAGTTCAAAACATCCTGATGAAGACGGAAGCCGTTCTTGCGCAAAAAATCCATCGAGGTTTCGGACGGCAAGAGGGAACTGTCCTCTTGTTCAAGCCAACCATTCTGCGTCAAAAAACTAAAGATGAGGGAGACTTCGTTCTCGGGCGCTTTGGAAGAGAGACGCAATGCCGACGAGAAAGCGTCTGTACAAAGCTGACGACTGCGGCGGTGGAGCCCGCCATTGGAGTTCACATGGAGTTCACCCTTTTTTGCGAGGGCGAGTACCGTACAAATATGGAAATCCAAAAGGTTTCCATAGCTCAATGCGGGCTTCGACAAATCGACATCCCCCGCAAGTTCCATGTCAAAGCAACCTATAAAATTCTTGAAGCCCAGGTAGAGGGCGACACCCGACACATTGGAACGCCACAAAACAAACTCACGGCACATCGAAAGCAAAAAAGACTGCAGTTCGCCATTCTTGCTCACGGGGACCGCCAGGCGGAGTTCAGTAAAAGAAAGCCCTCTGTTGGCGCTATGATAAATAAGATTCAGGCAACGACGCTGCCATGGTTCCAAACGGGCAAATAAAGAAACAACTCTTTCGCTATTGCTATAAAAATCCTGTACTTCCGACTGAATCAGGGCGTTGTTCAAAAGACCTTTTTTGCCGTAGGCGCGAGCGTGTACGTCGCGCAACATGGTCTTGGACATCCCCTCAAAAAATTCACGTAATCCTAACATCTTCCTTCCTTGATTGGGGAGTGCAAGATAGAAAAAAAAACGCGAATTGGCAATTCCTCTACAGGAAGCGTTTGATGTCGTCGACCGAATTGGCCTGCTTGTGTTTGAAGTTCCAAATGCGGGCAAACGTCTTGCCGTAGGATTCCGTCACCACGCGATTGTCGCATATCAGCACCTTCCCAGAATCTTCATCACCACGAAGGAGGCGGCCCAATCCCTGGCGCATTTCCATGTAGGCTTCGGGCACAAAGAAGTCCTTGAAGGTATTCTCGTTACGCGCCTTCATCTCGGCAGAGATTCCCGCCACCAGCGGGTCGGACGGATTCGGGAACGGGAGTTTGGTTATCACAAGGAGCTTGAGGGCATCGCCCGGGAAGTCCACGCCCTCCCATAGACTTTGACAACCCAGGAGGCATGCGCCGCGAGACTTGCGGAACATGGACACAAGGCCGTCGAGCACCCCGTCGACATGCTGGCACAAGAGCAGTTTGTTCTTCGCCGCAAACGCAGGGGCCAGAGCCGCCTGCGCCTTCATCATCATGGCGACACTCGTAAAGAGCACCAGGGTGTTCTCTTCGACATCAGGCAAAATTTTCACCAGGCAGTCGTTCAAGGCGTCGCTGAATTCCGGAAAAGAAGGCTTGGGCAGGTAACGCGTAATCATGACCAAGCGGCGCTCATCCACAGGCTTGTCGTCGTTGTACAGGCGCAGGAACGGGCGCTTGCCACCCGTCAAGGTCGCCATGCCCATCTTTTTCACAAAGTAGTTGAGGTCGCCCTGCACGGCGAGTGTCGCCGAAGTAAACGTGGCCGACTTGATCCACGGGTAGAATTTTTCCCTCCACATGCTACCGCTATGGAGCGGGTAGGCATGCATCTTGATCGTATGCGGGTTGAAAGGTTCCTCAAGGTAGAACACCCAGTCGGGGCGCCCCGCCTTTACCGCAAATTCAAAATCCGAAATGAAGCGGGAAAGTTCTTCCATGCAACCGTAGGCGTCCTTCACCAAACCGCGGTTGGCTTCGTAACAGGCAAGCGCCGCAAAGAGTTTATCGGCTCGTTCCTTGGCTGCCGCGAACTGATCCATGACACCCTTCGGGTCCACTTCGTATTCCGCCAAAATGCCCTTGGTATAAACGTAGCCTCCGCGGCCGTTCTTTTGGCGGGAGACCTTCTTGCCAATCTTCATAAAGAACCGATGCAAAGCCTTTTCGGTTTCATTCAGTTCAAAAATGAGCTGTTCACATTCTTCCCTGTGGGCGGTATCGTCAGGGGCCAAGCGGGATTCCATTTCATGGATAAGGCCGTCCTGCTTGCCACGGGAGGGGACTAAGGTCTTGGCCACATTGCGGAAGCTAAAGAACGAGACAGCACGTCCCAAGGACTGGCTGCTGATTTCGGGCAGGCGATGCGCTTCGTCGAACACAATGTGTTCGTAAGACGGCAACAGCGCAAAATCCAAGGCAAGGTCCGCCAAAAACAGGGAATGGTTCACCAGCACCAGGTTTGCCGCCATGGCACGACGCTTGGCGCACAAGGCCGGGCACTTGGCGTAATGCGGGCACTTTTCGCCTTGGCAAGAAGCCGCACTGCTAGAGAGCTTGGACCAAAGAACGCGATTGCGCGCCTGGCTAAACGAAGCGCATTCGTTGATGTCGCCGCTCTGGGTCGACATGACCCACGGGATGAGCGCCATGAACGAGTCCTTTTCTTCGGGCAACAAAAGATTCGCCGGGGCGTTCAGCACATCCTCAAACTTTCGGAGGCAAAGGTAGTTGTCTCGACCCTTCAAAAGCGCCGGTTTCAAAAAGCCGTTATAGATTTGCGCCACCTGCGGAATGTCGTGATTCCAAAGCTGTTCCTGCAAAGCGCGGGTCGCCGTGCTAATCAAAACACGCTCACCCGAAACGGCCTTGTTCGCTGCAGACACCAAGTAAGCAAGAGTCTTGCCGGACCCGGTCGGGGCTTCCAACACACAGAGGCCTCCCTTGTGCATGTTGCGCTCCACCACCGAGGCGTAGTCCTGCTGGCCTTCTCGGGGCAGGAATCCCTCCATGGCAAAAGAAAGGAGACCGCCTTCCTTAAAGAATTCGCTCACACGCGGCGCCATCGTCTTGGGAGGCGCTTCGACATTCGTAGGTTCCTCTGGCAAAGCGTATTTGGGGGCATCCAACTTTTTGTCAACATCCGCTTTGTCAAAAAGGGAGCTCATATCGGTGTCGGTGGCAACACGAGCGAGGGCGTCAATCAGCCACGGGTCCATCTTGGAAATTTTTTCGTATGCCATCACAAACAAGCGTCCGCAAGCATCGGCATCGGGGAGCGCCCTGTGCGCACGGCTGCGTTCAATATTCAAAGTCTGGGTCAACGTATCAAGGCGGTGGTTCACCACATCTTGATAGGCGATTCTCGAGAAGGTCAGCGAATCCCAGAACACGTGATCGTCATAAGCAATCCCGACCTTGCCCAGAGTCTGCTTGAGGAACTTGGAATCAAAAACGGCATTGTGCGCCACAAGAGGAAGGTCGCCCACAAAGGCGCAAACCTTTCCTGCCACAGAGGCAAATTCTTCGGCAGCGTCCACATCGGCCTGGCTAATGCCCGTCAAGGATTCAATGAAGGGCCTGAGCTTAGCCGCGGTCGGCTTCACCAGGTAATCGACAGATTCCGCCGGCTGCCCGGCGACAAAACGCACCAGGGCGACTTCAATGATTTCGTCTTTTTCGAAATCAAGGCCTGTGGTTTCCAAATCCACAGCAACAAAATCAGGTATGTTCCTCATTCTCATTCCTCTTTTTTATTTAAGCGCAGGCAAATTGGGAATCAACTTTGACAAGTCATTTTCCCCGTTGGCCACCTTCACTGTATCGTTCGGGGCGCGCCAAGATGCCCCATAACGGAACGGTTCCAGGCTTCCCGCATCGGGATCCTTTTTGCCTTGTTCCGCGTAATAGTAATCCACAAAGTAATTCCCTTCCACAATATCCTTGAACTCAAAACCGCCAGCGGCATCACAAACCGCGTAATAGTACATGGAAGTCTCCAATTCCTTAAGACGCACATAGGCGCCCGCCGTGGCTCCGGGAATCGCGCCCTTGAGGCTCGCCAGTTTCAACTTGGGAACCGTCTCAAACTGCACCAGCTGTTTATACTTGAGCTCTATCACCGTATCGCGAACGCCGTTGCTGTCGGCCTTCGCTAAAGTCGTATCCTGGTAGCCCATCAAAAAGTGTACCTTGGTATCGGTCGGCCAAGGTTCCTTGTTCAAAACCATAAAGCGAATCGGGTCAAGGCGCTTGACTTCAACCTGCGCCGTATCCTTGTTCATCACCACGTAGAACGTGTTCTCGAGAGAATCGGGAGCGGGCTTATTGTAGGCAAAAACCAACGAGTCGTCAGGGAAAACCGTCTTTGCCCTAGCACGCACCTTTGTGCTGGCAATGGAAGGCGGCATTGTATCTGAAGCCATTTCCGCCCATTCCCATTCCACCTCGGCACGGAGGGTGTCCAGCGTTCGGAGCAACGAATCCTTGCCCGCCTTGCACGCAAACTTGTAGAGGACTTCTTTTTTAGGCGTCGGCTTGAAGAAGAATTGCGGGTTGCGGGAGTTTGCCCCCAAATAGACCATGTTCGGGTAAGAGACCTTCCCCTCGGGAGATGTCAAGTAGCAGTTCGACGTGTCGGCAAAGGCGGAATCAAAAAATACCGGGCGCGTAAACTTGGCTTCGAGCACATTCGCAAAAGGCTGGCTGACCGATTCCAGTTCCAAGTGCGTCGAGTCGTGATCCGCCAAGGCGACCCAGACTGTATCCTTGGTGTTAGCATCCAAGGTCAAATCTTGCGTCCACACACCCGCCAACTCCGACGACGGTTCCAAGCGCTGGTTTCCATTGGCATCCACAAAGGCGATGACTCGGTAACGGCCCGGTTTGAGACCCGAGAGTGTAAAGTTGCCTGCACTGTCAGCGCGCGTCAAGAAGAGCGGCGGCTCCTTGGCAAGCATCGGCAGCGAATCCAAGGCTTTGGTTGTCGTGTCACGGTACTTGTTCAAGTACTTGCGTTGTTCACGTTCTGGTCCCATCAGGTAAAGGCCGATGCTCGGGAACATCGACTTCCGGTACATGGTGTCGTTCACCAAGATTCGCCCCGTCAAGGAGAGCGTATCAATAACTGGACCCGTGGAGAAAACCACCTGGAAAGGCGTCGCCAGGGCATTGCCGTGCAAATCCTTGATGCCTCCAGCAAACGTGACCGTGTAAGTCGTGTTCTCGTCCAGTTCTGCCCGCGATGTCAATTCCAAGGTCTTTCCGCTGACTTCGAATTTCATCTTCTTTTCAATAGGGGGCGAAATCGAAACGGCGCTGCGGGGTACGCTCGCGTTGATCCATTCATCAAATTCCAGCTTGACGTAAAGCTCGTTGGGGTGGTTGGTCGAATTGGGTGCCGGGTATACCGCAGCCACGCGCGGCGGTAACTTGTCTTCGGGGCCGCCACCGGGCGCCACCTGGGTAGCACAAGCCACCAGCCCAATGCAAAGCAGCACCAAGCCCGTCAACACAGCGTATGCCCAACGACTTTTTTTCACACCCTTACCCATTAGTCAATAAGCGGAATCACCTTCCCCAATCGTGTCCAACGAATGCAGAACGGAATTCTCCACCACGTGAACGGATTCGCAAGCGCAAACTTTTGATTTTCGTTCTCGAACGAGAAATAGATGACAAAGGCCTTGGCACGAATGTTGCGCAGGTTGACCGTACCCCAGTAACGGCTGTCGGCAGAATTGTCGCGGTTGTCACCCATCATAAAGTACTGCGGGGTTTGCACCACATAGCGGTCTATGGGATTGCCATCAATCAAAAGCCTGCGGCGGATCTCGAACTTGGGCGATACCGGTTTGGCGGCGGAATCCACGACGGTGGAATCGTTCCCGGCCGAGGAGTCGGCAGCCTGGACGGCTTCGGCGGCCTCCGCATTCAAGCGTGCCACATTGCCCTCCAGGTCTTTGAGCAGAGCCCCTTCAAAACTCACGTAGTCAATGTTCCTGACCAACCCACCCTTTTGGTGCGGATCTAGCATAGGCAAAAACGCCATGGACGCAAGCTGCTTGAAGTAGCCAAAGTTCATTGCCCCTGTAACCGTATCGCCTTGACGCAGCGCCTGCTGGATCACCATGTGGTTCCTGCGGAACATGGCGTCAATCGCTATACCGCGGTCATTTTCGACCGGGAGCATAAAGTTTTCAAAGTCATAACCGTTGTTCTCGCGGCCGTCTTCGAACAGGCTCAAGTCCAGTTCCACATGGGAATCCGGATTCTCTTGCACCACAATTGAGCGCATCCACCAAAGACGATCCAGCGAAAGCGAATCCACATACAATGTGTCGCCCACAGATGGCACTACAAAAGTCGCCAATTCATCGCGGGCCGACTGGGAACGCCTGGACGCCGTCCATTTGCCATGGCCTGGGAGTACATCCTGACGCTCCCCATTAAAGTAGAGCTTGCCTTGGTGTACAGCGATGGTATCGCCGCTTTTGGCGACGCAACGCTTGATGTAGTCCTTGGGGCCGAGCGCATAGTGTACCAGATGCGGCTGGCCTTCTTCGGGCTCATGATCCCAATAGAAGTTGCCGAACATAAGCGCATTGAACAAATGCGTGTAGCGTCTCGGGTTGTTATCGGGGTATTCCGGCTCACCTGGGTAGCGGAATATCACAACATCGCCCACCTTGGGGTCGGCGTAACCAGGGAAATGCTGGTTCGTGAACGGAATCGGAGAGCCATAGGTAAACTTGAGGCCCAGCAAAAAGTCCCCCGTCAAAAGGGAATCTTCCATGGAGCCACTCGGAATTTGGAACGCCTGGATCACGTACTGGATAACCACCAGCGCAAGCGCGATCGGGACGATGATTTCGCGTGTGAAGGATTTCAAAAACTTTTTCACAGGCTACGCACCTTCTTCACAAAATTTCTACTGACCACCAACTGTGTGTGGTTCTTGTCGCGCAACACCACGCTCAAACGACTCATGTCGGACTTGCGGATCTCGGCAATGTAGTCTATTGCCACCAGGTGCGCCCTATGGATGCGCACAAACTGGCGCGGGTCCAGCATCTTTTCAAGGTCAACGAGCGGCGTATCGATAATGTACTGGTTCGTGAGCGTGTAGACTGTCGTGTATTTTTCTTCGCTGTGGAATCGAATGACCTCGTCCACGTTCACCAGCAAAATGCGGTCGCCGATTTTCACCTGGATTCGCTGCAGGTAGTTCTCGCGAGCGTTGAACATCTCGCGGAATTTTTCCCACGAGAAGTCTGCCGGCATCTGCTGCTGTTCCGCCACATCGGGAATGCGCTTGCGCAATTTCTCGATGGCGACTTCCAAACGTTCCGGGTCGACCGGCTTGAGCAAGTAATCAACCGTATTCTCTTCGTAGGCACGCAGGGCAAAGTTCTCGTACGCCGTCGTAAAGATAATGAGCGGCATATCGTCTTCGCCTATGTTCTTGAGGACCTCGAAGGCGTCCATATCGGGCATCTGGATGTCAAGGAAAATCACATCGGGATCCAGTTCCTGGACCTTATCGATGCACTGCACTCCAGAACCGGCCTCCCCTATGACAGCAATCTCCGAAGCATAAGCTTCGAGCAAAGACTTCATGCGCACACGGGCGAGCGGTTCATCATCAACAACAAGGGCCTTGCACTGCATTAGTTCTCTCCAGAAGCGGCGGGGGCTGGATTCGCCGAAGTCGTATCGGCGACTTTGACCTTGGGCTTTGTGTAAATGCGGATGAGCTCTATTTTAACACCATCGGCATCTTCGTAAACCGTCCCCGCACTCGTGAGCATCACCAGGTTGCCTGTCGCGTCCAACTTGAAGTTCCACTTCACCGACCCCTCTGACAAAGCCACCGACAAGGTCTCATTCAAAACAGAATACGAACCCTTCAACGAATCGACCTTCATGGAATCGGTAACCAAGGTCTTGACGGCAGTCGCAGAACTGTCCTCGCCAAGAGTCAAACGAACCATGAGAGCCTTGCAGTTGTCGCACGGCATACGGCCAGAGTAAAGCCCAGCCGTTCCCTTGGGTAATTCTACGGGCTTCAAAGGCGGCAACGGAGCAGGTTCTTCTTTGGAGCACCCCACAAAAAGGATGCCCATCGCTATCGCTAAAAGGCACAGTTTCTTCATACCGACAAATGTATAAAAATTAAGAACTCTCTTGAGTAAAGCGGGCGCTAAATCCCGTCCGTATACACAATTCGGAAGCCCAGTTTAGAATCTGCCGTCAGCGGGTCCTTTTTATCGCGAACATCGGGGGCAATGTCCTTGGCCACGTCACTCCAGCTTCCCCCTCGTACACCGCGGAAAGAGCCTTTCTCCGGTCCTGCGTAATCGTCCACAGGCGTGGACGGGTACAGGTCATACCAGTCGTTGACCCACTCCGCCACATTGCCCGCCATATCGTAAAGCCCGTAGGCGTTTGCAACGAAGCTCGCTACATTGACGACCCCGTTGTTATTTTGTGCGTAATTTGCGTATTTTTTCGCTTCGTCCGTACCCCAATAATAGGTAGTCGAAGTGCCACCGTGGGCAGCAATTTCCCACTCATTCTCTGTGGGCAAGCGATAACCCGCAACATCATAGTCAATAGAAAGTTTATTCAAAAAATTCTTGGAGCCCACGGACTCATATACGTATGCCGTATCCAGTCCCTGCTTTTTAGAGAGGGCGTTGCAAAAGAGCACTGCATCGTACCAAGACACGTTGGTCACAGGGAGGCTGTCGCCCATCTTGCTTTGCGTAGGCAAATCCTCCATGATTTCGGTGTAAACATCTTGCGTGACCTCGGTCGCAGAAATCCAAAAACGCCCCACATTGAATTTCGCATTCCCACGGGTAATGAAGGCTCCTTTGATGCCAACCCATTCCAGCCCCATGTAAAGGTCAACGGGGTCATCATCGCCACGCGAAGAAGAGGAAACTTCCGTAGAGCCTCCTTCAGCGCTGGAATATTTTGCGGAGTCATTCGACTTGTAGTTGGGCTCTATGACGGATTCGTCCCCCGAAGCAGTACAACCCGCCAAGATTAGTGCCAGAGCCATTCCCAAAACGGTGTAGAGACTTCCTGCCTTCATAACACAACCCTTTGCAAAACTACTTCACCACACCGACGCGGTACAATTTCTGCTTGGTCTTGCCGCTCTTGAACTTCACCTTGAGGCGAGCGGTATAGACGTCGCTCCCCAGTTTTTTAAGGTCCAGCGTACCGAACTCGTTGCGGCCTGCCACCACATCGCTCAATTTCTTTTTGAACACGCAAAGACCCGTAATGTCGTAGAACTCGAGAGTCGCCCACTGAGCCGCGGCGCCAATCTCAAATCGGGATTTTGCCACACCGCCGCGCACCGGGTTCGGGTACACAAAGAATTCGGTAATTTCGTCCTTCGCGACCCGCTTCTCAACGTCACCGAGTTTCGATGCGTCAAAGTATCCAGCGCGTTCGTTGCCTCCTGCGGGGAGCGTCCACGCCGCAGGCGACTCCACAGCAGACCCGTTCGCCTGGCGCAGGCGGAATGCGGAAATGCTACTGCGGTGCAGGGCGTAAATTTCTGGACCCGCGGATTTTTTGTCCGGAACAGCATCGGCGACAAAGATGCTCATCGGGTAGATTGTCCCGAGCGTATCCTGGTATTCAAAACTGCCTGCGGCAAGCGGGAACTGATCCGCCACCGGCTTGCCCTTGCCCGTATAGGCGTACACCAGACCGTCGCTGCTCGGAACAAGAATTTCGGGAACGTCGTCGCCCGTCACATCCACAAGGAGCGGGTCGCTCATGAACCCGACCACGGGCGTACCGCGGGAAATCTTCACCGGGAATCCAGCAATGGGGAGCCCCGAGCGGTCGAGCGCATACACGAGGTTATCGCCCAGGAAAACAATTTCAGGATAGCCGTCTCCGTTGATGTCTCCGATGGCAATGCCGGAAGTTTCGTCCTTCAGGCCGCTCGCACCTGCTGCGCCGCGTTTGTAGGTCTTCTTGGTCCACACAGATTCCAGCCCCTTGGCTGTTTCCCTAAGGACAGCGACAGCCCCGCGGCTTCCAACAACAATGATTTCATCCGTTCCATCGCGGTCCAGATCGGTGCAAGCCACCCTGAGCCTTTGCTTGTCAAGAGAGTTGATGGTCCAGCTACTCCATCCCGTCGTGAGTTCGTCGCCAGCCTTGGAGCGGAAGAAATCCGTTACAAGAACAATACGTCCATCATCTCCCACCAAAACGAACTTGTTTCCGTTCGGAGCACTGTACTTATTGCCGTTCGCATCTTCTCCTCGCCTATCATCCTTTGCAGGATCGCCACAGTAAGCCATATCACGGGCGACAAAATCATCCGACAACTTCTGCCATTGTCCATTCCGCCAAAGCTTGCCCTTGCTCGCAAACCAGGAATATCCCTTGAGCACCATCGGCCCCGCCGTCGCGGAATCGATGTCCATTTCCTGCTGCGTCGGGAGTCCACCTGCAAAACTCGTCTTCACGAGCTTTTTCCTATGCAGGCTGTAAACGTCCTTGCCGTCGCTCGCCATGCCCACCAGCGGGCCGTAGCTTGCACCCACGCGGTACAGCGGGACTTCGACCTTTGCGCTGTCGCGGGTCAAGGTGTTGCGCATAACGGACGTATCGGCCACGAACAGCGTATCGCCTAAAGCATTGAACGCCTGCAGGGTTCCGTCCTCGGCGCCCACCACAAGGATTTTTTCTCCATCGTGTTCCGGGTCATCTATGAACACGGCGCCACGAACCGCCGAATTCAGGCCGAGTTCGCGCGGGAACAGGCTTCCCTCAATACTCCCGTCATCAATGCTGATGGTCACCGAAATCTTGAGAGCCGCAAAATTCACCACGCTATCGCCCATAAAGGCGTTCGACGTTTTTTCTTTGCGGGCGTCCTTCGGCACGGCCGCCGTAATTTTCAAGCCCGTGTAGCCACCCATCGTCGTCGCGGTATTGGCGTATCCCTTAGGGCCAATCGTCTTGACCGTATCGAACTTCGTCTTGGAATCCTTTTCGGGAATCCGCAAATGCGGCAGCAAATCTGTACCACTGCCGTAATCATAGGTGTCTTCGCCAAGGGCGTTCTTGAAGGTTTTGCCAATGCTCAAAACGCCGTCGGCTTCTACAAGGCTGATGCCAAACTGGTGGTCGCGCAAGGTGTCGCCGCCCCAAAAGTTCGCTATGCCATACTGCAAAGTTTCACGCAAGTACCAGTCGTTCACTTTCCACACCACAATACCGCTCGCCGGGATGCCCGCATCGTAGCTGCTCATCCCCACAATCAGGCCCTTGGCTTTGGATTTGTTCTCATTGCACTTGCCCTTCACGCAAATGCTGTCTTCAAAAACGCGACTCAGACTATCGACCGGGACTGTACGCATGGTGGTATCGGAATCCTCACCCGTCGAACCAAGCACCACGCTCACCGAGCCGTCCTTATCCCACGAACGCTGGCGGTTTTCAATGAGCAAGTATTCGCTGCCGTTGAGCGGCACCTTCACAATTTCCGTCCCCAATCCACTTCCTGCCGCGGCAATTTCAACCGTCACCGGTTTCCCTGCCATCGGGCGCACTTCCCTCACGTTCGCCCAACCCATGTATTGGCGTTCCCACGCCGCAGGGAGAGCGGGCATAAAGCCGTTGCCCGCGCAATAGCCAGCAAAATCCATCGCATCATAGTAGCCAAGGCGAGAAATCCCCTTGACCACATCATAAGTATTCGGGAGCCCGAGTTCGCGTCCAATCTGGTTCACCACAATTCCGTTCACACCCCAATTGAGGCCGTCCTGCGAAGCCGCCTCGCTGACCACCATTACCGTACGCAAAGTGTCCAGTACCGAGCCTGGGATCAAGAGGCCATTCACCACCGAATCGCCCTTGTCGTTCACCCCAAAGGCGGGCTTTACAGCGGCATTCTGTGCAGAGTCCGGCATCAGGTACTCCCAAGCATCGCGAGAGATGTAGATATCCATAAAATCCGCCGGAGTGTCGGCCCCATCGGTACCCATGCTGCCACCATCCACAAGGCGGCTCGCACCGGCGTGTACAATCATGTAGGCTCGCTTGACGCGGGAGGTGTCCTTTGAAAGCGGGATGCGGAAAGGGGACTCTGCCGATGTATCCTTGGCCACCTCGGCAATGGCGTCGTACACAAAGGTGAGGTAATCACGACTGCGGGCCTCATCGAACTCCGCCGTCTTTTCGCCTTCCATCTTGGTGGTTCTGTTGTAATCGATAATCTGTTTTTTAAGCTTGCTAATAGAAAAAATCCTGGTCTTGATGGCAAGCTTGCCACCGCTCGCAGCCTGGTAATAGGCATTGGCAAAATCCAAATGCTTTTGCCAGTACGGCACCTTGCCACTCTCCTTGGTCGGGTCCAGGCTATATTTTTTGTCGGGAATCGAGCCGAAGGTCCCGTTACCCGTCGTCAAGGAATTATCCGGTTTTTCTTCGGCAAACTGGACGCGCAAAACAAACACTTCAAGCGTATCCAGCGCCATAACCGGCGCAGACAGCAACAGTGCAAGCAACACACTTAAAAAGATACCGCTAAAACTCTTCATACCGTATTCAATGTACAAAAACAACGGCTCGGCAAAACGCCTAGCCTTCAATAGATTTATAGGATTTCGGGATATTCAGGCGCCATGTCCCCGGACTAAAGGCCTTTCCGCGAGTCACCTTCTTGATCCTAATCTTCAGGAACATCTTCCCGTCACGTTCAAACACGATGAATTCTGGAGTCGGCACGTTCTCGAACGTTCTAAAGTCGCTATACCGGAGTATCTCGGGACGGCCGTCCACTCCGGCACGCGAAAGCCACGCCACTTGCCCATCTTTTTGACCATATGTAAAGTTCATCCCGCTCGTCGCCTTCCCCTTAACCACATGGAAACCCGCGGAATCCAATTCCTCAAGCACCGACATGCGTTCCGGCACCAGGATTCCATCGAACAAGTCTGCCACCTGGTGGATGGGCACCATCAGCACTCCGTCGTTGTTCAATACGCCAACCATGTAGCCAACCCCGTGCAAAAACTTCTTTTCGGTGGGGAACACGATGTCCCAGCCGCTCTCGGTCCAAAGCAACGAGGCGACGCCCACGCCCATCGGTCCCGTCAGTTCCATGCGGTAGCGCTTGCCAGGAACCGAGAACAAGACCGCGTCCAATTCTTGTGTCTTGCCCGCCGTATCCACAAGCGTCAAGACGAACTTGGCACGAAGGCTGTCACGGACAGCCGCCGGTTCCGCACCGGCAGGGGACTCGGTCGAAACCGCAGGCTTGTTGCCGGCGCATCCTGCAAAAGCAAAAAACAAACAGGCAAAGAAAAAAATCCAGAGCGATCTCATTTTGTCCTACTTCTTTTTGCCCAGGTATTCCTTAGCGGCCTTGGAACGAGGATACAGCTTGAGTACTTTCTTGTAAGCCTTGTGTGCCTCGACTTTTTTGCCGAGCGCCGCATAGATGGCGCCCAGGTGTTCCCAATAAACGTAGTCCTCTTGGAACGACTTGCTCTTGATTTGCAGCATCACGGCGAGGGCGTCCTCGTATTGTCCCTTGCGGTACAAGCCCCAAGCCTTGGAATCGAGGTACGCTTCCGAAGGATGATCGGCGTCTGCATTCAGCGCCATCAAAATGAGATTGTAGCCCTTTTCCGTTTCTTCGGGAGTGCGGTTCACATCCACAAGCGAATAGCCATAGTAGTTCAGCAACTCGGGCCAATCCAATCGGGGATCCCCGTAGAACTTAATCAGGTATTCAAACATCTGGAACGATTCGTCGTAACGCTCCATGCGCTCCAAATTCATCGCCATGGCAAAGCGCACGAACAAGTCCGTGGAATCGGCAATCAGCATGCTCTCCCAGAACAGCTCGGCACGGGTTCGCGCCTCCTTGGCATGGACCAGCTTGAGAGAATCAGACTTGCCATCGTCCTCGATTTCACGGGCTTCTGTAATCAAAACGCGGGCATAGGTGTTTTGCAACTGGCGGTGAGCCAAGTCCGCCTTTTTCTTCATCAAGTCCATTGTCGCCGAGTCGGCGATCCCTGCCATGGGAGTCCAATGGCTCCACAGATTCATCAACGAATCCAATAGGGCATACGCCTTCTTGTACATCCCGGCATAACCGTAAGATACCGCCAAAAAGTTCTTGTCGCCGCCCACCTGCAAAGAGTCGGCAATTTCCGCATACCTGACGCCGTCCTTCTTTTTGTTGTCGGCAAAGGCAATCCCTGCAAGCGCCCGGCAGGCCTGTGCTCCGTAAGCGGGCTTGCCGTCAAGCTTCAGGTAGACCTGTCCCAAATGGACCTTGGCGCTGTCCCTCTCGCCTACAAAGTATTCGTAGCTGCCCAAATAATACTGCACGACCGCGGTACGGATATTGTCGGTGTAATACTTCTTTTTGAGGAACTTCAACGCGTTCGCCTGGTCGTTGTCCTTGAAGGTCAGCAAAGCCAGGTTGACAATTTCCTCGTCCTGCTCGGTAGAACCCGTAATAGTGTCGGCAATCGCCCGCAGTTCCACGTTGCGCTTTTGCATGGCGAGTCCCTGGACCATCTTCACCAGCATCTCCTTATCGCCGGTCGCCTCGTGCGCCTTCCCAAAGAGTTCCACCACGGCGGAATCCTCGTGCAATTCCAAGAGCAGGTTCAGCTGCCTTGCAAAAAGCGTCTGGATGTAATTCACCTGCGGCAGCAGTTGGTCATAGACCTTCACCAGTTCCTTTTTGTCCTGGACCGCTTCCAAAAAAAGGCTGTAGTCGTAAAGGAGCGTCATGTCCTGGCCTCGGGCCGAATCCAGGGCCAGCTTAAAATAACGGCGGGCCGAATCGGCGACGCCCACCTTCAGGTAGAGCCGTGCCATCAGTTCGTACTGCTTGGCAGTCGCCTTGCCCTTAAAGTGAATCGCCTTGTTCGCCAGTGCCATCGAGGCGGAATCGTTCCCCTGGGCAAACAGGCGCTCGGCCACGACAAAAGCCAGGTAGCGGTTCTCGGGATCCGCGTCGTAAGCGCGCTGCCAAAACACCTCGGCCAACTGCTTTTCGCCACGCAGTTCCATCTCTTGCGCACGGATAAACGACTCGTGCGCCACATCCAAGTTGCGATTGTCTTTCTTGGCACCCACAATGGCCTTGATGGCCGCGCTATCAGCCGCGGTCAAAGCATTGGGATTATTCGCAGAATCTTGTTTGTGGGGAGCAGAACTGCAAGCGCCCATACAGAGCGTCAAGGCAAGCACTGCAAAAAAGCATCCCACAACACGCATAAAAAACCTAGTCGGCAATCACAAAGTCAATCTTGGTATCAGGGGGCAGGTAATCGCCATGCTTGGGGGCGGTTTCGATGACCGTCCCGGGAGCTTCGCCGTTTTCGCCCTTAACTCGCTTGATATCCCCCACCTTGAAGCCGAGCTTTTCCAACTTAGGATAAACGTTGTCTATAACCTCGCCAGAAAAATTCGGGAGCAGCACCTTACCCGTAGTCACGCCCGCCGAAATCACAACCTTCACAGTGTCACCCACGCGAGCCATCTTGCCCGCCATAGGGATGGTACGGATTACAACGCCGCGCGGAATACTCTGGTGGGCGCCCTTCACAATTTCGCCCTGGACCAGGCCCGCGCGAGACAAAGAAATTTCCGCCTGCTTCTGGCTCTTGCCGCGCAAGTCCGGGATCTTCACTTCGCGAAGGCCAAGGCTCTTTGTCAACTTCACGGTACGACCCAACTTAGCCGTACGGCCGGCGGCGGGCATTTGCACCAGCACCATCCCAGCAGGAATCTGCGAATTGTAGCGTCCCTCTTCGAGCCATTCGTACTTGAAGCCAGCCTCGGTCAAGGCGGCCTCCGCCGCCTCCTGCGACATGCCCTCCAAATTGGGCACCGGGCCAGTCTTAGCGAACTCGCCCGCAAAGAGCGGCATCAAAAGTTTATCGACAACAAAGGCGAGCACAACCAGTGCAACGACCCAAATCACAACAGCCTTGACGATGGGACTTTTTTTCACCCTCGTCAGGGCGGACTTTAATTTGTTCATACAAACCCTTAGTCTGTTAGAATTAGCCCTTGGTGGCTCTTTCTTGCAGGGCGTTTTCGTCAAAGATTACAATATCCTTGCCTGTCATGGCAATGGCGCCAGTACGCACCAAAAGGGAGCAAATGCGGCTCACCGTCTCGCGGGTCGTACCCGACATGTCGGCCAACTGCTGCTGCGTGGGACGATTGTGGATGACCGTCACCATCTTGCCGCCGTCCGTGTGGATGCGGACGCCGCGTTCCTGCATGAGGTTCAGGAGCGTCCCCGCCACGCGACCGCTCACACTCATTGTGGAGAGAGAGCCGATCTGGCGGTTCGCCTTGCGCAAGCGTTTGCTCATCTCGCTCAACAGGCCCATGGCTATTTCCGGGGACTGGCGAATGAGCTGCAAAAAGGATTCGCGGTGGATAATGAGCAACTGGGCGTCCGTCACCGTACGCACGGAGGCCGACCTCGGCTCACCGTCAATCAGCGACATCTCGCCGAAGAAGTCCCCGCGTTCCAGGAAGCTGAGAATAGTCTCGCGACCGTCGACGCCAGTCATATAGACCTGCACGGAGCCAGAAGCGATGAGGTACAAGGCCTGCACGGAGTCGTCGCCTTCCAACACCACCGTTTCGTCACGATTGAAGTTCTGGGCCACCACCAAATTGGCAAGCATGCCCAATTGTTCCTCGTTCAGTTCCGAGAAAAGTTCAACGCCTTTCAGCAATCCAACAGTTGATGCGTCCATATTCTCATTCCTTCTTTTTTTTGTTTTTTAAAGTTTCAACCCGGCAGCAAGACCCGCATCAATGACGATACTCTGGTCTCGCTTGGCTCCAATAGAAATCATACCAATTTTTACATCGACCAGTTCCGCCATTCTCTGCAAATATTTCTTTGCATTCTCGGGAAGTTCGTCGTAACTGCGACATTTGGTCGTGTCCTGCTTCCAGCCGGGCATTTCCTCGTACACCGGAGTGCAGCGGCCCACCTTCGAGAGCTGGTTCGGGATAAAGTCGAGCTTTTCGCCGTCGCATTCGTAATGGGTGCAGATTTTCACCGTATCGAACGAGTCGAGCACGTCGAGCTTGGTGATGGCGAGGTGCGTGAGGCCGTTCACCACGGCAGCCTTGCGGACGACCGGGGCGTCGAACCAGCCGCAACGGCGGTTGCGGCCCGTGGTGGCGCCGTACTCGTTACCGATCTTGCGGAGCGTGTCGCCCGTCTCGTCCAAAAGTTCCGTCGGGAAGGGGCCGTTACCCACGCGGGTCGTGTAAGCCTTCACCACGCCCCAGACTTCGTCCAGGGCCGTAGGTCCGACGCCGGCGCCGCAGCTCGCGTAGCCCGCGACCGTATTGCTGGAGGTCACGAACGGGTAGGTTCCCTGGTCCACGTCGAGGATGGTGCCCTGGGCGCCTTCGAACACGAGGCGCTTGCCCGCCTTCACGGCCTTGTAGAGCATCTCGCTCACGTCGGTCACGAACGGCTTGATCTTCTGGCCGAGTTCGAGGTAGTCCTTGATGACCACTTCGGGGTCGATCGCCGGGACGTCGTACATCACGGTAAATTCTTCGTTGTGGACCTTCGCCATCGCCTCGACACGGGGGCGCAGTTCGCGTTCGTCCATGAGGTCACCCACGCGCACGCCAATGCGGTTCACCTTGTCGCTATAGCAGGGGCCAATGCCGCGGCCCGTCGTGCCGATGGCAGCCTTGCCCGCCTTCTTTTCCTTCGCCTTGTCGAGCGTGGAGTGGTAC
>JAEEGF011142024.1_pt1 | contig 61239 bp, 49 predicted proteins | sample 9134171 | NCBI WGS metagenome assembly JAEEGF01 (sample SAMN16246542, study PRJNA631951) | gut metagenome | biome: gut microbiome; feature: rumen; material: AP-attached | host: Bos | place: Iran: Karaj | collected 2018-10 | reverse complement strand
GTTACATCCCCACGACGGATGCGCAGGGCCGACAGCTCACCAGCGAGGAAATCATCGACCGCGCTGACGCCATCGTCGGTCGCACCCTCCGCATGCTGAACGAGGAGGCCGAGGACACGCTCACCGCAGGAGCATCCCGCCCAATGGATGATGATAGCCATGGCAATGGCTATCGTGGAGTGCGGCACCACGCAGCTTGACTATCTGAGTATGCTGAAAGGATTTTCACTGGCCACGAATGATTAGGCCCTCAATAAATAAGCTCACTTCCTGATGGGGAAGTGAGCCTATTGTTTATATCTGAATATATTATCTTACAGGTATTTCTTTTTCCAGTCGGCGAAGTACTGGGGCTCTTCCAGAAGGAGCTGGCCATCGGGATCGATGAAGAGCTGAGTGGTGGAGCCTTCGCAACAGAGGACGCCGTCGCTCTGGCGGAAGATCTGATACTTGAAGTCGAGACGCGCTCCGGGCTTACGGACATAGGTGGTATGGATGACGGCTACGTCGTTCATGCCCAAGGGGGCCAGATGGCGCACATGGACATCATAAACGGGGGCGGGTATGTTGGCGGCCAGCATGACTTCGTAGCCTATGCCGGGATAGTGACGCCCGAAGGACTCGCGTCCGTCCTCGAAGTACTTGACATAGTTGCCATGCCATACACGCAGCATGGCGTCCATCTCGCTGAACTTAACACGAATCTCGCATATATCTGTCAGTTCCTTTTTCATTCAGTATTCGGTTAGCGATTAGCGGTTAGCGAGGGGGCTTACTTATTATTTATCCTCTTCGTAACCGTCTTGCCATTGGCGATGCCGGTGACATCTACGTACAGGCAGGTGAGGGACTCGCCCTTCATCTGGGCAAAGAACTTGCTGACTACAATCTCCTGACCTTCCATCTTGACCAGCGCTATCCACTTGCCACCGCGCTTGAGGATGCGGATAGGAAGGTTCTTGTAGGGCGAGAGGTGGATGGTGACTTCGTTCTCCTTGGTGCTGTCTACCTTATAGCCAAAGGCGAACTTGAACTGCAGGAAGGAGAGTTCTTTCTTCTCGCCTCCCTCTTCGGCTCTTATCCAATAGGGATGAACGGGCTCCTTCAAATCGAGCTTGCCGTCCTTGAGGTTGACATCGTAGCAGATGTAGTTCTTGTTGGTACTGCGCTCGAACTGGAAGAGACGACCCTCGGGCGTTGACGCGAAGGCAGCAAGAATGAAAAATTGGAAAAATGAAAGAATGAAAAGGAGACGTTTCATATATCTTTATTTTTTAACGGGAACGATAATTCTCAACTATCAACTGTGACCTTCGGTCGAGCCTGCTCACGCTCGGAATAGCTGATGCGAGCATCGCTCTTCTCTCGCTCAATCGCAGCCTTCAACTGTCAACTATCAACTTAAGTATAGAGTCCTCCGTTGATGGAGATGACGTTACCGGTTACGTATCCTGCCATGGGTGATACGAGGAAGGCTACGGCCTCGGCTACCTCTTCGGGCTGACCGAAACGGCCTGCGGGGATGGTCTTCTTGAGGCTGGCCTCGTCGAGACCCTCTACCATATCGGTCTTGATAAAGCCGGGAGCGAGGGCATTAACGGTGACGTTCTTCTTGGCAACCTCCTGAGCCAGTGCCTTGGTGGCTGCGATGATACCGCCCTTGGCAGCTGAGTAGTTGGTCTGTCCGGGCAGACCCTTGATGCCGCTGACACTGGCCATATTGATGATACGGCCGAACTTATGGAACTGCATGGCGGGCAGCAGGGGCTGTGTAACGTTGAAGAATCCCTGCAGGGTGATGTCTATGACGCGGGTGTAGTCCTCGAACGGCATGAGGGCCATAACACCATCGCGACGGATGCCGGCATTGTTGACGCAGACCTCGATATACTCGTCCTGATCCTGATGTGCCTCTTGCCATGCCTGAATGGTGGCGGTTGCCTTCTCGCGGTCGGCTACGTCGAAACACCACAACTCGCCGTCGGTTCCTGCCTCGCGCACAAGGCGCAGTGTCTCTTCGGCTGCAGCTGTGTTACCTGCGTAGTTGATAAGAATATTATATCCCATTTGTGCCAGTCGGACGGCAATAGCGCGTCCGAGGCCTCGACTTGCTCCTGTTACTAATGCGTACTTCATATCTTTTAGTTTACTGTTTACGGTTTACCGTTTACTTTATCCCGACGACAGGATCGTCGGGTACACTAGTTTAATTATAGGTTTTTGTAAATCTCATTCTTCACTCTTCACTCTTCACTCTTCATTTTTTTTAGAAGCTTGCTTCGAAGTAGAATCGGAAGCCCCATGTCTTGGTATTGTCTTTTATGTAGGTGAAACGATGTGTATATTCGAAGGAGAGGAACTTGAGGATATTGTGAATACCCACAGCTGCCTCGATATACGGAGTCCAACTGTTCAGGGGCTCGGTATAGGTGACATACTGGTTGCGGAAGCGACCAGGCTGTGCATTGATATTATGCTTCCACTCGCCGGGGAAACGGAACAGGAAATCGTCGTCCTGATTAACTGCCAGGAGCGGATTGTTCTTTTCGGTCAGATAACCCCACATGGCATTCAGTGCCAAGGACTCGCGCCACTTGAGCTTCTTGAGCAAAGGAATGCGGTTGAAGAGCTTTCCGTTGAGATCCCAACGCCACATGGTGGTTACGGCACGGTCGTGCAGGAACTCCATATTGCCCACCAGATTGAAGGTGTTGCGGCTGCGGATGTAGCTGAGGTTGGACTCGGGAATCACAAGCAGGGGGAAGGGAACTCTGTTCCATTGGAACGAGGCATGGATGCCTCCGTCTATGCTACCCCACGAGTTGAGCCAGAATCGCTTGCTGAAGTTGAACTCGGTTAGGTTATAGTTGTAGTCGCCTCCGAGGAAGCCCTTGATACCCACGGTATGCTGGATAGAATACTTGGGGGCCTCGAGGTTGGAGAGGTAACGCTTGGTACGTGTATTGAGCACCTTAAGACCGGGCTGATAGGATGCTCCGATGCTGAACTCGCTATAGGTAACGGTGTTAGAGCGTACATCGGAGGGGAGCAGTCGCTGGGACTGGATGGCTGCCTCGATGTTGTTCCATTCTCTGTTGGTGAGGAAATAGAGGTCGCCGGCACCGGTGTTCCACTCGCGGGTGAAGCGGGCATTGACGGCCAGACCGTTCTCGTACTCGAAGATGGACTCCAGACGGAAACGCTCGAAGTAGCTCTGCATGTGTGTCTTCTGCCAGGCCAGAGACATAAAGGTGTTATCCTTGTCGTACTGCAGGAACTTATCTGAGGGGCTCTGGACATCACGGGTATAGGAGAAGGTGATGTCGCGACGGGGATAGGCTATGATGTCCTTCTCTTTCTCGTTGAAGGAGTAGGCAATCTTGCCTTCGCCCTTGAACTTCTCGTCCTTGAATCCGTATTTGGCCCATCCGCTGAGGAACCAGTGCTTATTGAAGGCACCCGTGGTCTGTGCACCCAGACGGATGCGGAAACCCTCGACCCAGTTACTACCGAAGGTGGAGAAGAAGGGACCGATGTCCACCTTGCTGGGACGGTTGGGGTCGGCACTTGTCTCGAGGTAGTTGTCGAGGAATATCTTCATTCCATAGAGCACGGCACGAACGGCAGGACGGTCTGTGAACCTGCGCTTGAGGTCGTTGATATGCATGACGCCATGCGAGAGGGTATCAGGACGATAGACGGCCCAGAACTCTTCGTTGCGGTGCTTGGCTCCCTTCTCGAGCTTCTCGTCGCCAAGGAAGTTGATAATGTTATCAGAGAAGGGCTCGTTGCTGATATTGGTATATCGGGCGTAATGCTCGATGTGCATCTTGTTGAGCTTCTCGGCCAGCGACACTTGCAGGATCATGCGGTTGCTGGTACAGAACTGCTGGCCGCCGGGCAGGCTCTCGAACTCCTGATCGAGGGTCAGGTGACGGACAAAGTTCACGCTGTTATCCATGGGCATACCCATGCGGGCACGCTTGACACGATAGGTGCTGTCGTTCATGATATAGAGGTCTCCGTTCCAACCGAAGTCCTGCTTGTTGGCGGGCTGGAAGTTGACGATGATACAGGAATCGCCGTCGCAGTCGACCGTATCGGCTATGGCATAGTGATAGAAACGGATGGCAGCAGCGCCTCCGATGGGGCTGATGAAGTTGTGCTGGAAGACTACGGTCTGGTCCTTGTAGATATCCACATCCACCAGGTTGTCCTTGATCTTGGTCTCTACGAACTCTGTTGCCTGCAGGAGGTCCAGGAGGCTCTCCTTATGTTCGCCCATGACGATACTCTTGCTGCGGTCTCCGTCCTTGCGATAATATTCCTTGCTGAAACGCTCCTCGAAGCTGATGGGCAGAATCATCTTGCCCGTGGCAGGACAGTACTCGGCATACTCGGCAGAGAGGTTGACCTTCTTGTACTGCTCCTCGTTGAGCGTGGTGGTATCCACGTCGTTAAGGGCCATGGTGGTACTGCGGTACTTGTCGTAGCTGGCGTAATCGGCCGAACGGATATTGGCACTCTTGCGTGCGGCAACGACCTTCTGCATCAGCTCTACGGCAGGATTACCCTTACGGACATACTTCTTCTTCTCGGCCTTGACGGTAACAGCGCCCATATCCTTGGAGTTCATGGACAGCTTTATGTCGAGCGAACGGGCTTTCTTGACAACGACCTCGACATCCTTATAGCCGAAATAGTGGAAAACCAAGGTGCCCGGACGGAAGCGGATCTTGTAGTAACCGTTCTCGTCGGCAACAACCTTGCCGGTGGGTCTGTCCTTGTACCATACCTGTGCACCCTCGAGCGGTTCGTCGTCCAGCGTATCGAAGATGCGACCGTAAACCATCTGGGCATAGGAAGGCATAGCAACAGCCAGTATGAGAAGTATGAGTGTTATCTGACGTTTCATATATATCTTTTTTATTCGGTAATTTCCTTTGTTGTATACATTGCGGTCATCGTTACGCCATGCAGGCCATGCAGCATCAGGCTCTGACCGGTGAGCAATAAGTTGGGAATACTGGTTCGGGGCGACAGGACCGTGAGGAGCGGTGCTGAGGCATCCTTGCGTATTCCGTATGCACTGCCGTCGGGCGACAGGTTGTAATCGCGATACGTGAGCGGGGTGCTGGTGTGCACTTCCTGAACATACTCGTGCAGGTTAGGCAAGAACCTTTCGGCTACGGCTATGCACTGCTGTGCCTTCTGTGCCTTGAAGTGCAGGTAGTCCTGCCCGCGACGCATAGGACGGCTATCCGTCCAGGCTGCGCATTCGCTGATATTCATGGGCGTGAGGATGTCTATCTGGCGGGCATAGTCCGTTCCATCCTCGGGGACCCGGCAACTAACCATATATCCGCGTCCGTCCCATGCTTCGAGTCCATCATACAGGAACTCGTTATAATTAAAATATGGAACCTTACCGGGCTTCAGCAATAGCTGAGCGGTGAACATTCCATTCGTATTTTCCAAATTGTCTATACGGCGACGATACACTTTCTTGAGCAACTGACTCTCCTTGATGAGTGAGAGTGTTACCGACGGATGGGCATCGCTGATGAAATAGCGTGCCTCGTATACCTCGCCATTCTTGCAAACGGCTCTTTTCAGGAGCCCTTCCTCTTCTACCAACTCTATGACCTCAGCATCACAGACCAGTTCCCCACCCTGCTGGCGGAGGTTGTCGGTGAGCTTTTGTACGATAAGATTTCCGTCGCCTTTCAGTCGCCAGCTGCTCTGTATGAAGGGGGCATTGCCATGAACATAAGTAAAGAGTGGAAGCGTCTCGCGCTTCAACTCCATCTTTAAACAAGCACCACTTAACACACTCAGCAGCAATGGGTTATGAACGATACTACTTAGGTACTCATAGGCGTTCGTCTGCTGCATCCATACCTCGTCTGTGCACTGCATCAACTGGATGTAACGCTGGAGGCTGTCGCGGTCGTCGGGGAAATCCTGAGCCAATGTTTCGATGAAACGATCATAACCTTCAGCAAAGCGATACTCATGGTCGCCAATCATTATACGGTCGAATCCATCAGCATCCAGTCTTTGCCAAGGCAATGATAAGAGGCCCAACTCGCTGAAGATATCATGCAACGGCTGCCCTTCGGCCAGACCTCCCACATAGTGAAGACCTGTGTCGTACATCATAGCTCCGCGGCGGTAGCTTTGCAAGCAACCTCCGGGCTGATGCTGACGCTCGAGAACGAGCACCTTCAGCCCTCTCCTACTGAGCAGGTTGGCACATACCAGACCGCCCAGACCGCTTCCTATGATAACAACGTCATACCCCTTCACCTTTGAAGGCCATATACTGCCGTCTCTCGTCCGAGATAGTGGCAACAATAGAATACTTTCCGTCTGCCTCGCTTACCTGGACGGTGACATCCACCTCGGGACAAACCGTAGGGGTGGCAACGGCCGTTAGCAGGCACTGCTTGATAGACGAGATGCGTAATTCCTTACCCGTGAGTAATGATGCACACTCCTTGATGGTCTGGATATTACAAACACCAGGACAAACAGGCTGACCCGGGAAATGTCCCTGGTACACGTTACAGTCAGGCAGGAGGGCTATATGGTAAACAGCTTTCCCGTCACCTTCCTCTCGCGCGCGTAAAACCTTGTAATATTTATTCTCCAGCAACATAAATCTTCATTTGAGTAGTTGCAATAGTTTCCCCGTCAGAGACGGTCTCGCCACTGATGATGGTTACGCCACCTACCGTGGGTCCCATCGTAATGGTTGTAACTATCGTTTCGCCCTTGCGCGGACGACGATTCAATCTGAAACGCTTAATCTCGCCAATATAGCCTACAGGCGGTTCGGTAGCCCCTGCCTGCATGGCACTATAACCGGCAAAAGCAGAGGCCGACTGTGCGATATGCTCTATCACACCCGGTTCTGCTATGGCGCCGTCCGGCTCGAGGAAGAAGTTATCCTCGCGGATGGTAAGACTGCAGCGAGCCACATCATCTTTAGCCTCGAGCAACTCGTCAACCATCATGATTGGCGAGCGCTGAGGTATGAGATTCTTGATATCTGTCATGTGGTCAGATTAAGCCATGTGGCTCTCGATGTAATCGTACAGATTACCGAAGGTCTTTACATTGGGCAGATCCTCTGCGGGAATCTTAACCTTAAAGGTGTACTGTACAACAGCTACCAGGTCAACAAGACTCAGGCTGTCGAGATGCAGGGTCTGGTAAATGGGAGCGTCCTCGACGATTTCTTCCTCGTTTACATCAAACTCATCTGTCAAAGTCTCGATTGTCTTCTCAATGATTTCTTCTCTTGTCATGATCTTAAATAGTTATTTGTAAAAAAATTATTAATGTTTCAACGTTAACATAGTTAACGATAACTCTCTTCTGAATTCTCTGATCGGCTGTTGGCTATTGGCCGTTGGCTATTGGCTTTTGGCCGTTGACGCTACGCGTCGAGCCTGCTCACGTTCAGCAATAATCAAGCGAGCTTGTTATTGCCTTCTCTTAATCGCAGCCTTGGCTGTTGGCTTTTTCAATAACCTTTAACCGTTAACCATTAACCTTTAACCGTTACTTACCCCTTAAAGTCCTTTACAATCAGCGTGCTGTTTGTTCCACCGAAGCCGAAGCTGTTGCTGAGGAACATATCGAAGCCTGTCTCGATGGTCTGAGGAATGACATTCACGCAGGCTGTCTCCTCATCGGGATTCTCGAAGTTCAAGCTACCGGCAATGAAGCCGTTCTTCATCATCAACACTGAATAGATACACTCGCTGGCACCGGCCATCCACATCTCGTGACCTGTCTGGCTCTTGGTACTGGTAACGGGTACCTTGTAGTCGCCAAAGCACTGGGCAATAGCCATAGCCTCGCGGCCGTCACCTGCATGTGTACTGGTGGCGTGAGCGTTTACATAACCAATCATACGGGGATCGATACCGCCGTTCTTGAGTGCCAGCTCCAGTGAGCGGGCAGGACCGGCTACGTTGGGAGTAGAAATATGGTCGCCGTTACCGCTGAAGCCCCAGCCTACAATCTCGGCAATGATGGGGGCACCACGCTTAACAGCATGCTCGTAGCTTTCCAGAATCAGTGTGGCTGCACCACCGCCGGGAACCAGACCATCGCGGTCGCGGTCGAAGGGACGGCATGCCTTGGTAGGCTCACTCTCGCGAGTAGAGAATGCCTGTATACCATCGAAGCTGGCAACACAGTACATGTTTGCCTCCTGAGCACCACCGCAGATAACGCAGTCCTGCAAACCTTCCTTGATAAGCAGATAAGCATTACCAATAGCCAGAGAGCTGGAAGCACAGGCAGCTGATGATGTCAGGTTGATACCACGCAGCTTGAAGAGACAAGCCAAGTTCATGGTAACGGTACTGTTCATACTCTGGAAGATGGCACCACTACCACAGGCAGAGGTGTCCTTGAACTCGCGGAACTTATCCAATGCAATCATGGTACTCTCGGCAACTGAGTCGTTACCATAGATGATACCTACCTCGTGTGCATCCAGGAAATCCTGATCTATCTTTGCGTTCTCCAATGCCTGGAGTGTTGCAACGTATGCATACTGAGCCTCCTCGGGCATAAACTGGCGAACGTTACGAGACAAAAGTTTCTTAATGTTAACAGCGGGTACATCTGCGCACAAAGCAGAACGGAAACCTGCGTCCTTTCTCTCCTGACTGAAGATGATACCACTCTTACCTTGGTACAGTGAATCACGTACATCGTCCAATGTCTGTCCCAGACAGGACCAAATGCCCATACCAGTTATTACAACTCTATTCATAATCTAATTTTATTCTTCGTTTGTTTATTATCTTATTTCTCTATAGTCTTAAACCAACATCTTCTACGCTTCTGAATCTTCGGGCCCAGGGGCTTCCACTGCGAGAGCTCCTTTACGTTATCCTCGAGCTGAGGACCTGTCTCGGCATATTTATACCCCTTGCGGTTATAGATGGGAATCAGGTCGTCGAAAACCAGTGCATTCACGCCCAGCCCCTGCATATCGGGACGTACGGCTATAAGCATCATATTGACAGTATCCTCGTTCTTGAAGAAAAGGGTCTTTAGGAAATGAACCCATCCGAAAGGCAACAGCTTGCCATTTGACTTACGGAGCGTATGCGAGAGGCTTCCCGTTGTTACGGCAGCGCAGACCATCTCGCCCTTCTCATTCTCGACCGTGGTTATGAGGTCAGGGTCGAGGATGGGGATATATTTCTTTATCAGATCGGTCACCATCTCCTCCGTCAGATCGCTATAGCCGAAGATAGGGGCATAAGCCTCGTTCATCAGACGGAACACACGCTGACCGTATTCGCCCAGAATTTCCTTACGACTGAGCTTACGAACCTTCAGGCCGAACATCTCTTTTGCCAGATTGGCAACACGGGCATACTTGGCAGGCACTTCCCGGGGAATCTCTACCCTAACCTGCAACCAGTCTACCTCCTTCTGGTAACCCAGCTTCTCCATGTGCTGGGGATAATAAGGGGGATTGTAGATATCTATCATACTGCCCATAAGGTCGAAATCCTCGACCAGCATACCCTCTTTGTCGAAATCTATGATTCCCATGGGGCCCTGAATCTGGGTCATTCCGCGTTCGGCACCCCACTCCTCAACAGCTTTCAGCAGCGCATCGGAAATAGCAATATCGTCCTCGAACTCGATAAGTCCGAAGCGTACGAAACTTGTCTTCCAACGTTCATTGGCATTTCTGTTGATGATTCCGGCAATACGGCCAACTACCTTATCTCCCCTATAGGCCAGAAAGGCTTGGATATCAGCGTATTTAAGGGCTGTATTTTTCTTAGGATTGAACATATCGCGAATATCGCTGTCCAAATCAGGGACATAATATTGGCTGCCAGCATATATCCTTTCAGGCAGTTGAACGAACGCATCCATCTGCTTGGAATTACCTACCTTGACAACTTTAATTTCACCCATTTCAATCCTTCCTTTTTAAGGTTCTGTAATTTATATCATTTCAAATCGTGTGCAAAGGTACAACAATTTATTGGAATACCAACTATTTTTAGCAAGCTAAATTCAAAAATAACTAAAGTTAACCTCCTCGTACTTATGTAAAAGAGCATTATTCAACGACATAGAGAACAGCATCCGAAAGCATAAGCTTATTGTCTGCAGTCCGTACCACCTGACCCAGATGATCGTAAACGGTAGCCTTGGAGGGTATCTTGTAGGAATAGCTCATATGCTGATATGGCGACCAGATGGCTCGCACCACATGCTTGTCAGGCGTCACCCACTGGGCACGAAAAATATTGTCATTACACTTCAGTATCGGACGGGTGCTTCCATCAGGACAGAATCTGGCAAGCGTACGATATGCCTGCATGGACGGCTTGTCGGAGAAATCGGCATGAATAAGACCGAAGCAATCTTCACGTTCGGTCATGTCGGATTCCCTCGAACGGAGATTATACCAGAAGACCCTGTCTATACCATAAGAAAAGGCCAACAGGTAGATGCGTGCCACCCGGCGAGCCTGCTCCTCTTCCTTATCAGGGATGGGATGGCCGTACATACGGGTCTGGAAGACAATATTGCCTGCCAAATCGTCGGAATTTAACTTGTAGATACCAGCCACGGCGCCCTTTATGCGTTCTGTCCCTGCAGATATCAGGGTTATCAGGGAGTCGCCGGGATGCAGTGCTTCGTCGCTCAGATAACGCCCCGGATGGGCCGCGTTAATGGGAAACTCATACTCGAAGTCGGCATCGGCACAACGGTCGATAAAGGGCGGCACATCGCCCAACGATTCCTGTGTGATGGGGTCGAAACGCTTGTTCAGTGGCGACATGTGCAACAAGGGGTACAGCTTCGTGCGCAGCACATGCATCTCGAACCAAGCCTTCGACGGCGATGAGGAGTTGTAATAGAACGGCAGCCCCTGTGCCAGGACGATGGTGCCGCCTCGCTTTACGTAATCCACCAACAGGGGGAAATAGTCGAGGGGGAAATACTCGTCGGTAGTGGCTATCAGCACAGGGATACGCGAGGGGCTGAGCCCTCTCAGCTGCAGGAAATCCACAGCCATCACATTACGGGCCTTGGGCTTCAGGTACAAGGCAACCTGTGCTGCATTAAGCGTGCGGTAACCTGTCATCCTGTCGCGCAGATATCCCACCGTAATCTGCTGCTCGTATATGCCGAGCCGTCGCAGGGCGGCAGGCAGGAAGTCGGTATAGAAGCCCTCGGACGTCTCCTCTTCCTGGCTGGTAGTCATGCCGCATTCTGTCAGCCAGACTGGCTTGCGGAAGTCGTAATGCTCCATCAGACGGGCTATCTTCTCCAGACAGGGGATTAGTTCCTCGGGACTAAAATACGAATGAAAATTCATTACATCATAATAGTCCTGTGCCTTCAGTTTGCAGAGTTCCTCGAAGAAGTTGCTCTGCATCTCTGCCAGTCCGCTCAGCACCACCTGGTTCTGAGGACTACGGTCCTTGAGGCGCTCGTATACCTCCTGCAGACTCTTCACATATTTCTCAGGCAGATTCTTGACGCCCCTCATCAGATTCACCTCATTCAGCATCTCCCAATACCTGATACGGCCATTGAAGTGGAAGGCCAGCGTATCGATATAGGTGGCGTAGTTAGGGTCGTCCCACGGATATTTTCCCTGCCAGGTCAGGATACCCAACAACTGGAGTTCCCGCTCCTCGGCACTGGAGAGGACATTCGCAAAAACCTCGGGGTTGAAATCATACGGCCCGCTGAAGGCTGTTCCGAAATCCAAATCGGAACGGAGCCACCCTACCCCGGCCTCCTGCAGCATATCCATCTCGCAGTCGCGAATCTCGTAGTCCCAGCCCCTGCGAGTGACATGCGTGCAGACGCCGTAGGGGTTCTGTAGGTTCTGGGTACACGGAAAGAGCACCTGAGCGGATAACTCCGTCTGGAACAACAAAATGGTTATTATTGTGGGTAGAAGTGCTCTCATCCCGTGGTATTATACTTTACTCTTCACAAAAGTATCAAATTTGACCTAAACGGCCAAACATATTGCGTAAATCTTGTATATTTTGACGAAAAACAATATATTTGTCATCAAAATAAACCACAAGAAAAGATAGTAAATGAAATATCACCCCATAACAGAATCCCTCATTTCCAGTTGGCTGAAGACGCGAGACCCCTTCAGCCATAAAGGCGATTACGGACGGGCTTCCCTCGTAGTCGGCAGCATGGGCATGATAGGTGCGGCACTCCTCTCCTCGCGAGCCTGTATGCGCAGCGGCGTGGGACTGCTGACCGTCCACGTCCCCGAATGCGGCTACAATATTATGCAGATGGGGCTGCCCGAAGCTAAATGTCAGGCCGACGAGCATTACACGCATCATACCATCATAGAGATTCCGCTCTATACCGATGCCATAGGTATCGGCCCAGGCATAGGCCTGCACGTACAGACACAATGGGCCCTGCACAGCCTGATACTGAATTATCCGAAGACGCCCATGGTTTTCGATGCCGATGCCCTGAACATTCTGGCGGAAAACCCTACGTGGCTACCCCAACTACCTAAGGGAAGCATTCTCACACCTCATCCGGGCGAGATGAAGCGATTAAATATAGAGCCTCAGGAACTGGCCGAGAAATACCAGGTTGTGGTAGTGCTGAAAGGGCATCATACACACATCTATGTACCCAAAGAGCATTCCGTACAGGTATACGAGAATACGCTGCACGGGAATCCGGGCATGGCCGTTGGCGGTTCTGGCGATGTGCTCACAGGCATCATCCTTGCCTTGATGGCACAACATTACACAGCAGAAGAAGCTGCCATAATAGGCGTATGGATTCACGCCTTTGCTGCCGATCTGGCCCTTGCCGACGGTAACAGTGCGGAATCCCTACTCCCTTCAGATATCATCTCCCATTTGGGAGCTGCTTTCAATGCTTCCCGTTTATAATAGAAAGCCAGTACTCGTGTATGCGTGTGTCCTGTGTCAGTTCCGGATGGAAAGAGCAGGCCAGCATATTCTGCTGACGGGCAGCCACCACATGGCCGTCTAAGGTAGAAAGTACCTCTACCTCATCACCACAGCGCTCGATGTACGGAGCACGGATGAAAACCATAGGCACGGTGCCAACACCTTTCACCTCGTAATCCTTCTGGAAACTTCCTAACTGACGGCCATAGGCATTACGCTTTACCGTAATATCCATACAACCCAGATGCTGGTCATCCAACAGGATCATACCGGCACAGGTGCCAAAGACGGGCAGGCCTTCGCGGATGGCTTTCCGGATGGGTTCCATCAGCGACTCATCCTTCATCACCCTCATCATAGCCGTACTCTCGCCGCCGGGCAGGATAAGACCATCCATAGGCTGCTGCCAATCGGCCAGCTTCCTTATCTCGAAGGTCTCCACGCCCAGACGTTCCAGCATCTGCTCATGTTCTATAAAGGCGCCCTGCAGGGCTAAAACACCAATTCTCATTTTCCTCTCTCTGCCATCAACAACTCTATCTCTTGCTCGTTGATGCCAACCATTGCTTCGCCTAAGTCCTCGCTCAGTTCGGCCAGAATCTTGGGGTTGTTATAGTTGGTAACAGCCTTCACGATTGCCTGGGCACGCTTGGCAGGATCACCACTCTTGAAGATACCACTTCCTACGAATACGCCCTCGGCACCCAACTGCATCATCAGGGCAGCATCGGCAGGTGTAGCTACACCACCGGCAGCGAAGTTCACAACAGGCAGCTTGCCGTTCTCATGAACATACTGCACCAGTTCGTAGGGCACACGCAACTGCTTGGCAGCCTCGTAGAGCTCATCCTCGCTCATGCTTACCAGACGACGGATCTCACTCTGCATCATACGCATGTGACGTACGGCCTGGATGATATCGCCCGTTCCGGGTTCGCCCTTGGTACGGATCATAGTTGCCCCCTCATTGATACGACGCAAAGCCTCGCCCAGATCCTTGGCACCGCAGACAAAGGGAACCTTGAACTTGCGCTTATCGATGTGATAGATATCATCGGCTGGTGAGAGTACCTCGCTCTCGTCTATGTAATCTATCTCAATAGCTTCCAGAATCTGGGCCTCAGCGAAGTGACCAATACGACACTTGGCCATAACAGGAATCGTCACAGCTTCCTGAATGCCCTTAATCATCTTGGGGTCGCTCATACGGCTTACACCACCTGCTGCACGGATATCGGCAGGAATACGTTCCAATGCCATTACAGCACAGGCACCGGCAGCCTCGGCTATTCTGGCCTGCTCGGGGGTTGTTACATCCATGATTACACCGCCCTTCAGCATCTGAGCCAGGTTACGGTTCAATTGAGTTCTGTCTTCCATATCTTTATAATTTATCTGAGTAATCTGAGTTATCCGATTTTCAGCTGCAAAGGTATCGCGAAGGACTCTTCTAGAGAAAAATCCATTCCTAAACGGCAAAACATTCCTCATAAAGAAGAAACATTGCCGAAAACGGAACAGTTATTTGGGTAAATCACTCTTTTGCCTTACCTTTGCAACGAAATAAGAGAAGAGAGATGAAAGCGGTGCTTTGCATAAACGGTTCGGACAGCATGGGGCATGCCGGCATACAGGGCGATGTGCGTACCATCAAGGATCTGGGCGGTTATGCCGTCACAGTTGTTACGGCTGTTACCATACAGAACTCTATGGGTATTACAGGTATTCATCAGTTACCCGCCGAACTGGTGCTGGGTCAGGTGAAAGCTGTCTACGAGGAGATGCTTCCACATGCCGTGAAGGTCGGAATGATTGATAATGCCGAGACCATCCGCGCCATCGGACAGGAGATTCTGGCCTGCCCGAACATTGTCTGCTCGCCTGTTATCCTGGCTTCTCACGGAGGTCTGCTCATGTCTAACGATTCCTTGGTGGCTTACCGGCAACACCTCTTCCCCATCTGCAAACTGCTTATTATAAAATGTACGGACGCAGAAATTCTGTTGGGTCGGCGCATCAGTACTGATGCCGACATGGCGGAGGCTGCCACCCTGCTTAACCAGATGGGGCCCCAGTGGATCCTGCTGCGCGGCGGCACCTTTGCCAAGGGACGTATCAATGCCTTACTCTCCGGACCCGACTGTCGGAAGTTCTTCTCGTCTGTGAATATCGAGGGATGGCAGCGACATGGCGTAGGCGGAACACTATCCACTGCCATTGCAGCACGCTTGGCACAGGAGGATGATGTGCCCACGGCCATCACCAATGCCCACAACTATATGCACAGCCAAGTGGTTTATGCCTCCGCACAGCCCCAATCCTTACAGCCTCACAATCTCTACAACCAGTTTATGACGCTTCTTTCGGAGCATTATACAAAAGCGCACGACGTTTCCTTCTACGCCGTGCACTTGTCTATTTCTACGCGTTATCTTTGGCAGATTACCAATATTATCTGTGGTCGGTCTCCCAAGCAGGTAATAGATGATTACCTGGTTCAGGAGTGCGAGCAATTGCTCTCTACCACCTCGCTGACTATTCAGCAAATCTCCCTGCAGTTAGGGTTCAGTTCCCAGATATCCTTTGCCAAGTTCTTCAAGGCTCGCAAAGGATGTTCCCCCACCGCCTATCGCGATAACAGATTTATCTGACAAGAACCTTCTTGCGGTTACGGATAATCAGCGAAGAATGAGGAGTGAGGAGTGAAGAATGAATCTTTCTGCCCTGAAGATCGTATAAGGCATGTTCAATGGCAGATGGTGATTGTTCAACGCCGGCAATGCCCGTAGCATCTTCCAGGCTGACAACTACAGTCACCACCGAACGAGGCGGAAGTTCCATATTGTGAAGGTCCTGAAGGGAAGCATCCAGTTGAAGGTTGCGGCTACGGTCGGTTACATAAGTCCTGACCTCTCCTATTGTTTCACCCGACATAGACAGGTCTGCCTTTCTTCTTCCCTGACTCATATTCACCAGTACTGTAACCACTTCGTTTCCATCGGGCGAGAGCCATGCAGAACTCAACAGAAGACCCTCTTCTGTCTCACCCTGAGAAGACAAATCACAATTGACGCGCTTATAGCCGGGACGGATGAAACGGCTGAAGTTGCCCAGCACCCAGAGGTTCTTATCAGCCGTCAGTTTACCGCCCTTCCGAAGGTCACCGGTACTCTCATCGCCCGTATCACCTGCGGCATTTACGCGGATAAGATGGAAACGGTTCTTGTGTCCCCACATCTCCTGCGCGAAGGCTGTCCAATAGCTCCACCCTGTCATATTCCCATAGGTTAGGTCGCACTGGATCAGTTTGCCCATATACAGGGCGATGCCCATCTTGGTGGCTTCCGCGTAGCTGGAGGGGAACCCGACGCTGGTGCTGGGTGGGTCATCAAGCATAGACCATTCCGTCTGCATCACCTCCAGGCCGTACTTTGCCGCTTCGTCACGAACCTTCTCCCGGACCTGGCGTAACACCACGTCGGAGCTGACCGTCCAATAGCCATGCCCTGCCACTACGGGAGCCAGCGAGGGCAGTGTACCGATATAGGTAGCAACACCTTTTTTCCAGAAAGCTTCAATCTGCTTGTTGCCTCGCGATGATGTACCGGCATACAGATTGGCAAACGAGCCTGCCTCGGGAATGAGAATCTTCGTGTTGAGTTCCCTGTTGGTAATGGACTTGTCGAGATACTTGGCGAGCATTGCAATGTTCGTGTTCTCCCAGGGCGAACCTTCCTGACCGTTTTTCCAATCATATTGCGGCTCGTTGACAGGGTCTATATAAGTAATGTTATAGCCCTCGTCCACGAAGTGCTTGGTAACGGTGGACAGGAACTCTGCAAAATCATCGAAGCAGTTCGACTTCAGGTTGCACGAGATGTTCTGGTTATCAGCATTAGCCTTACCATTCTTAGTATAGTAGATAGGAGGTGAGTTAGAGAAGAGCAGGAAGTGCTCTACGCCATATTCCTTGGCCTGACGCATGAACCACTGCTGTCCGTCCTGCCTTGTCCAGTCGTAGGTACCATCCTGACTCAGGAAACATTCCGTGCGGTGAATCTCCTCTTCTATGTTACTGTCTGCACCCTGAGTGGCACTGCCGGCTCCGATGTTCACGCGCCAGCAACTCAGTCCTATGCCCTCGGGGTTACCCTTTTCGTCCATCTGTCTGCTGAACAGCCATTTGGCACCCTTTGCCTTCTCCTTCTCGCTGAAGTAGTCGCCTATGAACTCCGTGGTCCAGCAATCGCTGGCTCCGAAATCCTGGATGGTCTGATAAGTTACCTTCGTATCTATCGTTACCGAGGCATCAGGAAGGCTCTCTGCCGCACCAAGCCGGATATCGTCGAAGCAGTACGTTGCCTCGCCCCAGCCCGATGCCGGATCGCTCCAGTTGCAACTTAGCACGATGACAATCTTCTGCAACCTCTTCCCATAGTAATCCTCCAGGTTCAGCGTCAGTTCCTCCCACACGCCATCAGCCTTCAGCTTTCCCTGATAGAGCTGCCCGCTCTCCTCGTGCGTATTGAAGCCAATGCGCATCTCCTTAGGCTGGATAGAGCGGTAGGCCAACATAGAAAGGATGCAGTTGTCGTCGTTGATAGTAACGGGCGACTTGAGTTCCAGCGTCAGGAAGTTCTTCCACCAACCGGCATTGGCCACATTCGTAGCACCGACACATCGGTTGGAGGTGTTAATGCCCGTCTTGTTGGGATTGGTCATTACCTTTGGAAGAACCTTGAACAAATCCGTCGAACAGTCCTGGCTAATCCTCAACCTCCCTGTGCCGCTTTCGAAGTCGGCCAGCAATGTGCTCTGCGCCCCAACTGTGAGCGTCAGCAGCATTGCCAAAAGTGAGAGGAAGGATCGTCTCATTTCTTCTCTACGGCATTAAAGCTCCTTCAGCAACTCGCGTACAGCAGCCTCCAACTGGAGGTCGGTACCTGTGACAACTGTCTCTGGGCGATTCAGGATGAGCACGTCGGGCTCCAGCTGCGTATTCTCGAGGTATGAGCCGTCAGGCAACTGATAGCCGACAACAGGTACGCCGAATATCAACGATGGATCCTGCATTGTCTCCCAGTTCACAGAACTCATGGTGCCAGGAACAGGAGCACCCACCAACTTACCTATCTTCTGGTGGCTGTATACCCAAGGCGTACCGTGCGCATTGCTGTAGTTGCCTTCGGCTTGCAGCATGATGCTGGGATGGTTGTAACGACGGCTGGGCATATCGCATGCCTCGCGGCCGCGGATTACCTGCGTAAAGTATTTATGGCCAGAGAAGAGAATCTCTATATCCTCGTGCAGACGGCCGCCGCCATTGTGACGGGTATCGATGACGATACCTTCCTTCAGGTTATACTTACCCAGGATATCAGAATATACATCGCGGAAGCTGGCATCATCCATTCCCTCGATGTGTACGTAACCCAGACGTCCGTTCGAGAGACGCTCCACCTCGGCAGCGCGACTCTTTATCCAGCGCTTGTAGATGAGATCCGACTGTGCCGACTGGCTGATAGGCAGCACCACCTCGTCCCATGTGCCGGCACTACCCTTCAGGCTTACCAGCGTCTTCTTGCCCCTGCATTGGTTCAAGAGCTGAGACAGGTCAGTGTCCTTAGTCAGAGGTTCGCCATTGATGGCAGTGATGACATCGCCCACCTTCACCTTACTATTGGCACGGCAGAAGGGGCCATCCTCCAGCACGGCGGTGATCTTCATGCCGTCTGTTGCCTCTGTCATATCATAGAGCAGGCCCAACTGAGCTGTGGCATCGCCATGGGCTGTGGGGCGATAACGGCCGCCTGTGTGGCTGACGTTCAGTTCGCCCAAGAGCTCGCTCAGCAGTTCGGCAAAGTCGTAGTTGTTATCGATATGCGGCAGGAAGCGGGCATAATTCTGCACCATCAGATCCCAGTCGCATCCGTTATAGTCCGTACGGAAGATCTTCTTGTTAATCTGCTTGGCCACATGGCGTAGCATATACTCACGCTCTGCAGCGAGGTCCAGCTTCATCTGGGCGTTGTAGGTGATAGAGGTAAGCTTGTCGCCCTTCTCTATCTTCTTCATGCTGCTGCCCAACGAGTACAGGTTGCCGTCCTTATCCATCTGCAGGGAACCGCTACCGCCCTTGCTCAGCAACTTGGTCTCGTGCTTGCGCAGATCCATCTTCCATAGGTCGGGCGCTCCTTCGAAGGCCGAGAAGTAGTACAGGCTTTCGCCGTCTTTGCTGACGATGGCATCACCCAGGCGACTGCTGTTAGGTGTCAGTCGGACAATGCGATCCTCCAGACCATCGAACTCAATCTTCAGTCCCTTGGCAGAATCTGCCTTCTCCTCCTTCTTATCTTCTTTCTTGTCGTTTTTGTTTTTGTTATCGTTCCCGTTAACGTTATCGTTTTTCTTCTCGTTCTTCTTCTCCAGCTCCTTCAGCAGGGCATAATCTTCGGGCGAGAGACGATAGCGGTCGTAGGCATCCTGTGTCAGGAAGGCCAGGAAGACATCCTGCTGGCTGCCCCAGGAGGCATGACTGCGCATTCCGTAGCGCTCGCTCTCGAAGAGGATAGCCTTGCCGTCCATCACCCAACGGGAGCCACCGCTCATATAACCGCTCTGGGTGATGGGATGTATCTCACCACCCTCGGCACTGACGATACCCTGATCTGTATAAGGGTCGCGACGGTTGGCTATGTAGCTCAACACGAACCACTTGCCGTCGGGGCTCCATTCATAGTCGAATCCCCCACTCTGGCTGTACCACTTACTGCCGTCGGTTACCTGTGTCACCTTCTTGGTCTTCAGGTCCACCACCTTCAGTTTGATGCGGTCCTCTATGAAGGCCAGCTTCTTGCCATCGGGGCTATATTTGGGGTATCTGCGTTCCACCTGCGAAAAGTCGGGCTTGCCATCCAACTTCAGGGCAGGCAGTTCGGGGAAGATACTCTCTTCCTTTATCAGCGTTGCATTGGCAAAGTTCAGGTCTTCGTCCCTGACGATGCTGGCTGTATAGAGCTGCCAGTTGCCGTTGCGCTCGGAGGCATAGACGATGGTGCGGCCATCGGGTGCGAAGTCAACATCGGCCTCAGCGCCTGCCGTCTGAGAGATACGGCGGGTTGTGGCATATTCCGTACTGGTGACAAACACCTCGCCACGCACCACAAAAGCTATCTGCTTGCCGTCCTTGCTCACTACCGACTGGCGGGCGCCGCTGGAGAAGCTGAGGTCGGAAATGGCAGCTTCATCATCGCGCGTCAGCGATACATCCAACTTCCTGGGTTTCTCGCTACCCTTCTGCGTATAGATCTCACCATTATAGGTATAGCAGAGCAAGCCATTCTTGGCAATGCTCAAGAAACGAACGGGATGAGTCTTGAAGGATGTTACTGTCTGAGGCTGAGGGAGATTCGATAACTGGGAATTCCGAATTTCATAGCTATATACATTCATGCTGCCTCCGTTGCGTTCGCTCAGGAAGTAAAGGGTCTTGCCGTCGGCACTAAGCACAGGGTTGCGGTCCTCGCCGGCATGACTTGTGATGTTGGTATGCTTGCCGCTTTGGGCATCATAGAACCACACATCGCGTGTAATAGAAGAGGTATGGTGTTTACGCCACTCGTCTTCATAGCCCTTACGATCCTGATAGAAGAAACTCTTGCCATCAGAGGCAAAGCTGAGCATCTCGGCCGGTGTGCCCAACACCTGCAGGGTACGGCCTCCCTTTACGGGTACCTTATACAACTCGGGCAATGAATTAGAGGGGAACATAACACTCTGTGCCGGATCCTGTATGACGGCACCGAAGAGCACCCACTTGCCATCGGGCGTGAAGGCCTGAGGCACCTCGGCTACGCTGTTATACGTCAGACGTGTGGCAGAGCCACCCTCGGCCTGCATAACGTAGATATCCAAATTGCCGTGGCGGTCGCTGGCAAAGGCAATCTGCTTGCCGTCGGCACTCCATACGGGCGAACATTCATAGCTGTCCTGCGTCGTCAGCTGGACGGCTGTTCCACCGTCCGCAGATACTTTATATATATCTCCCTTATAGCAAAAGAGAATCTGTGAACCGTCAGGACTTACCTGAACGTCCCTCAGCCATAGCGGTGTAATAGCCTGGCCGGCATTGGCCTGCTGTGCAGAACCGGCGAACGCGGCTGCCAATGCTGCAGCCAACATCCATCTTCTTGGAATCTTCTTCATATCTTTGTATTATATTTATGGTTCATATTGGTTCTCCATTACTTCGTCGAGACTTCCTTCCCACAGGTATTTCTTCGTCTCGCGAGCTATCACGCCGCTCAGCAAGAGCAACGATACCAGATTAGGAATGGCCATAAGGGCATTCATTATATCAGCCAGGTTCCATATAAGATCCAGGCCTACAACACAGCCAAGGAACAAGGCAACGATATATATAATGCGATAAACGAAATAGATGCGGTTGCCATGACGTCGCTCGATGTAGAAGACAGAACACTTGGCATAGTAGCACCATCCCAGAATGGTACTGAAGGCAAAAGTCAGTATGCCGAAGGCCAGCAACGGTGTGCCCACATAGGGAATCTTAGAGAATGCCACCTTCGTCAGCGAGGCACCATCGGCATAGCTAATATCGGGATGAGCCAGGATGCTGCTGACAATCATCAGACCTGTGATGGCACAGATAACTACGGTGTCCCAGAATGTTCCTGTGCTCGATACCAACGCCTGCCTGACGGGGTTGCGCGTCTGTGCGGCGGCTGCAATGATGGGGGCGCTGCCCATACCGCTCTCGTTCGAGAACAAGCCACGGGCCATTCCATAGCGGGCTGCCATCATCAAGGTGGCTCCCACAAGGCCGCCACCAGCTGCCTCAGGACGGAAGGCCGATACAAGAATCAACTTCACCGCCGGCCACACAAAAGTTCCGTTCTTGAAGAGAATATATATACAACCAAATATATACAGGCCTGCCATGAAAGGGACAAATATGGTACAGACACGGGCTATGGACTTCACACCGCCCATAATGACCAATGACGTCAGCAAACAGACAAAGATACCCACTATCCACGAGGGGATGCCAAAACTCTCGTTTGCCAGCAAAGCTATAGAGTTGGCCTGTACCGTGCAGCCAATGCCAAAGCTGGCCATGGTGGTAAAGACTGCAAAGAGCAACGCCAGCCACTTCATACCCAACCCTTTTTCCAACGCATACATAGGGCCGCCATAGGTCTGGCCGTCACTGCCTTTTACGCGGTACTTCACAGCCAGCAGACCCTCGGCATACTTCGTAGCCATGCCAAAGACACCTGTCAGCCAGCACCAGAAGACAGCCCCCGGTCCGCCTAATGCCACAGCCGTAGCTACACCCACTATATTGCCCGTACCTATAGTAGCTGCCAAGGCAGTAGCCAATGCGCCAAACTGCGAGACATCACCCGCCCCCTTATCCTTCTGTACCGACAGACGGAGGGCCGTCAGCAACCGTCGTTGTGGAACGCGTAACCTGATTGTCAGGAACACATGTGTGCCCAGCAATAAGATAATCATTGGCCAGCCCCAGAAGATAGAGCTGAGAAAAGAAAACAGATTGTCGATTGTATCCATCAGTATCCTACACGTCAAATAAAGCCACAAAAAGGAACAGGTTATATATAATATAATGTAACTAAAATGCAAATATACAGCAACTTATTGGAACTACCAAAATTATTGCCCAAAAGAGCCCTGAAAGAAAACATTTTCTCCCTTTATTCTTGTTCCTAAATTGACATTCCTATCCTTTTGATAAGTAAAAATACTGAAGTTTCGGAAGTAAAAAAGGAAGTTAAAGAGGACAATACCCAAAGATATTTGAAATGGTTGAAAATAAACGCTAATAGTTGTTTTTTCGGAGAATTCCTTTGCTATAATGACGATATTCTATAACTTTGCCAGAGTTTTTAAATAAAAACACATAAGTAATTACACAACATTATGGAAAATGCATTAGAAAAACTGTTTGGCTTCGATCCGAAGAAACACAGTATTCGCACAGAGATTCTGGCAGGTATCACTACCTTCCTTACTATGGCCTACATTCTGGCCGTTAATCCCAACATCTTCAGTGCCCTACCCGGCATGCCCGGCGGCAGTGTATTCACCGCTACAGCCTTGGCCGCCATCGTTGGTACACTGGTGATGGCCCTGTATGCCAAGAAACCCTTTGCACTGGCTCCCGGTATGGGACTGAATGCCTTCTTTGTATATACCGTATGCTTAGGAATGGGTTACAGCTGGCAGTTTGCCCTGACAGCAGTATTTATAGAGGGTATCATCTTTGTCCTTCTTACCATTACCAATGTGCGCAGCATGTTGCTGAAGGCTATCCCCGGCACGCTGGGCAAAGCCATTGGCGCAGGTATTGGTCTGTTCATTGCCTTCATTGGAATGGAGAATTCTGGTATCATCGTGAATAGCGATGCCACATTGGTCAGCTTGGGCCATATCACCCAAGGTACTGCTTTACTGGCAATGGTAGGCCTTTTCATTTCCGCAGGTCTGGTGATGGCCAAGATACGTGGCGGTATCCTCTGGGGTATCCTGATATCGACATTCATGGGCCTTTTCATTAAAGACCCCGCAACAGGCGAGGCTATTACCAAACTGGGCGGCGTCATGTCCACTCCCGACAGTGTGGAACCCATCTTCTGCAAATTCGACTGGAGCCAGGTGCTCAGCTTCGATATGCTGGTGGTTGTATTTACCTTCCTTTTCATTGATATGTTCGACACAATGGGTACCATCATCGGCGTGCATCAGAGTGCAGGCATGGCTGATCCCGATGCGAAGCGCGACGAGGTTCCCGGTATGGAGAAGATGTTCATGGCCGACTCCATAGCTACCGTTTGCGGTGCCTGCCTGGGTACTTCTACAACAACAACTTATGTGGAGAGTGCTTCCGGTGTTGGTGAAGGCGGCAGAACCGGTCTCACAGCCTTCTCTACGGCTGTCTGCTTTATGCTGGCGCTGTTCTTCAGCCCATTGTTCCTTTCTATCCCCGCTGCTGCCACCGCTCCGGCCCTCATCATTGTTGGTGTTATGATGATGCCTGCCGTTAAACGTATTCATTGGGAGGATTATTGCAAGGCTATCCCTGCCTTTATGACCATTATTGTGATGCCTTTGAGCTATAGCATCAGCGACGGAATCCTGATTGGTGTTATTTCCTATGTGCTTTGCCACGCAGTAGCAGGTAAGTTCAAGGAAATCTCCATCACCATGTGGGTGCTGACCGTCCTGTTTATCTGTAAGTACTTATTCTTATAGAGGCCCCTGCCCTCTCCATAGGCGATGGAGAATCGATATAAGGTACTCCGCCAGTAAAACAGTGTTTTTGCTGGCGGAATACATTATATATATTAATAGGAAACACACACAAAACGGAAAATAATTCGGTTTCCGTTGTAACAAACTCTGTGAAAATCTCGTTTGCATAAATAGAAGCGTCCATTGATAGGACAAAGAGTTACGAACAACAAAAAGCATTAGATTAAAAAAAATGAATGGTCTTGCACAAAGTTTGAAAACATGGGCCTTATGCGGCCTGGTTGCCTTTACCAGCCTTAATGCCCAAGCACAAAACAAGGATTTTACGGCATTATCCAAAATAAATGGCGTATCCTACAAGCACGTTGATAAACAGAAAATCCAGGAATTGGTGCAAAATGTGGTATACCCATTAACGGATAGAATAATCATCGAAGGGTATGATGGAGAATTAACAGAACTGATTGACGATGCAATATTCCTCGAATGCAACAAAGAAAACAAGGGGGCAGAGAAACTGAAGAAGCAACTCTCCAAGATTCTGGAGAAGAATCAGTTTCATCCAGTTCTCGCCCATTCGTCAGAAGATGCAAATAAAACCAAATACTATAAAGCCAAGAAAGATAACAGGACAACATGGGTACACATAAATGAGGATGACGAAGAGATAAACGTGGAAATCTTCAGCGGAACACTCGATTTTGAAGAGCTGTATAACGGTTTATTAAAAGGAGCACATTTTTCCATAACGTGGACAAACGGTATGTGGGAGAATGATGGCGAGAAGGAACCACGTAGCCTCCGTGACTGCCTGATTGTTATCGACGGAAAGGTTTATCCCGAACTGCATACCCAGAATGAAGCCGTGCATTATATGTTAGAACATGATATGAATTGGGACGGAAGCAGCCAGAAGATGTTCAGAGGAAAAGAACTACGCCAGAAATATCCGGATACGAAGAAGAAAACAGCATTTGAATTCTATACTTCAAAAGGAAAAAAATAACATATTATGAAAAGGATAATTTTCTCACTCCTATTGCTACTCTGCGCTAGTAACATATTCGGACAGAACGCTGATGAATTGATGGAGAGATGGAAAGCCCGCAGGGGTATGTCCTATCAAAACATATCAAAAAAGCTGAAGAGAGATCGTAAAGAGAATCCAGATGTTGCCACATGGATTATTTCGAAAGGACAAATCGTTAGAGGATTGGTATCAGAAATAGGCTGCCAACAACTGCAAAAGGATCTGGATGCTTTAGAAGGTTTCAAATGCATCTATCACGAGAAGCACAACAGTAATGACGAAGGACCGGTAAGTGATGATTTCAAACTGTTCCATAACATTCAATACTATGCAATAGAAGACGGTGAGTACATAACGGACCTGGTAGCCAGAATAGATGCCGACACCAATGATGGAAACGATATAACGCTGATACGTTTACAGGGAAAGATAAAGCAGGAGGATGTCTCAAAGATAATCGGCATAAAGGAAACTAAGACAACGACCACCAACTGATGAACGCACAGGAGTTCAAGCAACGGTTCATGCCTTACCATAGGCTGCTCTATAGGGTGGCATTCCACCTGACGGGCAACGTGCAGGATGCCGAAGACCTGCTTCAGGATACCTACCTGAAGCTGTGGCAGAAGCGCGACGACCTGAGAGAAGAGGCTGTAACCCAAGCTTATCTCGTGACCCTGATGCGAAACCTCCTGCGAGACCAGCAGCGACTGAAACGCATAGACAGTTCTGCGGAACTGAAGGACGAACTCTCGCCACCCGACGAACGGAACCTGGACCATCAGATAGACGCGAAGGACGAAGCCTCGCAGATGGAAGGACTCATTAATCAGTTGCCGGAACGAGATGGAAAGATCATCAGAATGCATCTGGTAGAGGAACGCTCGTACGAAGAAATAGAAAAGAAAACCGGTCTGTCACAAGGCAACATCCGCATCATAGTAATGCGTACGAGACAGAAACTGAAACAACAATTCATAAAACTTACCAAGACATGGACGAACTGAACTTTGAAGAACTGGAACGCATCCCCATCCCAGAAGGACTGGAGGAACGTCTGTCGGCCAAGATAGATGAGTGGGAAAGAAAAAGTCTCACCCCTGCCCTCTCACAAGGAGAGGGAGACAAAAGAAGGCATTTCTTCCGTCCACGCATCCTACAATATGCAGCCGCTTCAGCCTGTATCGCTATCGTCTTAGGCTTGGGATACCAGAAGTTTGGGCAGAACCCTGCCGAACAGGATACATACCAGGACCCCATTCTGGCACAACAGGAAGCAGAGCGCGCACTAACCCTGCTGGCCATGAATCTGAACAAGGGCATGAAACACCTGGAGAAAGCGAATGCCATTAGCGAGAAAGCAGAAAAAACTTTAAACGAACAATTAAACGCATTACAGTAATATGAAACAGACTATCATAAAAAACCTGCTCTGCACGGCGATGGTATTTATTTGCCTGACCGCCAACGCACAGGTAAAGGAGTTTGAGAAATATGCCGACACCAAAAACGTAACCTACGTTTACATCTCTAAATATATGATAGGTATGGTAGGCAAGATGGCTAACATGCCGGGAGTGGACATCAGTTCACTATCCAACAAGTTGTCTGCCATTCAGATTATCACATCCGATTTACCAGATGCCGGTAAGAAACTGAAGAAAGATGTCCAGGGAATTCTCTCCAGCGGCAAGTACGAGAAACTGATGCAGATAAACGAGGACGACAACAAGGTAAACATCTACCTCTCTGAAGGCAAGCATCAATCGGCCGTGGTGATGATATCAGACGGAGACGGTTCGGTAACGGTAATGGTCTTCTCAGGAAAATTTACCTTAGATGATGTAATGAAGATGACACAGAAGAAATGATATACTAAAATTTTTGCATAAAAAGCAGACAATCTGTACTATTGTAACTAAAATTGTAAATTTACCTCATCAGGGTCGAAAAAAAAGAATAATTTCTTTTGTATAGGCCACTACATTCTATATCTTTGTGATAGGAATTCTATAAATGCACACAACCATGAGGAGAAATTTACTCGCTTTAACAGCATTAGCTTTTTCATTATCAAATGTATGGGCCAGCGTAAGCATCAACAACACAAACTTCCCTGACGAACACCTACTCAATCTGGCCCTTGGGTTCGATGCAAACATGAATGGTGTCCTGGACAATAACGAACTGACCAAGATTACAGAGATCAAAGCAGAAGGCATCCTGAACCTGAAGGGTATCGAAAACTTCAGGAACCTGGAAAGCATCTGTCTGTATTACGGCTCCACAGAAGAGCCCTCCATCGAATCGATAAACCTAAGCAAATTATCCTATCTCCATTCCTTCTCACTGCGGGACTGCGGCGGCATAACATCGTTGGATCTTGGCAAAAACATCAGTCTACGTATTATTGAACTACTCAACTGCCCGAACATCAGCACACTGAAACTACCTTCATATTTAAATACCATCAGATTGGAAGGCATCGATAGCCTGGCATCGCTGAACCTGAAAAATTGTTCTATGCTGAAGGACATTGACATCAGCTCCTGCACCATCGAGACGCTAACGATGAATAAACTGCCCTTGATAAAATCACTGACAATGCAGAACAACAACATCAGCAGCACTACCATCGAAGAATGTAAGGGATTGACAGATATCACCTGCAACAACAATGTGCTGGCTACACTCTGCCTGAAGAACAATCCACTGCTACAGGCCATCAATGTAGAGAATAATCAGCTGCAGGAGCTCATAGCCGAGAAGTGCCCACAACTGGGACAGGTGAAGGCCTGTAACAACCAACTGATGTGGCTCGACATGAAAGATGTGAAGAAAGCCGATAATATCAAGGAGCCGATACTGCAACTGAACAACCAACAACGTAGTGTGGAGGCTGTAAAAATCTCGCCTAATGAGGTTGGCCTGCTTATCCATGGAGGCTTCGACATCAGTCGCATGAAGAATCTCCGTATCAATGGTATTGCTATGACACCCAAAGAAATTAAAGTTGACGGAGTCCGCTACCTCACCCTCAACGAATATGGCCCCGACACACCCAGTATCGTGGGTTCAGAGTGGCGCTACGAGTATGATACCAAGTGGCCTTATGAGTGGACAAATGACAATTCTAATGACAACAGCCTACATGTAACACTGAACGTAGATAAGTGGACCAAGCATCAGGCTTTCCTGAAAGTCTCGAAAAGCGAAGTAAAAGGAAAGCTAGGCGAACAGGATCCTGAGTCCGTAACAATAATCCGCTCAAAAGACTATGACGGAGAGATTACTTTCTCCTCAAGTAACGAGAACATAGTGGAGGTAGATTCTGAAACAGGCGAACTGACCGTAGTGGGTGCAGGAACAGCTACTATCTATGTGACTGGCGAAGAAACTGAATATCGCCTGGCCCCCTCTACCAGCTATACAGTAAATATAGCAAAAGGTAAACCCATCTTAATGTTCCCAAAGAATTACATCGAATGCACATACGGGGACAGTGAGCAAAAGAACAAGTTGAATGTCGTTTGGTACGATGGCACCATTACCTACGCTTCCAGTGACAAGAGGAAAGCCACAGTATCAGACGAAGGTGTGGTAACCATCCTAGGTGCCGGAAAGGTAACCATCTATGGCATAGCACCCGAGACAGATAACTTTAACAGCAGCAAAGTGGGTTATGAGTTGAAGATAGAAAAAGCATCACCCAAGTTCAGATATGAAAAAGTTAAGACTACCATGGAGATTGGTCAGCCCATACCAAAGAATAATCTGGATATAGGATTGTACGACGGCATTCCGGAATTCAAATCATCTAATGAAGAAATTTTATTCATAAATAAATACGGACAATTCCACATATTGAAAGGCGGCATCGTAAGAATTACTGCCTCAGGTGATTCGACAGAAAACTGCTACGAGCCCAAACCAGCCAGCTACGTACTGGAAATTGAAGACCCCAACGGAATTACCGACGTTGAAAATCCTCCACTGAACAATGAACATTCCATTTATGACCTCAGCGGAAGAAAGGTACATGATAGTTTTGGGAAAAAGAATAATGGTCAACCCTTCCCATTCAATGAGCTGAAGAAGGGAATCTACATTATAAACGGAAGGAAAGTAAGGATAAGGTGATAGAGAATGCTCGGGGAATGAAAATAAATTTGCTTTTTATTTTGCATTCCACTCACTTATTCGTAAATTTGAGGCTATGCCTCGAAGATACTTTCGCTCGGGAATGAAAATAAATTTGCTTTTTATTTTGCATTCCACTCACTTATTCGTATCTTTGTCCCCGCATTATGGTGATACCTGCTAAATCCATGCATGTGGAGGAAGCAGCGTAGAGAGGGAATCCGGTGCAAGACCGGAACAGTGCCCGCTACTGTAATTGCCTTCTTCGCAGCGCATAAAAAGTCACTGGGATAAACCGGGAAGACGCGCTGACGGGCAAAAGTCAGGAAACCTGCCATTTTGTGGAAACAAGCATCCTCGGGACAAGGATGACGGAAATGCCTAAACCCTGCCCTCTCCTAGAGAGAGGGAAAAGCCTACCCCTACCCTCCCAAAGGGAAGAAGACGACTCTATGGTTGAATAATGTCCCACAAGGAGCGTATTGTGCAATATAGCATTGCACAAGCTATGAATGTATAGACTAAAGAAATTACTATCTGCATGTGATTCTGGTTATCGCGTTGGCACTTGTTGTGATATCAAGTGCCAATGCGCAGAATCCAAAAACCAAATGCCTAATAAAGAAAATGACTCACACTGTGATGGTGTGAGTCATTTTTTTTGTACCTTTGCAAACAGTAAACCAACAACAACTATAATGAAAAGAATAATTAGAACCATTATCTGCAGTATGATGCTATGCGCATCTGGTTCTGCAATGGCGGACGTTGTGTATAAGGATGCAAACGTACGTTTTACATTGATTGACGAGGGAACACTCAGACTGGAGTACGCCCCAGACGGAAAATTCGTTGATAACAAGAGCTTTATGGCCGTTATCCGTGAGTACCCCAAAGTACTCTACACCATAAAGGATAACGCTAGGCAGGTGGTTATCAGCACCTCCAAACTAAAACTTGTTTACAAGAAAGGCACAGCGCCTTTAAGTAAGGAGAACCTGACTATCAGCAGTACCAAGGCTATCTCTACCCCATTTGTATGGACACCAGGTACCAAGCAGAAAGAAAACCTGAAAGGTACCTACCGTACACTGGACGGCTACGACGGCTCGGAATACCAGTATAGTAATCCTAAACGGGAAATGCCCATCGAGGATGGTATCCTGGCTACCGATGGCTGGAGTCTCATAGATGATAGTAAAAGTCTGCTCTTCGACGGTGCTACAGACTGGGACTGGGTAACAGAGCGCAAGAGCGCAGAAGGAGCTCAGGACTGGTACTTCATGGCTTACGGACACGACTACAAGGGTGCCCTGCTCTCCTACACCAAGTTTGCTGGCAAAGTGCCTCTGCCTCCCCGTTATACCTTCGGCTACTGGTGGAGCCGCTACTGGACCTACAGCGACAAGGATCTACATGACCTCATCGATAACTTCCATCGTCTGAACCTGCCCCTTGATGTGCTGGTCATCGACATGGATTGGCATCCTAACACCGAGGAAACAGGCGGCGGATGGACAGGCTGGGACTGGAACGAAAACATTTTTCCCGACTACAGGAAGCTTCTCGCCTACCTTGATGAACAAGGCGTAAAGACCACCATGAACCTGCATCCCGCAGATGGTGTACGTCCATACGAGAAAAAATACAACGAATTTATGCAGCGTTTCGGCAAAAACGATGGCAAGACCTACGAGTGGATGGGTTCAGACAAGAAATACGTGAAGGCACTCTTCGATACCTATCTGCATCAGTATGTGGATGAGGGTGTTGACTTCTGGTGGCTCGACTGGCAACAATGGGAGAAAGACAAAACCATCAAGAATCTGGACAATGTCTTCTGGTGTAACTATATCTGGTTCTCCGATATGGAACTGAACGGAACAAAGCGTCCCCTGCTCTATCACCGTTGGGGTGGCCTGGGTAACCACCGCTATCAGATTGGCTTTTCCGGCGATTCGTACGCAACATGGGAGAGCCTTAGTTTCCTGCCTTACTTCAACAGTACCGCTTCTAATGTACTCTATGGTTACTGGAGCCATGATATTGGCGGACATCAAGTCAGGAGATATGGTATGGGCGTTGATTCTGAACTCTATACCCGTGCCATGCAGATGGGACAATACCTGCCCATCCTTCGCAGTCATAGTGCAAAGGACCCCAGCCTGAACAAAGAGCCTTGGGCTTTCGACCAGGCAACACAGCAACGGCTTGACAACGTCATCAACGGACGCTATACCCTCGTACCTTATATATATACCATGGCCCGTAAGACATACGAGACAGGTATCTCGCTATGCCGTCCGTTATACTATGACAGCCCTGAGGCCAAGGAAGCATATGAATATAAGGAAGAGTATATGTTCGGTGACAACATGCTGATTGCTCCTGTTACGGAAGAAGTGAACAAGGAGAATGGTTATGCTACCGTAAAACTATGGTTACCCGAAGGTGACTGGCTGGAGTACGAGACGGGCGAGATGCTACAGGGCGGCAAGACCTACGAGCGTCGCTTCACCATGGACGAATATCCTGTCTACATAAAGGCTGGAAGCATACTACCCTACTACGGCAAGTTGAAGAACCTCTCAGGAACCAATCAGGCAATAACTGTCCGCATATTCCCAGGTTCGGACAAGGGAGAATTTGAATTATATGAGGATAATGGAGAAGATAAGAACTACGTGACGGAATATGCCACCACTCCCCTCTCTTACACCCGCAATGGCAACAAACTCAGCTTGACCATAGGGGCACGCAAGGGGCAGTACAAGGATATGCCCGCCAAGCGTCAGTACTACGTAGCACTGCCTTGCCAGAAGGCCCCTGCAAGTATTATCTGCCAGGGTAGGAAGATACCATTTACGTATGACGGAATGAACCTGGAAACTACTATCGACCTGGGAGAAATTGATTGTGCAAACGGTGCAGTTCTGGAGATAGAAATGCCTCAGGAATCAGCCTTGACAGCTGGCACAAAAGCACAGTTCCGTCACATCCAAACCGTCGTTCAGGACTTCAAACAACACGATGCCGGCATGGTATACACAGAGGACTTCGGTTACTTGGAAGCAACTCCGCTTCGTCTTTCATATCACCCTGAGAATCAAGAAGAGACACTTAAACTATTCTTCCAAAAGTGCAATAATATCAACAAGGTACTTATGGAGCAAATGGGTATAGGTGATCACTATCAGCGTGCCGTTAAATTACTGAATTTAGAGAATGTACTGACGGAGGTTCCAGCTGAAGCTTACAAGGCTAACGACAAGACAGGTTTCAGTGCCCGCTACTTCAATAACAAAACCTTGAATGGTGACGTAGTTGCAACAGCTCAGATGGAGAAAGTTGACATGTTCGAGAGTCAGAGCCCACGCGAAGGTGTAACACCAGACGGATGGAGTATGATTCTGGAAAGCGAGCTCACCTCGCCCGAGGATGGCGATATTGTGTTCGCCATCAACGGCGACGATGGATACAGACTGTTTGTTGACGGCAAGGAGCTCTGCTCCGACTGGGGCGACCATGCCGAGACCTCTCGTGTGGCTACCATCAAGACCACCAAGGGTCAGAAGCACAGCATCCGCATTGACTACTACGACAATGAGTACAACGGCATTCTGAAGCTGAGGACGATGGTAATAAAGTGAAGAACGAAGAGTGAAGAGTGAAGAATTAAAGTTACAGACTAATTCTCAATTCTCAACTCTCAATTCTCAACTCTCAATTTAAAAACGTCTTTAACCTTTAACCATTAACCTTTAACCGTTAAAAGAATATGAAAAAGGAAACGTGGAAATTTATTATTCAGACAATTGTGGCTATCCTTACAGCCATTGCTACCAGCCTGGGTGTCACCAGCTGCATGAATTGAAAGTTGAAAATTGGACTTTAGACGCTAGGCTTTAGACTTTAGCTAACCGATAACCGATAACCGCTAAATTCAATTGAAAATTGAAAATTAGTCTTTAGCCCTAATGCTTAGAACTTGTAGCTAAGCGCGAGCTTCACCGTATTGGGATTGTGCTCGCGTGTATAGATACTTCCTGTATAGGCACCCTGTGTGATTTCTATTACAGGAAGTTTCTTGTATTCGTATCCCAAGGTAGCAGTCAGCTTGTCGTTCAGGAATGAACGCTCGAGGTCACCACCAAAGGTGTAGTTCAATCCTTCGTGTGAATAAACATCGACGGTATTGCCCTTGGAAATCATGGCGTTAACGCCTAACTGGATGCCACAAGGCAGACCCTGCTCAAGGCCGGCCTTACCGGTAAAGCCCCAGTTGGGATTCCTCAGGTTAATGGCATAGGCAATACGCTCGTCCCACAAGGCAGTGAAAGCAGCCTTCACCTTGGTACCGGTGGCTGCAAGCCATTGTACCTCGGGAGTAATCTCAACAGCCTTACGCACGCCCTCGTTACCCCAGGTGTAGTGACGTACATTATCCTTTACAAACCATATAGCATTGAAGCCGTCCGTAACGTTGATATGCGCAACGGTAGCAGTAAATATCACATTAGGAGCCAGCATATTATACGTCAGTGCCATGCGGTTGATATGTGTACCCTCCAGTTCCTCATTACCATATTCCTCAGCATATGGACTGACTGTATGGCAACCGACCAGATATGACAAGGTAGGACGGACAATACGCATGGCATAGCTGGCCGTCAGTGAGTGGAAGGGATTGAAATGATATACCACCTTGGCCTGTGGTATTACGTCGTGGAGATTCTTATCCTGCATACGAGTATAATCGTACTCTACGCGCGCATCTGCCTCCCAGGCTTTCACCTTCAGGCCATATCCGGCATATACGGCCATTGTCTGCATTTTATGACGGAAAACCTCGTCGTATTTCTCACGGCCATCAAGATACTGGGCATCGTCACTGATGATGTAACGGTTATTATAACGCATGCCTAAGTTGAACAAATGGCTGTAAGAATCACAAACCAAGGGAGCCTTCCAGTCACAGAGAAACTCGTGATTGTGTATATTTATGTCGCCCGTAACATGACTCAGGGAGTAGTCATCAAAGTTGACCGTCTCAGCCAGTTCCTGACGCTTGTCCTCGTCCTCCTGCTCCAGTTCGTAGGTGTACTTCAGCAGGAACTCCCCACCCTCTACGTTTGTCTTATGCAGGTAAGAGGTCTGTACCTTAATCTCGTTCTTATCTAAACGGGGGAATCTGAGAGCAGATTTTACGCTGGAAATGAGAGCACCGTTGGGGTCATAGAAGAACTCTGTACGCTCTCCTTTGATGGCTCTTTCAGTATAATCACCGTCGATGCTGGCCTGGAAGATATCGCGATTCTTCAAGTGGTACTGGAAGTCTGTACCGTACTTCAGACTGACGCCGTTCTGCCATGTCTCCTGCTCTTGTGTGAAGCGGTTGCCTGAGGAATTATATACAAGATCCATACTTGTCAACTCGGTTGAATTATAAGGCATTATGGATTTTACGTTAAAGTAAGGCTTGATGGTGAATCTGCCTGTGTTAATCTTCATCTTAACACCTCCCAAGTAAGGCGCTGTCTCGCCATATCCTGCATCTAAGGTTACTTCTCCCTCAACTTTTGTCTGAGCCATAATCCCCATAGCAAAGGGGAATGCAAGCGCACATATCAATATTATTCTCATTGTTGTAGTTATTATCTAGGATAGATAGTTCAGAACCATAGATTCTTCACTCTTCATTCTTCATTCTTCACTCTTCATTTTCACAAATGCCACGTATGTCAGCAACACCACATTCATCATCAGCGCATATAAAATGGCTGGGATGGCAAACCTGCCATCGTTGAAGACAAAGGGGCTGGAAGCGATGGCGATTGCCTGCGCTGCATTCTGCATGCCCACCTCTATGATGATGGTACGACGCTCCTTGGTTTGCAGACCAAACAGATAGCACAGCCCAGCAGCAAAGATTACAGCTACTAAGAGCATGCCTGTTACGGCAAGACCCAACACGCTGAAATTGTCTGCTATGGTCTCTCTGTGCTGAACAAAGAAGATTCCAGCCAACAACATCAGGGCAGGAAAAGCCATCTTGGAGAGCACCTTAGCTATGCGTGCCGCCAGCTGGGGCTTATAATACCTTAACACAATACCTATAATAATAGGAAGGAGCATGGTAACAAGGTTCTGCATAAGCAGATTCCTGATGGGCAACTGTATGCCAACCTGCTGCCCTACCGAACTGGTAACGAACTGCATAATAAGGGGAAGGGTAAACAAGGTGATGATGCTGCTCAGGGCTGTCAGCGATACAGAAAGTGCCACATCACCCTTGGCCAACATGCTGAATATATTGCTGGAACTGCCACCAGGGCAACAGGCTATCAGCACCAGACCAATAGTGAAGATAGGATCAAGATGCATTACCTTGGCAACAGCTAATGCAATGGCTGGCATCAGGAGCTGACCTACGAGTCCGCCGATGACAGCTTTACCACGTTTAAAGACTAAAAGAAAATCCTTTCCTTCGAGTGTGAGTCCTAAACAGAACATCAACAAAGTAAGGATAGGAAGCACTATTAATATACTATTCATAACACGTTACCTTGAAAAACGGATGCAAAGATACAAATTTTTCCACACTTTCATGTCAAGAGCAAACAACTTTCCAAAAATAATTTCTAACTTTGCACAAACAAACAACAAAGAATACAATGAAAGTAATAGATCTAAGCGACAGTAACAGTGTACTGAACAAGTACATGAGTGAACTGAGAAACGTCGACATCCAGAAGGAACGTATGCGTTTCCGCCAAAACATTGTACGTATAGGACATGTGGAAGCTTATGAGATAAGTAAATTCCTGTCTTATAGTCAGAAAACCATACAGACACCATTAGACGAATGTTTAGTAAACACATACGACGATGATATAGTTGTAGGCACCGTATTCCGCGCTGGCCTACCCTTGCATCAGGCATTCCTGGATATCTTTGACGAAGCAGGCAACGCCTTTGTCTCGGCTTACCGTTACTACAAGGACCGCGAGATGAACGAGGTTGGCATAAAAGTGGAATACTGCGCATCGCCTGCCCTGGACGACAAGACGCTCATCCTGGTTGACCCGATGCTGGCAACAGGCGGCAGTCTGGAGTTGGCATTCGAAGCACTGAAAAGCAAAGGAACCCCCAAAAGACTGGTTATGGCCTGCGTGATAGCAGCCCAGAGCGGCATAGAATATCTGCAAAAGATATTCCCAAGTGATGACGTGGTTCTGGTCTGTGGTGCCATAGACCCCATCCTAAACGAACATAAATACATTGTTCCAGGTTTAGGCGATGCAGGGGATTTGATGTACGGGGAGAAGGTATAATTAGAGAATCATCGAGATAACGTAATAACATTAATTAAACACACAACAAAATGAAAAAGCTATTTTTACTTTCTGCGCTGATGTGTTGCACATTGATAGCCAGCGCACAGTTTAACCTGCAGTTACACTACGATCTGGGTCGTCACATGAATTCAAATTCAGAGGCTAACCGTCAGTTGTTCACCGTTACAGCCGAGTTCTTCAGACCCGACAAACTGGGTTCTACCTACCTGTTCATTGATATGGACTATAGAGGAGACGGACCTGCGAACAACGGAGCAATAGGAACATACTGGGAGATGAGCCGTGACTTCACGTTTGCCAAGATAAAGAATACCAACAGCAGCTTCACAGCCCACATGGAATATAACGGTGGTTTGAAGAACCAGTTTTCTTTCCAGCAGTGTATGTTGTTAGGTCCCGCATGGCAGTGGCATAGCGATGATTTCAACAAGACCTTTACCTTCCAGGCTCTTTACAAGCAGTTCTTTAGCGGAAACGGATTTGAGGCTCACCCCAGTTTCCAGACAACAGCTGTTTGGGGCATTAACTTTGCCCATGGCCTGTGCACCTTCAGTGGATTTGCCGATCTGTGGTATGGTTATACACCTGGCTTAGACAAGGGCCTGATCTTCCTCTCTGAGCCTCAGTTCTGGTTCAATGTAATCGGTAAGAACCGTCAGAAAGACAAGCTGAGCATTGGTACAGAGTTTGAGTTGAGCAACAACTTCATCTGGCCCACCAATGGTGCCACACGTACTTTCTACTTCAACCCCACCGTGGCTGTCAAGTATACATTCTAAGCTGGTTACTTTATAATAATAAAAAAAATGTGGAGGTCATAAAAAGGCTTCCACATTTTTTATATCTGACTGGTATGACCAGACCAATCCACAACAGAGACTACAATTTCAGATTGAATCCTGCAAACCACGTACGAGGCAAAGAAGGACCATAGATGTAAGAGGCATCACGGTTCATGCCCTTATCAAGATCGCGCTGGAAATGATTGAGCACATTCTTTACGCCACAATTCAGTTCCAGAGTATAATGCTTATACAGATGAATATTATAGGAAATCTTTGCCCCTAACTCGCAGAAGTTCTCTGTAGTGACTTCCTCGTCCTCCGCAATATAACCTGCAAAATGAGGGACAAGCATGCTGCCCGTAACCTTCCCATTTATGGCAATTGACAAATGGGCCGTAGGATTATACGTAGCAAGAAAATATCCATAATGGTCTGGGGTACGGAACATGCGTCGTTGGGGAGTAATAGCAGGATTCTCGCTCCATACGAAGTCATTCACATAACGACTACGCTGCAATGTATATCCGCCCTGGAGTAACAATACTTTGCGATACCCTACCTTAGCCTCTAAGTTCATACCCGCAACATAAGCACCAGAAGAGTTGACACGTGTCAGCAACAGGTTGCCCTGATCGTCATGTCCATTCTCTACGAGCGCAAAGACGTCGTTCATTCTCGTATAGAATCCTTCAACAGTAAGGTTGGTTTCCCAGTTTCCGAAACGATGGTACATATCTACACTTCCACTTAAACTGTGCGAATATTCAGGCTTAAGGTTTGCATCCAGCGTAATTAACGAAACCTCGCCACCTACGGCACCTACATGCAAATCTTCGTCGTAGGCTTGGGGGGCCCTGTAGCCGCTGGCATACGACAAACGGAAAATATAATCCTTTGTAGGAGAATAACGAAGATTGGCACGTGGAGAAAGAACAGGATTAGAGAGCAGATTATGCTTCTCGAGTCTTGCACCAAGCAAAAGACTCACCTTCTCGTTCTTCCACTCATTCTGAAGATAACCGCCATAGATATTTACTTTCTGAAGCAAATCGCGATTATACCCCAACATCTCGTCGTGTAAACGGTTATGGGTATACTCCATTCCGGCACTGATATCACCCGTGAGTTTGTATACGAAAGGATATGTGTATCGATACTGTGCACCACCGACAAAGGTGATATCATCCGTGCGACCATAAGCATTGGGATTCTTTCCTGTTCCGAAATAGCTGTCGCGTCCTATGTTCTGTAAACTGCTGTATAGCTGGACATAATGCTTGTTATCCACAGAATACCAGTCCCAGCGCAATGATCCGGCATCAATGCTATGACGCAGTTGCTCTGCCAAGTCTGTCTCGTGCGGAGGAAGCTGAACGTCGCAACCGCCTCTTCTGTATTCTGCAACATGATGGTATTCTGCTGTCAGCTTAGAATAGTCTGTTGTACGGAAATAACTGCGGAATCCAGCTGTTGTACTATTAAGCAGGGGAATATCCGAAAAACCGTCACCATCGCGATCGTACTGCTTGCGATTACGCTGAACAGCAAAGATGAAAGCACCAGCCTTCTGATTCTCGCTCACAACAGAGGCATTCATAGATGTGTTTATATCGTAACTACCAGACTCCAGATACGAAGACGTATGATTAACATCCACGAAATTCCGGGTCGGCTCCTTTGTGACAATATTCACCACACCTGCAATGGCATTTGATCCATAGAGAGCTGAACCGCCACCACGGATAATCTCAACACGATCGACCATTCCTGCAGGAACCTGTTCTAGTCCGTAGACGGATGCCAAAGAGGAGAATATTGGGCGAGAATCCATCAGTATCTGCGAGTACTGACCTTCAAGACCATTAATGCGTAACGAAGGAACGCCACAGTTGGTACATGTCTGCTCCACACGCAAACCTGTTTGGAAACCTAACACATCAGCCATGCAATGAGCTGTGGTATTCTCGAACAATACTGGTGATATCACATTGACAATAGTGGCCGTTTCGCGTTTCTTTGTCTCGTACTTATTAGCTGTCACGACAACACTCTCCATCATATAAGACTCTTCCTGTAACTCCACGTTTACTTCTAGTGTCTTATTTGCCCTGATGTACAATGCACGCTCTTCGTTTTCGTATCCAACGCAAGAGAACACCACGGTATGCTGGCCCGTAGGTAGGTCTTTCAGAAAATAATGACCTGTCTCGTCCGTCAACCCTCCGATTGAAGTCCCCTTCAGTTGAACAGTAACAAACGGCATATGCTCGCCTGTGGCTTTATCAACTACATGTCCTACTATATTCGCATCCTGTGCATAGGCCATCACGGCCATAAAGGAAATAAAAAAAAGAACTATTGATTTTCTAAACATACCAATCTTTTACCTTTCGAGGTGCAAAGGTACAACAATTCTTGGGACTATGCAACTTCTTGCATTGCTAATCCCTGCTATCCGCATCCAACACCTTTCCAGGAGGCTATCAGACAAAAAAAAGAGCTGACACGTAGGTCAGCTCATATACTCGATTTACAAAAATCTTGCGATATCCTTATTGTGCTACAGCCTGCAAAAGTGTGGTGGAACATACTTCGTCAGAAGGACGGGGTGCATCTGTATTGATAATATTACCATTGGGACCCACGATAATGAAGCGAGGAATTGTCTCAAGCTCTATTGCACTAAAGAAAACATCGGCATCCTCGGAAGAGATACGATACTGCTCCCAAGCGGGCTTGTCGGCAGCAACCTTCTTAATCCATGCATCACGGTCCTGATCGACGGAAATGCTGATGATACGAATATCAGAATTACCAGCCAACTGCTCGGCCAACTTTTCGAGATGAGGAATCTCTGCGCAACAGGGAGGACACCATGTAGCCCAAAAATCAAGGAATAGAGTCTTACCAAACAGGGTATTTAACTGTAAGGTAGTACCATCTGTACGCTCTATTGTAATATCGGGCATAACATTATCAGGAACAGCTGCAGAAAGACTATCTACAGCAGGTTCATCTGAGGAATTATTACTCTTAGACTGGCAAGCAGCAAGTGCAAAAGATGCAAGCATCAATGTGGTAAAGATTGTTTTAATTTTCATTTTATATTTACTTTAGGTTTGTAAACATATGCAAAGGTAAAAATAAATATGAGATTTTTCTTCTTTTAAAGGATTTTTATTGATTGAGAAGCATTTTTTGTAAAAATTTGATTAACTTTGGCATAAAATAATGAATATCTATTAACATGAACGAGCAATTTAGACGCGAACAGGCCATACAAACGCTGAGTGCAATTGTTACGGCTATGGAGGGTGAGATGCCAATGGGGTATCATGGTTTTATCAAGGCATACAGCAATGATGGATATGATATGATGATACTTTTAGATAACGGCAACGAGATTTCTGCTGAACAAGCCGACCTTCAGGCACTGGAGGCTGCCATATACCGATGGAGGGATGAACACATGCAATTCTTCCAGAAGATTCTGGGAGCAATGATGTAAAAATCTTAAGTTTTATACGTAAAATTGCCTATATATATAATAAGGTATAGCAAAATAAGTAGCAAACTGTATTTTTGTTGAATTTATAACAACACCGATTCATGCTACTTTTATGCGACAAAATAGCCCCAAAACGCGTGTAAATAAGATATTTAACAAAAAAAAATAGCATTTTATTGCAGTTTTTGTAAAAAAAGTTTGGCAGATATTGTAAAATGGCATACCTTTGCGTTAACAAATGTGTAAAAATGCACGTAAGTGCAGATGAAAAAAGAAAAAATGATGTTTAATTTTTATAAGTTTGTTATGAAGAAATTTACTCTTTTGATGGTTGCCATGTTCTCTATGGCATTCAGTGCAAACGCACAGTACAATGTTGACGGTCACAAATTCTGGGACAACTGGTCAATTGGTATTGAAGGTGGTGTTACCACTAACGCTCATGACTGGAATACTCCTAACGGTGCTATTGTTGGTCTCAATGTTACAAAGGCTGTAACTCCTGTAGTTAGCTTCGAGTTCGGCTTTACTGCTGGCATCAACAACAACTACAACTGGCTTAAGGTTAAGAGTCCTAACGTAATCGATAACTTTAGCGCTATTGCCAGCACCAAGATCAACCTCATGAACTGGTTCTGCGGTTACAAGGGTGCTCCCCGTCTCTTCGAGATTCAGGCTCGCGGTGGTTTCGGTTACCAGCGTTGGTTCTTCCCCAGCCAGTGGGTTGGTGGTGCTAACAACAATGACCTGAGCCGTCCCGTTGCTAAGTTCGGTTTCGACTTCGACTTCAACCTGGGCGAGTCTAAGGCTTGGACAATCAGCTTGCGTCCCGCAGTTGTTATGAACTTGACAAACGATGGTCCTGGCGTAGGTTACACAGTAGGTTGTGTATATCCCGAGAAGTGTGATGCTTATGGCCACAACGTAGTTGGTCAGGTAACTGCTGGTATTACTTATCACTTCAAGACCTCAAACGGCACACACCACTTCGCAGCTGTTAAGCCTCAGATCGTAACTGAGACTGTTGAGAAGATCGTTGAGAAGCCCGTTGAGAAGGTAGTTGAGAAGGTAGTTGAGAAGAAGGTTGCTACTGGTTCTAACGTATATATCGTAGAGTTCGAGCAGAACAAGTCTAACTTGAGCAACACTGCTAAGTCTACTCTCGACCAGATTTCTAGCGGTACAACTGTTATCCTCGACGCTTATGCATCACCCGAAGGTGCTAAGGCTTACAACCAGAAGCTCTCTCAGAAGCGTGCTGACGCTGTTAAGGGTTACCTGGAGAACAAGGGCGTTAAGGTTGCTGATGCTAAGGCTCACGGTGCAGAGAGCAAGAGCTCACAGCGTATCGTTTACGTTCGCATAAAGTAATTTAGCTTAAGATTACAAAACATATCTGAGCGGCAGGCCACAAGGCTTGCCGCTCTTTGTTACTCAAAAGAGAAATGAAAAAGATACTTTTTGTCTGCCATGGTAATATCTGTCGCAGTCCAATGGCTGAGTTTGTCATGAAAGATCTGGTTGCTGAGAACGGACTTCAGGATCAATTCTACATTGAGTCTGCAGCTACGTCAAGAGAGGAATTGGGCAACGAGGTCTATCCCCCTGCCAAAAGGAAACTGGCCGAGCACGGCATATCATGCAAGGGAAAGACTGCCCGACAGATGAAGCAGACAGACTATGACCGTTTCGACCTGCTGATAGGAATGGACGAATGGAATATCCGCAACATGAAACTTATCTGCGGTGGTGATCCAGAGAATAAGATTCACAAACTACTGGATTATACCAAAAGAAGAGGTGATGTAGCCGACCCATGGTACACGGGCGACTTTGATGCTACCTGGCGCGATGTAACAGAAGGATGCCATTGCCTTCTGAATGATATTATGTAAAAGGGGCAAGGAGCGAGGAGCAAGGGGCAAGAAAGAACAAAAAGCAGGCTCAATGGTGAGCCTGCTTTTTTGTTTGTATTATAACTTCTGTGCCGAGGGTGGTTCATTCCCCTCTGCTGCACCCCACTCCTTATTTGGACGGTTGCCCATATTCAGGATAAGAGTTGCACCATTCTTAACTTCCTCGTGCGTAATCCAAGGACGATTCAGAGGTTTGCCATTCAGGGTGGCACTCTGGATGTACTTGTTCTCATCGCTGCAATTCTTGGCAATAATATGGAAGAACTTACCATTGCCAACATTCACCTTAATATCAGAGAACAAGGGACTACCAATGTTATAGACAGGGAAACCTGGTGTTACAGGATAGAAACCGATGCTAGAGAATACAACGAAGGAAGTCAGACCACCGCCGTCCTCATCACCGGGAATACCCATGAGGTCATTACGGAACCAAGTCTTCAGGCATTGACGGATACGCTTCTGAGTCTTCCAGGGAGCACCAGCATAATTATATATATAAGGTATATGCAGGGAAGGCTCGTTGGCCATGGTGAACTGACCAATGTTACCAGTCTGGTCAGGCAACTGAGTATAAAACTCGCGCTTACCACGACCCATACTCTCGGTGAATGTCTGATCCAGATTACGTACCAGATCCTCGCGTCCACCCATCAAATCTACCAAGTCAGCAAAGTTATGCTGAACATCCCAGCGGTAAGTCCATCCATTGTTCTCGTCGTAAGCATCACGGGCACCAATGCCACCACTGAAGCGATAGTCGAAGTTCTCTATGAACTTACCATCCTTATCCTTGGGATGGAAAAACTTGGTCTCATGATTCCAAACATTGCGATAGTTATAACTGAGCTTCAGATATTTCTGTTGTAAATCCTTGTCGCCCAGATACTCTGCAATACGTGAAAGACACCATTCGTCATAAGAAGTACCCAAGGTAACAGCAACAGGCTGACGCTTCTCGAAATCAGATACATTAGGATCATTCTCCTTCTCACCCTTACACAAGGCAGGGATATATCCATGTTCCTTATAGAACTCGTCTATCCAACCGGCAGGATTACCACACCAAGGGGCCAAGGTCTTCTCCTCAATGCCCTTACGACAATACTCGAAGGCACGCTTGGCATCCACCTTCAGACCCTTATAGAGTGCATCGGCAACCATAGAAACACCATGATTGGAGTTCATACGACGGGTATCGCCAGTCATCTCGGGGAAGGTAGGCATCCAATTGGTACCCATCTGCTCGGCCATGCGCAGGAAACTCTCAATGATATTCTCCTGCTTCTCTGGCTGGATAAGTGCACGAAGGGGGTGAGCAGCACGATAGGTATCCCAAATCCAGTCATCGGTATAGAAAGGCTTGCCATTATCCTCATGCACCTTACCATCAAAGGCAGAGAAGTAACGACCCTCCTCGCTCAGACAAACGGGACGTTCGAAGGTACGATAGTAAGAGGTATAGAGAACGGTCTTCTCATCTTCTGTTCCACCCTGAACCATGATATTCTTCAAGGTCTCGTTCCACTCTGCCCTACCCTCGGCTGCCACCTTGGCAATATTGAAGGCAATGCCTTGCTCGCGAGAGAGATTCTTCTGAGCCTGCTCAGTACTGATAAGAGAAATACCATAGCGGAAGCTGACCTTCTTGGTTCCGGCTGGGAAACTGAGGGCACAGCATACATTCTCACCTTCCTTTTTCCCATCCTTAGATATCTGTCCGTTCTGCAGAATACCTGCCTGTACGGGTGCTACGTCGAACTCACCAGAGAAATAAATCTTCATATTCTCGCTCAGGCTCTGACTGGCAGATACCTTCTTGCCATCTACCTGCATAAGACCGTCCTCGGAATAGAAAATAACGGTTGCAGGTTTAGAAGTATCCAAGAATGACAGTTCATAAATTGCACTCTGATGGCTGACAGCCAAATGAACATCAATGCTATTATCTGCTATCTGTACACGATAATCATAAGGAGTAATCTTCTCCTGATCCCAGTTGGTACCAATGATGGGGCGAAAAGAAGGACTCTGTGTAACACTCATACGGAAGGCACTACGCTCGCGGTGGTTGGTGACAACCATTGGCAGACCGTCTAAAAGCTCCCTCGTATATTCGCTACGTGTAGGATAGATTCGCATCAAACTGTTGGGCAACTGTATAGTCGGAAAGGTAGGCACCAGCATGTGACTGATATTTCCAATGTAAGGGTTCACATAATCTACAGGCTCCTGGATGGCAGCACCGGCCGTAAAAGAGCCACAAAAAAGAAGTGAGACAAGAAGTCCCACAGACTTAAGGTTTTTATTCATTTTAAATACACATTATATTAAACTTTCCCGCAAAGATAATACTTTTATACGAGAAAGCCGTCAGCGTGCGTCCTTATATGAATAAAAAACTTGCGTATCTCGACAGAAAAGCGTAACTTTGAACGAATTTTAATGGAAAAGAGTGGGATAACCCTATTATTATGATACACAAAAACTATAAACACAATATGAAGAAAAATGTAATGAGAATGCTGGTACTTACAGGTACCATGGCACTGACATCATCAGTATTAGCACAGGAAACCATTAAGACAAAGCTGGTTAGCGGAACCGGTAGCGACATAGAGGAAGGTCCTGCCATGATTTGCGATGGAGACGCCTCTACCAAATGGTGCGTGGATGAGCCTTCACACATGCCCTACGTCATTATCCTGGATGCCGGCACTCCGACCGACTTTGCCGAATACGGTTTTGTTACGGGCAATGATACACAGGACTATCCCGACCGTAACCCTGTAACCTGGCGTGTGAGCGGTTCAAACGACAAGCAGAACTGGACAACTATCGATACACAGGAGAACGACCGTACTCTACGTGATGAGAACGAGCAGGAATACAGATTTAAGCCTGCCAAGAAAGGTCAGTTCCGTTACTATCGCTTTGAATTCCTGAAGATGGCAGACGGCACCCGCATTCAGTTGAGCGAGATTAATCTGCATAAGGTAGGCAGAACCTCTATCAAGACTACATTCGTGAGCGGTCCCGGCAATGGTAAGGAAGGTGCTGCAATGGTCAGCGACGGGTTCTTCTACACAAAATGGTGCATTGACGAGCCCAGCAAGATGCCCTACTCTATTGTATTGGATGCCGGCACATCAACAGCCATTACAGAATACGGCCTTGTAACAGGTGATGATTCACATACCTATTCTGGTCGTAACCCACGTAACTGGAAGGTGATGGGTAGCAACGACAAGAGCAACTGGAAGCAACTGAGTGAAGTAAAGAACGACCGTAGCATGCGTGACGAGAACGAGCAAGAATACAGATTCAGAGTTAAGAATGCCCCTGCCTATCGCTACTACAAGTTCGTGTTCGAGAAGACATGGGAAGATACACGCATCCAGTTGGCAGAGATAAAGCTCTATAAATAAAACAGAAAAAGCGGACCTGAACAATCCGCTATATGCGATAAAAGAAAGAAGACGGTTACTGAACAACCGTCTTCTTTCCGTCTATAACGTAGAAACCTTTATTCGGAGAGGAAACTGTTCTTCCTGACAAATCATATACAACAGCCTTCTTATTAGCTGGGGAGGTTGTTTTGTCTTCTGTAATTTCAGAGATTGACACCTGCTTGTCGGGGTCAAAGATACCATACAATCCACAGTCAAAATAGGCGCCACCCGTATTCTGCTGTATGTGAATGGCTATAACATTCTGACCGACCTTAAGCGTTGCATTAGTAACTTTCTTGGTTATAGGAGCACCATTTGCCTCAGTCCAATCATCAGCTTTATGGATCTGGCGGCCATTGACAAATATCTCATAATGGTCATCATGATAAGCCTCCAGATAATAGGTTGTTGCCTCATTTACCTCGTCAAGTGTAAACTCACGTCTTATCCAATAGGAGTTATACTCCCCCTCCCATGTAGTTCTATATGGAGCAAGATAACTGGGCGAACCCATTGGCATCTCTAAATTTACCCATGAAGAATTAGTGCTATAAGTTATAGACTTCCATAATGCATTAGGGGCAGAAAGGGCATCCAGTGATGAACTGTTTTTTTGGGGAGCTTCTCTGAAATAGCACAAACCTTCCCAAACACGATCCCGTCCCAAAGGCAGAATATAAACCTTGTTGCCCTTAACAACACGATTGTCAGCATCACGCTCGTTGGCATAAGTGCTGAAATTGTTCCTGATGATAAGATCTATGAGACTCTGACCTGAATAATTATTGTCGCCTGCAAAGTCCATCATAATGAATCCCATAGGTCCGGTCTTTCCCTTCATATAGTCAATCATAGCTTTGTTACAGGTGCGTGCACATTCCTGAACACCCTCGAAAGTAGAATAAGTTGTTCCAATAAATGGAATAGTAGCTTTCTTACTATAACCTGAAGTGTGATTCATGTAAAGACGGTATTCCTTCTCACCCATAGAACGATCCAGAAGAGCCTTCATAGCAGCAACCTTCTGATCCAACTGTCCGCTTCCTGCTACATCATACATATCCTGGATAGTCATATTCATGTAGGCTCCCGATGGTCCGACAAGGGTTTTATTCAGCGTACCATTGTCGCCGCCACCGTTCAGATAACCTCCAATTGGTCCATCATTATACGTATTCCTACTCATTACCAAGAGCTTTCCTCGCATATCCCTTACGGTTAATGTGGGAGAATAATCAATGATGTATTGCCTCTTTGCGTTAAGACAGTTTTTCATCTGAGTCGGCCACTGAGCCTTATTATTATCAGACGCACCATCATCTTCATGCCTCATAACAACAAAAAGGAATTCCTTGGGATGAGATTTCAGGAAGTTACATAGTGTGTTCAATGCATCATTGAACTTGACTCCGGTAGGAACTATTCCGTGATAGATAACCATATCACTTCCATTCCAGACAGGACGAAGGTCGAAAATTCTAACACCTCGCTCTAACTGTTGGGCAATGGTATAAGTCTGGGTATGTGCACTTCCTGTCATTCCGCTACTGCTACAACTACTGGTTGCTGCATCATGAGCACCCGGAATAGAAAGCCTGCTCAGAAACAGATTATCGTCTAAGGGTTGCATCCAATTCTGATAATCGATAGCCCGAATAGGCAGGATGACACATAAAAACAGAGTGGTTAACAAGATCCGTTTTTTCATAACATGGTTGTGTATTTGATATATATGAAATATATTCTTTAATGAAATGTCTCCCTATATATATAATATATAATGTACGCGCGTAAGGAGAAGTCATTATTTGTACGAAGGATTCTCCACCTTATACGACAGGGTTACAGGACCGAATACCTCCTTCAAACTCAAGAAGAAATCAGCTCCACTCTTCTCGATCTGTTCACTGACAAACTGATTGGGTGTGATAATAGTGATGTGTTTATCCGTAATACTTCCTATTCTACAATAAACAAAGTAGGTACTGAAGAACGGCTCCCCTACCCTTTCCTGTACCAATTGCATGAATTGGAACCACTTGGTCTGCTGTTCTTCCGTCAGGTGATTAACCTCAGCGTTAGGCGATTTGTCCTCCTCCTGAACATTAGCATCAGGAACAGCTGGGTTTAGAAGGAAACGTACACTGTCTGGGTTACCCCTTTTCTTACCATTATGATAGACCGGTTCGTATTCGAAGGTGAACTCTATTTCGCCACGTTTAGCCAATTTCTCCATCTCGCGCTGAGCAGGTTTCAATACATCTCTGTGGAAAACAGCCCAGGTAGAACTCTTATCTTGCAAAACCTTGGTCCTATCCTTGCTGTAAACCAGCACTCCAAGGAACTCTTTCAAGGCTTCGTAACCCAGCGTACACATTCGCATTTTCTTCCAAGCACTTAAATAAATATACAAACGGGGCGTTCTGGGACTGCGACAAAGTTTAACAATTCCACCTAAATGTTCAACGTAAGCACCACTTTTGTTGAATACAAGGTCGGCAACAGAAGCGTTCATATCAATTTTTATGATACCACTTCTTCGCTCCTGACCTGTAGTTGTAGTGTATGTCGGCACGTCAACATCAGTAAAAATGACACTGGTCTTTGTTCTTTTCTGCCCGTCAACATCAGTATAATTGATAGTAGTATCCAGTTTTGTGAGCGCTTTACAGGCCTCATGAACGGCAGCATACTCCTTGGTTTTTACTCCCAAAGACTGCAAAGGAACCTCGAAAGTGATCTTTCCCTTGGACAATTCCTCCTCAGAAAAGAGCGGTCCCATCTTTCCCTCAACGAATCTTTCATTGATTCGGGTCTGCATAGTTGCAGCTATAGCCACAAGAACATTGGTCTGAATAAGCGAGAAATCTCCCCTTATCTGTGAATAAACAAGTGGATTTTTTATGTAATCCGAATTCTCCAACTGCTGTATAAGCTCGTTTTTCGGACTTACCATCTGCAACTTACCGTTTGTTTTCTTTGTAGCCATTGCCTATATATATTATATAATGTACGCGCAAAGATATTGATTTTTTTCGATTACCAAAAAGAAATAGTAAATAAAAACAAACAATAAAAAGAATTTTATTGATTACCTTGTTCTCAAGAGGAAGAAACCATCTCCTCAGGAACAAATAACTTAACCCTCAAAAAGAGAAAACCAGGTTCTCAAAACGTGATAACTTGAACCTCAAATAAAGGTTACTTTTTTCTCCACTAAGCAAAAAACAATTATAACTGAGTTGGGGTTTTATCTTAAGAAAGAAGCAGGGATATAATTCTCAAGAGTATATAAAAAGATTCCCACACTGGGAAAAAAATATTACCACACTGGGAATGAATTATTCCCACGTTGGGAATAAAACATTACCTAACTAAGGAAAATATATCCTTAACTGGAGCAAAGATTTTTCTACCCATACAATCATGAAAGACAAGTAATATAAGAAATATTTGCGGGTATTAATACTAACACTTGCGACTATAAATAGTAACAAATATCAGTATTAATAGCTAAGAGTTAATCAATGATGTCCCTTACCCTTCTTTTCAAGCAAAAAGAAGAGAAAGGTTACTTTCTTCGCAATTCGGAAGTTACCTTCTCCTCAATTCAAAAGTAACCAAGACCTCAAAAACTATATTATAGTGTGCTGAAAATAATATTTTAATGTTTTGCACGAGGAAAAAATATTCAAATTATTGTATTACAAAGAAATAAGATGTAAAAAATTCCATAATTTTAGGGAATTATCACATAATCAGTTATTCTGAAAGTTAAAGCAAATGTTTAAATAAGAGGCCCAGAAAACGCTAAAAAAACCTATAAGGTTACTTTCTCCTCAATAAAAAGTTACTTTCTTTGCAATAAAAAGTTCCTTTTTCCGCATTTTAAGGTTGGATTTTCCTCAAAACAAGATTACCTTCTTCGCAGTTCGTTTTTTGGAAAACACTGGGTTTCAATAAGTTAGGCTTAACACATATATTAATATCCATAATATGTTATATAAATAAAAGAAGTAATTTTATTAGGGATATTAACTATATTATCTATATTAGATGATTGTATGTTGTTGAAAAACAACGTTTTGCGTAAGTTTCTTGTGGAGAACGTAACCTTAAATTGAGGAGAAGGTTACCTTAGATTGCAAGAAACCCCGCCTTTTGTTGAGGAGAAGGTTACTTTCCCCTGCTTTATTGAGGAGAAAGTAACCTTTGTGGGGGTTATAAGTGCGTATCTCGTACATATTGTCTGATAAGCTCAGCTCCTTCTGGAGAAATCACTTCGCCTGCCATATAACGCTTCAGGAATTCGTTTAGGGCTGTACGTACTACATCCTGGCGGTCTACCTTACATTGCCAGTGTATTTCCTCTACAGCTCTGTTATGACGTTCCTCAAAGAATATCAGCTTTCCGTTCTGGCGTGGGATGATACTGTTGTCTTTTTTACGACCAGGTTTCTTGTATGTGGGAGCTATAACTTCAGATGTTACATTCTCCGCAATTGGAGCTGGAGGGGTGCTGGTTGGAACCTTCTCATACAGCTCTTCTGTTTGTGTTTTCATTCCGTCAGCAATTGCGCTGATAGGTGTTAGTTGTTTGATCTTTGGCATAGTTCTACCCTCCCCTATTCTTTTTCTTGTTCATTTATGAATGATAAATATGCTTCGCTTGCTTTTTTATTCCATGCAGCGGGTGTCCACTTCTTGTTTCGTGTCCCCTTCCCTATTATCTGCTCTGCCAGACGCATATAGTCATCTGCAGCTGTACTGTTTGGTGCGTATTCAAACAGACTCATCTGTTCCTTTGGTGCTTCGTTACACTTGGCGCACTTACGAATGGGTACCGGGAATACTGGTGTGTTAGGTTGTGAACGGAAGAACTCCTGTACTTCCTTACCCATTTTTGTTTTCTCGAACTGAGTCAGCAGATACCCCATCAACTCAATGTTCTTTCCCATCATCTTGTTTACTTCGTCCACAATGGTCCGTACAGCGTCTTTTCCTTGTACAGAGTATAGATCAGTTCTTACTGGCACAATAACGCCGTCAGAAGCGGCTATGGCATTTTTGTTAAGGATACTGTTACATCCTGGTGCACAGTCTATAAGAATATAGTCATACATATCTCTTAATGCATTCAGGCGTATAGTCAGGTAATTCTCTCTGTACACCTTGTCTGCCAACCAGGTATTAAGCTCATCTATTCGTACGCTACTTGGTATGTAATCCATGCCATTATAGCGTTCATATACAGGAGGAGCAATTTTGTCATCCTTCAGCCAGTCATATAATGTTGAGACACCTACTTTGTAGCTTGATCTGTCTATTGTTATGGTCATGTTACATTGTTTATCTGTGTCCACCAGCAGAACGCGCTTTCCAAGCAGCCAAAGGGCTGTTCCCAAGTTAATGGTAGTTGTAGTCTTTGCTACCCCACCCTTGTCATTGATAATAGAAATTACTTTTGCCATTGTCTACCTATATTTATTTGCTGCAAATTTACAAATTTATCCTCATATGGCAATGATATTTTTCAAATATTTTGTATATTCTGCTATATAACATATTCTGAATATACTTCTATATAAATATTCTGTATAATTAAATATAGAAAATATACATATACATCATATATCAGTATAAACGAAATAAATAAATATATTAGATATAAACATATGCAGTATATATCACATATAAGAAACATACAAAATATACAACATATATAGGATATATTAACTATATAAACTATATAATATATATAAAGTATATTGTATATAATAAATATAAAATATATTCTATATATATGAAATACTTGATTTAAAGAGTAGGGTAGTATGTATATATGATGTTAAAGAATTGGTTTAAGTATTAAACTTGGTTTAAACGTGAGGGTAAACTTTGGTAGAATGGAAAAGATTACGTACTTTTGCGCAAAATTTATAATATGAGGTTCTTTCTTAAGTTCAAGTGGGTATTCTTGTTCATTGGTTTCAGGTTAGCAGGTGGTAGGGGAGCCTTCTGGGGGTTTCTGCTGGGAAGTCTGATAGATAGTATGATTTCCCCTCCAACCATCAAATTCCGTATTTATACCAATTATTCTAATGCTAACCAGCAGCAGTGGGGTAGTGGTGCTGGTTCTACTGGCCCTTATACTTACATTGACCCTCAATTAGACGAAGCATACAGAACCTTGGGATTAACGGAGGCTGCTACGGATGATGAGGTGCGTCAGGCTTATAGACGAATGGCGCTGAAGTACCATCCAGACCGTCTTGCTTCTCAGGGCGAAGAGGCCCGTCAGGCTGCTGAAAAGGCTTTCCAGCAGATAAATCAGGCCAAAGAGAGAATCTTTAGGGCTAGGGGATTGAAGTAAGTCAGAGAATCTTCAATGCCTGAGGATAGAATTTCTATCCAGAGGTATAAATAGTAGGGATATTTGATATATATGGAATATATGTTATCGGAACTGCTTTTGTTCCTCCATATATTCAAATCCGTATTGACTCAAGTATTCCTTAATCTGGTTGATATCTTTATCGAAGTGTTCGCATAATTCTTCCAGCGAGCTGAATTCATTATCTCGCAGAAGCATATTAACGCTTGAGACCAAAATAAACGGGTCTTGGGGTAGATAATCCATCTTTATTTAAGAATCGTTTGTTGAAAATTGGTGCAAAGATACAAAAAATACAGGTAATTGTCCCTGTTGTTTTGTGACTTCTGTATCTTTTTTGTAAATTTGCTCGCTCAAGCGTATAATAATGTATAAACATAAGCTATGATAGTAGGATTAATTACAGGAATTCTTGCAGGCTTTGTTGCCAGCAAGTTGTTCGACGGAGAGGGTAAAGGCTGTATTGTAAACCTTGTATTAGGTATCATCGGTGGCGCCTTAGGTGGCTACGTTTTCAGTCTTTTCGGTTTGCAGGCTTATAGTTGGATGGGCGAGTTGGTAGTAGCTGTTATTGGCGCTATGCTTTTCTTGCTGATCTGGAACAAGCTTCTCAAATAACGCCTATCCGTATATTCCACGCATTTATATCAAATTAACCAATATGAAGTTTAAGTGTTTTAGACATTTCCTGTTTTGGCTGCTTTTGATGGTGAGTAGCCATATCTATGCCCAGGATCAACTGAATCCTGTTGCAGACCCTGCAGCAGTGGTCGAGAGTGGTAATGCCCGTTTTACGGTCCTTACCAGCAAGATGATTCGTATTGAATACAGCAGTACCAGGCAGTTCGAGGATAGAGCCACGTTTGCTATTGTAAACCGTAGGTTGCCCGTTCCTTCCTATACTACCGAGGAGGCCGATGGCTATCTGTATATCCGTACCGCTGATGTTACCTTGCGCTATAAGGTAGGTTCTGTCATCAAGGCTACCGACAAGAAGCCTGATAATCTGATGGTTACATTCCTGCTCAATGGCATAACGTGTACCTGGTATCCAGGCAAGGATGATGCCTTGAACCTTCTGGGCACCAACAGAACCCTTGATACGGCCTGGGGCGATAATGCCCGTGGGAAGTTAGAGAAAGGACTTCTCTCGCGTGCCGGTTGGAGCATTATAGACGAGAGTCCCTCTGCCATTCGTGGCGACGGAAGTACCACTTTGCCTATGGCTCCTAATGCCGATGGTTATATGTGGTGGGAGAAAGCGTCCGATTCTCAGGCTATCGACTGGTATTTCCTAGGCTACGGTCATCAATACAAGGAATGTATCCAGGATTTCACTAGGGTAGGGGGACGTGTTCCTTTGCCTCCCAAGTACATCTTCGGCTATTGGTACAGTCGTTACTGGGCTTATACACAGAGTGATTTTCAGGGAATCATTCGTGATGTAGAGAACAATGATATCCCCATGGACGTTATAATCATGGATATGGACTGGCACAAGAGTGGCTGGACTGGTTGGAGCTGGAACACCAGTCGTATCCCTAATCCCACCTCTCTAATCACATACATGCATAATCATGGCCTTCGAACGGCTTTGAATCTTCATCCATCAGATGGAATCAGTAATTCCGAGGATAAGTACAAGAATCTCCGTTCTGCCATGGGATTTCCTTCTTCTTATACCCAGACAATTCCCTGGACTATACAGGATTACAGCTTTGCGCGTCCTTTCTTCGACAATATCATCCGTCCGCTCGAGAAGCAGGGAGTTGATTTCTGGTGGCTCGACTGGCAGCAGGAGAAGACCGTAGGCGAGCATGCAGCTGCCAAGGGCTATACCCTGGCAGATGGTGCCGATAAACTGAGCGAGACATTCTGGTGTAACCACACCTTCTTCGAGGATATGCAGAAGAACCGTCCTACGCTCCGTCCTGTCATCTATCACCGATGGGGTGGGTTAGGATCTCACCGTTATCCCATCTGTTTCAGTGGCGATACATGGGCTGCATGGTCTACGCTAGGCTACGAGATATTCTTCACCAGCAATGCCAGCAATGTCTGCTATGCCTATTGGGGACATGATTTAGGAGGTCATCAGGGTGGCGACAATGACCCAGAGCTCTTATTGCGCTGGCTTCAGTTCGGAGCCTTCACTCCCATCTTCCGTACCCATGCTACCAATGATTCCAAGTTGGAGCGTAAGATCTGGAAGTACAGCAACTTCACTCAGTTGCGCGAGGCCGTCCGCATGCGTTACCAGATGTTCCCTTATCTTTATACGGCAGCCCGTGAGACCTATGATACCGGTATTGGTATGAATCGTCCTCTTTATTACGAATGGCCTGAGGAGAATAATGCCTATGTCTATGAGGATGAATACATGTTTGGCAACGATATGCTGGTGGCGCCCATTTATACAGCTTCTAAGAATGGTGTCAGCAGTCGTAATATCTGGCTCCCAGCCGGTCAGTGGTGGGATGTGACGGAGAATCGCCTGCGTGCCGGTGGTAGTGTCTTCCGTGCCAACTATACCCTGGACCAGTTCCCTGTCTTCTATCGTCCTGGCAGCGTTATCCCCTTCTATCCTGTCCAGCGTAGTGTTGTCACTAATCCTCAGGAGATTATCCTGAAGGTTGTTCCTGGAGCCGATGGCACAGGCACATTCTATGAGGATGGTGGTGATAATCAGGATTACGTCTCTGGCGGATATGCCCGTACCACCTTCAGTTATAGCAATGTATCTGCTTCCACTAAGCGTCTTACTATCAGCCCCCGTGAGGGCAGTTTCCAGGGTATGCCTACTACACGTACCTGGACTGTTCAGTTCCTGGGAGTACAGAAGGCTTCTCAGGGAGTCATCGCAAGTGATGGCGTTACATCTGAGGACAGTTACGATGCCGATGCTAAGGTCTTGACCGTAACCATACAGACCTCTTCCCTTGATAAGGAGATAACTGTCCAGTTGGATGGGGTAGAGGTCGATAATGGACCAGAGACTGTTGCACCTCAGACCATTAGCGAGGAGCCCTCTCAGTCATCTGATGAATATTCCGCATCCCCACAGAATCGTGTCTCTGGTGTTACCAGACTCTATGCCCGTGGTTCAGCCATTCCTGGCGGAGTACAGGAACTTACCAGTTTCAATAGCAGAAATTGCTTCAAGTATCATGGCAAGTTGCTCCCCGGCACATTTGTCATTACTCCGTCCAAGACGGGTGGTACACGCTTCTACAAGCCTGCTCAGTTCAACTCCAATGTTGTTAACGACGGTATCAGCTACACCTCTACTACCGATAGTGTTGCTGCGGCATGGACGGTCCTCTTCGAGGCCGATAACTACCGCTTTACCGTTACGCCCACCAGTACAACGGCCGGTACCATGCAGGGCGAGCTGTTCACCTGGTGGTACGAGTCATGGATCTGTGGCGGTTGTGTCGAGGATAACCAGACTCCTGGTGCCGGTAACTGGCAGATATCCAGTGGTAAGGCTATGGAGCAGTCGTCCTTGGATCCTTATGAATGGACCTGGATGGGCGAGCTCAAGAACTATACCAGCAACGATGAGCCTAAACGTTTCAAGATCAACGGCCAGTACGGATGGAGTCCCAAGGTCTTGCATCCCTTCAAGCAGGACGAGAGTATCCTCACCTCTAAGGAGATCTGGTACAACGGCTCTTCAGATTATAAATGGGCCATTAGCAAGGACGGTTTCTACCGTATTACCATCAATATCTTCAAGGAAACCATTTCAGGCGAGTATCTTGGTGATGATTTGGATGGGGTAGGGAGCATCGAGCCCGAGGCCAAGGTGCAAATGTCCGTCCGTAACCATACCATACAGGTCAGCTCTTCCCAGGTGATGGCAGTCTTCCTGTTTGGTCCCGAGGGCCAGCATATAACCTCCGAAAGTGGCAATCAGGTAACCCTGCAGGCTCCCCATGCTGGCACATATATCCTGCATGTCACCAATGGTAAGGAGAACTTTACACGTAAGATAACTATTCAATAAAATTTGTTCAATATATCCAAATGAGAAAAATCAATCAACTATTATCCGCTTTCCTGTTCTGCGTCAGCCTTTCAGCTGTTGCGCAACAGAGTTATCTTACAGCCCCCGGTGTGGCTGTGTTCTATCCACAGGATTATGATGCCGCTGCACATAGTCCTTCGCCTATCTTCGAGCAGGATCTGGCTCCTGTGGGCAATGTGCCTTCTTCTTGGAAGATTCATCCCGTGTATAGTGTTCAGGATGGCAAGAATGTCGTACGTATTCCTGTCGATGCCGATGCCGACCTTTATGGAGGTGGCGAGGTGTGGGGTCCCCTGCGTCGTAACGGCAAGACCATACAGTTCTTTAATATTGATACCCCCTGCTATGGTGTAGATGGTGGCAGCCACCTCTATCAGAGTCATCCCTGGGTGTTTGGCTTGCGCAAGGACGGTACAGCCTTCGGCATTATAGCCGATAATACTTGGAAGTCAGAAATGACTACTGATGCCGAGGTAGTCTTCCGTTCCGAGGGCCCTGCCTTCCGTGTTGTTATCATCGAGAAGGAGAGCCCTGAGGCTCTTATGCAGGCTCTTGTACAACTTACCGGCACCATGCCACTTCCTCCCCTGTGGTCTTTGGGCTATCAGCAGTGCCGTTACAGCTATCATCCTGATACACGTGTCAAGGAGATTGCCGATACGCTCCGCCATTACCAGATTCCTTCTGATGTTATCTGGATGGATATCCATTATATGGATCAGTACAAGATTTTTACGTGGCATCCTCAGGAGTTCTCCAAGCCCAAGGAGCTGAACGACTATCTGCATAGCCTCAACTTCAAGAGCGTCTATATGATTGACCCCGGTGTAAAGGCACAGAAGGGGTATTGGGTAGATGATCAGTTGATGCAGAATGGTTATGCAGTCCTCGACGAGAATGATAAGCCATTCGTTGGCAAGGTATGGCCCGGCGACTGTCATTTCCCGGATTTCACCCGTCCCGAGGTACGCTCCTGGTGGAGCACCCTCTATCCTCCCTTCATGGCCCAGGGTGTGGATGGTATCTGGAATGATATGAACGAGCCCAGTGTCTTTGGCGGTCCTGCCGGCACCATGCCTATGACCAACAAGCATCTGGGTGGTGACGGCCTTCGTGCCGACTTGCATCTGCGTTACCATAATGTCTATGGTCTGAATATGGTTCGTGCCAGTCGTCAGGGCCTTTTGCTTGCCAATCCTGACAAGCGCCCCTTCATCCTCAGCCGTAGTAATTTCCTGGGTGGACATAGATATGCTGCTACCTGGACGGGCGACAATCTCTCCAGCTGGGAGCAGTTCATGGCCAGCATTCCCATGACCATCACCCTCGGTCTTAGCGGCCAGCCCTTTAACGGTCCAGACATAGGCGGTTTCTGCGGCGACAGCAATGCCAAGCTGGTAGCCAACTGGACGGCCGTCGGTGTCTATTTCCCCTTCGTACGTAACCATTGTATCGATGGCGGCCGTGCACAGGAGCCCTGGGCTTTTGATCAGCAGACCCTTGATGTCTGCCGTACAGCCATCAATCGCCGTTATCGCCTGATGCCCTACATCTATACCTTGTTCCAGGAGGCCAGTGTCAACGGTATGCCCGTTATGCGTCCTGTCTTCATGGCAGATGCCAAGGATACCTCTTTGCGTGCCGAGCAGAAAGCCTTCATGTTGGGTGCCGACCTGCTCATCCTTCCCCGTTGGGCTGGCGATGCACAGCTGCCTAAGGGCGACTGGGATATCATCCCCTTCGAGGCTGCCGATGACGGCTTCCAGCCTTACGTGGCCCTCCGTCCGGGTGCTATTGTCCCTATGGTCAATCTTTATCAGAATACTACTGAGATGCGTACAGACAGTCTCACCCTCCTGGTTAATCCTGATGGGGATGGTATGGCTGCTGGTACGCTCTACGAGGATGCCGGCGATGGATTCCAGTTCCGTTACGGGCAGTATGCCCAGTACAGCATCAAGGCGCAGACCGTAGGCAAGAAGATAACTGTCAGCCTCAGTAAGGCAGATGGTAAGTTGGCAGAGAAGAGCCGTACCCTGCGTGTCGGCATCGTTTCTGATGGCAAGATAACCTATAGTCCCTGGACTGCAGGCAGCGAGGTAACCATGAAGGTCGCCCCCGACAAGCAGCAGGGTATTGATAAAAATAAACTCACGTTCCCTCAGGTTCCTGAGTAGTTATTTCATGGAGCAAGGGGCAAGGAGCAAGGACAAGAGGATAGTTCAATGTTCAATTCAAAATTCAAAATTCAAGGGTCAAGAGGATAGTTCAATGTTCAATGTTCAATGCTCAATGGCCTAAAGAAGGGAATATACATTGTGAATGGACGGAAAGTGCTTAAGTAATCTCTTGCCCCTAACCACTTGCCCCTTGCCCCTTTAGGAAGTTTAGCTTCCGAAACATAAATTTAAATGAATACAGAAGTAATCTCAAGCGCACAGAATCCGCGCATCAAGCATCTGCTGGCTCTTCAGCAGAAATCCGCTCTTCGCAGAGAGGAAGGCCTCTTTGTTGTAGAGGGTAGGAGAGAGTTGGAACATTGCATCCATTCCGGCATGCAGGTAGAGTCTGTCTATTGCCTGGACGGCACAGACCTTTCTCAATTCTCAATTCTCAATTCTCAATTGTCAATTGTCAAAGTGACGAAGAACGTTTACGAGCGTATTGCCTATCGTGGCAGCACGGAAGGTATTGTAGCCGTCATACGAACCCCTCAGCCCCTTACCCTGGAGTCCTTGCTCCAGCAGAAGGGTAGGGGTGTCAATGGCAAGCCCCTCTTCGTTGTCTTGGAGCGTGTTGAGAAGCCCGGCAACCTTGGGGCTATCCTCCGTAGTGCCGATGCAGCCAATGCTACCGGTGTTATTGTGTGCGACCCGCTGACCGACCTTTATAATCCCAATCTTATCCGCTCCTCTATCGGAGCCATCTTCACCGTTCCTACGGTAGCCTGTACTTCAGAGGATTGTATTGCCTTCCTCAAGCAGCATGGCGTGCAGATTCTAACGGCTCAGCTGCAGGATTCTCATCTGTATTATGATACCCCCATGGCAGGTCCCACGGCTATTGTCATGGGTACAGAAAGCACCGGCCTTACTGATGTATGGCGTCAGGCAGCGGATGCTCATATACGCATTCCCATGCTGGGGCAGTTAGATTCGCTCAACGTCTCCGTCTCAGCGGCTATCCTCCTTTTCGAGGCTGTCCGTCAGCGCCAGTTGTCTTAGCCTTAAACAATCTTTTACCTATATGAAAACAATTCTATCATTTATCTTGCTGGCTGTGCTGCTGATGATGTAACGCCCACACAGGAGTCGCGTCAGGAGCAGTGGGACGACTGGCGCTTCACCTATGACCATGTGATGCTCATCTATGGAAAGGCCGTTGACGAACAGGGCAAGCCCTACTATCTGGTCAAGAACTCATGGGGCCAGATGGGCGACTACAAGGGAACCTGGTACATGTCGCGTGACTACATGAAACTGAACACCACCTACCTGTTCTTGAACAGGAACGCCCTTCCGAAATCTTTCCGCAAGCAACTGCTTCGATAGAGAGTATAATTTTCTGTTCACCCACCCCTATTTCCTTAACCTAGAGGTAACCTAGAGGTAACCTAGAGGTAACCTAGAGGTAACCTAGCGGTAAACATGAGGTAAATATGAGGTACTCCTTTAGTGGTTGATTTTATTTATTCTCCTTTTGGAGGCAGTTCGCCAGCTCCCGAATCTGGTAAGATCCTACAGATGGCATCACGTTGTTAATGTGATGCCATTTTTTGTTTTTCTTTGAAAAAAGAGCAAAAGACTCTCCACTATCCAATAGATTTAGTATATTTGCAGAATAATAACCAAGTGGACTAAAATTAACGAATAACGTTTGAAAGAACAGAACAGATAGAAGAAGTGATAATAGATATGAATTTTGAATCGTTGGTAGGCATGCCACCAAAAGTCTATCCAGAGGTATTCCTATTGGGATTTTGCGGATACCGTCCGCAAAATTAAAAGGTTATAATCAAATGCAAGATTAATTTACAAATGAAAAGAACCTTTATTGCCATTCTGCTGGTGCTTGGCAGCCTTTGCTCTTTTGCTGCCGCTCCTGACAGCATCAAAGGGCTGGTGGCTGATTTTGACTCTATAGTTTATATGGCAGAGCACGACTACGCCGCATTCAAATTTAAAGTAACGAGGAAGAATGAAAAGAAGTATAAAGCTCTGAAGAAGCAGCTCGTAAAGGACATCACAAAGGGTAAAAGAACTTGGCAGGATGCAGTCTGCGCTTACGTTGGATGGTTTGGTGATTTCCACTTCGGTGTATATGGCCATGATGACATCACGGGAAACTACTA